>Ga0154020_10004540_pt1 | contig 16524 bp, 9 predicted proteins | sample Klosneuvirus_201_FD_109709 | JGI IMG/M metagenome (GOLD analysis project Ga0154020, IMG submission 109709) | Active sludge microbial communities from wastewater, Klosterneuburg, Austria - Klosneuvirus_20160825_MG | ecosystem: Engineered > WWTP > Aerobic digester > Activated sludge | place...
CATTCGAGGATTCTCTTGCCCCAGGCTGATTTGTGCGAGCCTTTCAGGCTCAATCACAGCATCCATCAAATACTACTCTTTTGTGGTACGGGACCGACCGCGCACTTCATTTCGCGCAGAACCCGCATACGTTCCTTCGGCACGGCTCATCACGTGTTTTGAAAAACTGATGCGTCAGTATTCCAAGCACGATCCAAAAGCGGCGGCATAACGACTCATATTCCGCACCCTCGAGAACAAGTTAAGCGGATCTGGATTTTGCACGTGAGCCGCAGCGTTCACGAACTTAGTTGCGGGGGAGCGAAAGCTCTTTCGCAATAAACGGTGAGACCGTTTTATACACGGTCGAAGCCTACCCGGGCGAGCCCGTGCCTGTCCGGAAACTGTTTCTCGAACTTCATATTTTATAGAGGTACGCAGCCAGTGTCACATTAATAGTGGTTACGAAGGAGCCAGGAAACAGTGCTCGGGGAGGATTCACGATTCGGCCTCGGCGGAGTGCCAGACATGTCATTTCCTCGTTTCAATAGGTTCCTGCTTACGACTCACCTGTTTCGCTTTTCGGCAACGAGTGGTTTCATCTACTTCAGCAGCCACTGGCTGGCCGCTGCTTCCTGTTGTGCGGCCTCGCCGGTGAAGGGCACCAATCCATAGGTCACCACTCCATCGGTCAGGGAAGCGGCGTTATACGCGGCGGTGATCGTCGCCGGCTGTGAGCCCTCGCCGGCGAGCCATAGCGGGCGCGGAACATGCAGTGCGATCAGACCGGGCAGATCGAGATACTTCGCTCCGCCAGGCAGGAACATCGGATCACGATAGTCGAGCAGTTGGCCAAAACGAAACCGTTGAGTATCGATCGCGGTGCGATCAATGGCATCGCCAGCGAGCGCACCTGCGGCGGCAACAATGGGGCCGCTGCCGTTCCATCCGGCAATGGAGATGTTTTTTAAATCTGGATTCGGACAGGGGCCGACATTCGCGTGACGGAGAAAACTCACGATACTCAGTACATCGTCCGTGCGCTGAGCAAATAGCGCAGGGTTGTAGCCGAACGTGTATCCGGCGAATTCGCGAGGATTGGCAACGACGCGAGTCTGCTTCACCGGTTCTCCACCCTGGAGGAACAGATCGGCACCCAGCACAGCAGCGCCCGCTTGAACGAGATTCATCACTGCGGGTTTCACGCTGCCGTCGTCGCCGCAAACCGCACCCTTGCCCGCATCATCGAGCCAGATGACAACGCGGCCATTCCATTGCTTCGGGCACAGCCAGACGACGTGTACTTCCTCGCCGTGTGTCTTGTTGAGCAACGTGCCGGTTCGTTTCACGTAATCGCCGCGATCCTGCTCGTCCTTGAGTGCCCATTCCACGTCGCCCGCATTGGCGTACGTGCGGCCGATGAGCACCTCAAGCGCCGGGAGGATGATATTTTGAAGGCCATCAGGCGTCGCTGCGGCAGCGCGGAGTTGCTGCTCAGCATCCTCCGTAAACCAGGTGAGCAAATTGCGCTCGAACTCCGGATCGGCGGCCTTCGGCGCGGGATGCTTGTCGTCCCAAACAGTGAGCTGTTCCGGTGGCAACGGATCGAAATCCTGTTCGATCACGGGAGCCTGGGAACCGAGCTTGAAATGCTTGTTCAGGAACGTATAGAAGGCGGAGCGAGTAACCGCGTTGTAGTTGTGTGGGAAGTACTCGCCACGTTTCAGAAAAACGTTGTCTGGCTTGCCGTACGCCGCGTAGAGCTGCTGTAACTCGGGGAATCCCTTTGTCGCCATCTCCCTGGTCCAATCGTTCGCTGTGTTCATGCCTTGCGGTTTCGGCGCGAACAAGGCGGCGAACTCGACATTGCCGGTATTCACACGCAACAAACTCGCGTTTTCGCAGGTACAGCCACCCTGCATCGCGGTGCTGACCATGACGACGGGAAACGAGAGTTTGACGCGGTCGTCGATCGCCGCCAAAATCATCGTCTGTGTACCGCCGCCGCTCGCGCCGGTGACGGCGACACGTTGCGGATCGACCTCCGGCAGGCTGAGCAGGAAGTCCAGCCCGCGCACGGCGTTGAGCGTTTGCAGACCCATGACATTCTGGCAATGTGCCTCGGCCTGCGGGCTGAACAGGCCCCAGTGCTCCGTCGTGTTCATCTCCGGTCGTTGTTTCGCAAACCCATGGACAAGCTCACGCGAAAGCTGAATCGAATCCGAATCGCCGAGCATGTCCCATTGCCAAACCACGCAGCCCATCAAGGCCAGTTGACGACACTGTGATTGGTAGGTGCTGCGCCCGGCCCTCTCAAACCGCTCCGCGCCGTCGGCGATTTGATTGCGCAATGTGTCCTCCGGCGTCGAATGCAAACGGGCATCCTTGCGGTGGCCGTGCGCGAGCATGACTCCTGGCACCTTGCCCTGGATGTTGGTCGGACGGTACAGATTGCCCGTGACGAAGAAGCCGGGGGCGCTCTCGAAATAGACCTTCTCCACCGTGTACCCATCACGCTCGATCTTGCCGTGAACCACCGCATTCAGAGGTGTCTTCGTCGGCATCGGCCAGAGACCGGCCGCCACCAAAATCTGCCGTCGCACGTACTCCTTGCGTTGTTCCCACTGGTCGAGTGTTGCCGGCGGATTGAAGGGGAAATAGCCGTTCAGATCCTTGAGCGGCTGATCGCGGATGTCTTCGGCGAAAGCCGTCAGAGAGAAGCACAGCAGAACGGCAAGGGCGATGAAATGTTTCATGGTATGATCTCCCGTAAATCCTCACGAAGCGACGATCCGTTATGTATCAATTTCAGGGCTTCTCTGCAAACACTGGATCGCGGCGGTAGTTGATTCCGAGTTCGTCCAGACGACGACCCTGCGGTTTGAGACGTGTTTTGAAACTCTCCCAATCACGCCTCTCTTTTGACGACCATCCGACCTCGGCGTATGCACAAAGCCTCGGGAAAACCAGTTCGTCATGCCGGTGCTGCCCAAAGCCCCACAGGCAGGGCTCCACGCCCAGAATGTGCTTGGCCGCCTCGGGCGATAATTCAGGAGGCGTCGGTTCGAAGGCATAGGCCTTTTCCAGCGTCACACCAGGGTAGTTCAAATAGCAGCTTTGGTGCGTCGAGACGATCACGTCGTGACCCTGGTTTGCAGCTTCGATCGCGTCCTTGGGATCGAGCCACGATTGAACGATCGCGTCTGGTGCCAAGCCACCTTCCATGATTTCGGTCCAACCGATGACCCGTCGGTCTTTGTCTTGTACGAATTGTGCGATCCGCTTTATGAAATGACTTTGAAGTTCATCTTCGTTCTTGAGTCCCAGCTCTTTCATTCGCGCCTGGCATCGCGGACAAGTTTCCCATGCGCCACGCACGCGTTCATCGCCGCCAATGTGGATGTACGGACCAGGGAACAGCTCGATAACCTCAGAGAGTACTCCTTCCAGGAACTCGACGGATTTCTCGTTGCCCGCACAGTAGTTCATCGGATAGTGAAAGTACGAATCCACTTTCTCGACGGGACTTGTCCAGTTGGGGCAGAGCAGTTCCGGGTAGCACGCCAGCGCTGCACTGGAGTGACTGGGTACCTCAATCTCAGGGACGACTATGACGTGACGGGTCGCCGCATAAGCGACAATCTCGCGCACGTCCTCCTGGCTGTAGAAGCCCTGCGTACACTTGCCGTAGACACGTCGCCAGCGCGGCGCGACCGGCGGCCACTTCTCGATGTTCGTTAACTCCGGATACTGCTTGATCTCAATCGCCCAGCCCATGTCGGTCAGATGCCAATGCAGCCGATTCAATTTGTACAACGCCATTACATCAATGTAGCGTTTGGTGAATTCCACGGTCAGAAAGTTGTGGCCGGGATCGAGCATCAAGCCACGCCAACCATAACGCGGCTGATCTTCGATTTCGACACACGGTACGAACCAATCGACGCCAATCGTGCGACATTCGCTTTCGACAGCCGCCGGCAGCAGTTGGCGAAGCGTCTGGATGGCGTAGAACACGCCCGTCGCGGTGGGTGCCTTGATGAGCACCCGATCCGCGAGGACCTTCAGTTCGTAGCCTTCCGCGCCCAGGTTCTCTTTGCCCGCAACCGTTCGCAGGACAATGCAGTCGATGGCGTCTTCGTCGGGCGCATTGGGAGCTGTCTCGCGAATCGGCAGTTCAAAGCCCGTGGGAGTCCTCAGCAGTTCGGCCAGGTACGCTGCCTCCTGACGCGACTGAGGATCGCAGACAATAGCGGTCGCAAGCCCGATGGTGAAATGGCTCTCGCGGACCTCCATTGTTTCGGGACGAGGAATCACGTTGACAGGTTCGGGATCCGCGCCGGTGGCCACCAATGGGATAGAGGCCAGCAGCAGGACAGAAGCCAGGAGGCTTAGGAATAACACGAGTTGGTTTCTCATTCGACATTGCCTCAGGATGAAATGAAAGGGTCGGGAGTCTTTTTGGCGAGCGGCAGGAAGGGATTTACCATTGGCGAGTCATTGGGTCGAGCGGACCCGTGTGACTGAACCACGCCAAAGGAAGCTGTTCTGAGGACAGATCTGCCTACGTGGTCCGACCTGTCTCAGGTCGGATTCCCTGGGTGACGCGATATCCCTGGTAATTCTGTTTCTTCCGCTCACCTAAACACCGCAGCGAAACAATCCCGTCGGCGGAGCGACGGGTGTACAAGTAGACCCGTCGCTCCGCCGACGGTTTTTCGCCTTTCGAAGAGTTGCATGGTGAAAAACGCTGACGTTTCCGTCCGAAAAATACTCCCGACCCTTTGCTCACACAATAACACGACAACATGGGACGGTCGAACTACTCGCGAAGTACCGCAGCGGCGTGTTGGGCGAATAAACCACGCAGATCCTGTTCATACGTCCGCAAAATCTGTTCGCCCAGACCATCGAAGTCACCGCAGCGGTAGAGCGCACGAGCCAGGATGATCTCACGCAGCGGTTGTGAACGTTCTTCGTTCCCCGAGGTGTCCCCCGCAGCAGAAATCTCGGTGATGGCATGCCCCATCATCCCTTCTTTTCGCAACAAATCGGCTAACGGCTTCGCCGCTTTTTTATCTGCAATCGTTTCCAGTGCCATCGCAACGGCGCGATGATGTGAAAACTCAGTCGATGCGTCGAGTTGTTCAAGCTTTCTCAAGATCGTTGCCAGGGCATCCTCGGCCCCCGAGCGTCCCAACGCAATGATGTGAGAATCGAGGCGAGAAATGCTGCCGCCGAATTGTCCCATTCCGCGAAAATTCCAACCCGCGTCCCAGGCTGCTCCGTCGATCTCGTCGATCAACACCTTAGCGCCGGTAGAATCTCCAAGCATCCCGAGTATGTTCGCATAAACCAACTTGTCGTCATCGTTCAATGCAGATGTGAAGGCAACTTTTAAGAGCGGAAGTGCGGCGTCACTATTCTCTAAAATCACGGGTAGACCACGATACTCATGGACAACTGACTTGACTGCCGCAGCGATTTGTTCGGCCGTCATCACTGCCGAATCACGCTGTGTCAGCACTTCGGGTTCAAGTGAACCAATTTCAATCAGATGTCGTTGTAGCGCCGACACATTGAGAGATCGCAGTGATGTGTTTTCTTCCGCAGCCATCGCAGCGGCAACGCCTGCCGCATAACCTTGATTCTGGATGCAAGCCTGCATCCTCAGAATCGGCATCGCGTCGCGATGAGCACTAATCGCGAGTCCAGTGACTAAAATCCCATCAAGTCCCTTCGGCAACAATGCTCGGTAGGGTACCGGCACCGTCATTTGTGTCTTGTCTGGAAAGTTGATAAGAAAAACCGGGTGAACGGTGAAGCCATGCGTATCGAAATTGCTCTGATGCATCGCGATGGTGTCAAAATAGGTTCGTCCATTCATCAAGTCCAGGGGAGTGATGAAGACGTCGCCGACAATTCGCCGGCGTTCACGTGAATCGATAAACGGCGAGATGTCGTAGCTGTCTTTGTACTTGCGTCGCGCCGAAACGATCATCCGCCACTGATCCACCGGGTCGGATTCATCCGAGAACGAATAGTCAGTATTGGTGTAGCCAGTCCCCAAGGCCCGCGGAGACAGCCCGGTCCCCTGCATCGCGACGTGGTCCGATGACGTGGTGATTGTTTCCGCACCGGCGGCAGCGGCGATGTCAGCATTGCCCGTGGAATCGACGACGATTTTTGCTAACACGGCTCCGCGCTCTGTCGGCGTGGCAACGACAACCCCTTTCACGAAGTCGCCACTGAGAAGCGTGCCGACGCCGAGCGTAGAAAACCAGATATCACAACCTGCTTTGCGGGCTTCCATTCGCCAGTATTCCCGTTTCGCAATTGGGTTCCAACCACCCTGACGTTCGGGACCACCCATCGCCACGACGCCTTGATCGACTTCGCTGCTATAACCTTTCCGATAGCCGTGATAGTAACTACTGATCAATCCCAAAGTGCCGACGCCGCCAAGATGATCTTGATACTCGATCAACAACGTCTTTGCCCCGCGACGTGCCGCACCAATCGCCGCCGGTGCGCCCCCCGTTCCGCCACCCACGACGACCACGTCATAATGGCCAAGGACTGGCAATGCACACTCGGGCGACAAAACTGTCGGCATATCCGCGTCCGTTGGCCGTGGGCCTTGCAGCAACTCATGCACACTGATGTGCTCATTGGCATCCTCGGCCTTCTGCCCAGCCACGGTTAAACCTTCGAGTTCCCCGATGTCGCCGACCTGCTCTGCCGCAGCAACCCCAATCCGCGTCCCCAATCGCATCAGGTTCAAAGGACGCATCAGCGCTGCGGCTGCCGTACGGGAAACGCCGGCCGCACCACCGAGCACGTATATTCGCGACATGCCCGACGGCTCGGCGACGCCGAGAGAGACCGTGGCCGGATCAAATTCATCCCCGGTCGAACTGGCTTCTGAAATGATGGGATCCGGTGGAATTTGGACGAGAAAATCGGATTCATCCACCAGGGCGACGTCAAACGTCTTGTCTCGGAGTTGCTGTTCCGCTTCGGCGAACGAGGCGTAGCGAGTGTCTTTGAGCGCGATGTCCATCGAGTAGACGAACACATCGTGCAAACCATCTTTCGACGCGAATTTCACATCCGCTTGTTCAACACGCAGTCCCGGTGCCGATTTCGGTGTACCTCCCACCACGATTCTCTGAAACGTTTGTGGCTGCGACGGATAGGCGACACATTTCGCTCCCGCGATCCTGGCCACGGTGCCACGCATGGTCGCATCAATGATCGTCTTTGCCTTCACTGCTTGTCGGCCAGCGCGATTCGCCATCACGACACCGGCGAGTTCCCCGTTTTCATCTCGCAGCACATCCGTCACCGGGCAGCCGTAGAGAAACGTCACACCGGCGTCGATCAGAGCTTGATCCAACGCATATTTGACTTGCATCGGAGTGGGCGGTTGGCGAACCTGGTCCGTTTGCTCAAGTACCGGTCGATCTTCGATGACGACCAATTCGCCTAGCAACATCCGCTCGGCACGTTCGGTCTTACGAACCAAAACCTTGACGTGACTACAGGGCTGCTCAATGGTCAACGTTAAATTGATCGGGATGTCTTCGGACAACTGAGTATCGAGTTTCTCGTTCTTCACCACACCGAGATCACGCCACAGGGTCCCGTTCGGGGAAGTCCAAACCTGCATCTCACCTACTTCGAACACGCCATCACGTTGATAGGCGAGCAGATGCAACTGCTTGACGCGCTTGTTGCCTTCCAGTTTCGCAACAATCGTCACATCTTTACTGAACTGCACCGACTCTTGCGCTGCACTACCGCATCGTTTGTCCGCTAATTTCGATGGTGGCTTGCTGTCGGCGTGAGCGGAATCGGAAGGCTGGTCGGTTTCGTAGGTGATCGGAAGACGATTGACCCACACCGACTCAAGATCCGGTGTCACAAAGAGTTTCTCTTCCAAAGCAGACTGCGGCTGCTCGCCTGGCTCGAGCCACAGTCGAAGGGTGCCACAGACGTCTTCACCAAGGTAAGGTTTCGGGGCGGCAAGAAAAACGGTCGCCCCGTTTTCCGCCGCAGCAATGGCAGCCGAGACCGCCCCGGTCGTACCGCCGACGACCACGACATCGACTTCATAAGCCAGCGGAATCGCACGCTCGGATTGCAGCACGTTCGTATCGGCTTGAGCCAGGGATGTGGCGGTAAAAGAGAAAACCAGGATTCGCAGAAATCGTTTCATGGGTCATCCAACGGTGAGGAAGGCGGGACGTCAGAGTCGAAAGCCTTGATGACTTCCGCTACATTATCTTTATCGACTTCATGGTTTAACACAACTCAACTCGCTGCAATGCCTCCTGTTTGATGACGCTGCTCCCCATTCTCAATCCTCCCCATCCGCAACGCCACACGGCGAAACCCGCCTCGCGGTTTCACACCATCGCAGTCCATACTTACCGAGTCGTTCTTTTTCTAACCATCATTGCCATGATTCACTTTGGCCATCGCTGGTACACCGCTCAGCGTCGGGGCGACCGGGCCGAGCCGATCCCTGTCGCGGACGTGCTGACATTCTTTCCTGAGGCTGAGCAACTTGGCGCTTACGATCCAGACCATGGTGGGCAGACGGTGACAGACCGTGCCGGAAAACTATTGGGCTTTGTCGTGCAAACCTCGCCTGAGTCAGACAAGGTGATCGGTTTTTCCGGCCCAACCAATACGCTGATCGCTTTCAACACGGACAACAAGATTTCCGGTCTGAAAGTCATTCGCAGTGGAGACACAAAAGAGCACCTTCAAAACGTAGTACAAAACGAAGCCTTCAAGACTTCTCTAAACGGGTTATCGTGGCAACAAGCTGGCGTTGCCCAGGTCGATGCCGTTTCGGGTGCGACGTTGACGAGCATGGCGATCATGGACGGAATTTCCTTGCGTCTGGGAGGCCGGAATCCATCGTCGCGATTTTCCGATCCCATCTCGATCAACGAAGTCAAACCGTTTTTTGATACTGCGGTGTCACTCATCCAGGATAATCAAAAACCGAGTCTACTCCAAGTGCTCAATGAACAAGGCGATGTGATCGGAAACGTCACCCGCACATCGCCCCATGCCGATCAAATGATCGGTTATCAAGGCCCCACCGACACGCTCATCGCAATCAACAACGAAGGCACGGTGATCGGTGCGGCCATTCGACATAGCTTTGACAATGAACCGTATGTCCGCTACGTCAAAGAAGACCACTATTTTTTCAACATCTTCAAAGGGTTCACGTTGGCCGATGTTGCCGCACTGGATATGGTGGATGCTGGAATCGATGGTGTTTCGGGTGCGACAAAGACCAGCACAACGGTCGCGGAAGCGTTGATCGCAACCGCTGGAGAAATCGAGCAAGAACAGCCGTTGCCTGAAAAGAAGCCGCAGGCATGGTTGCAACTGACGACTCGTGACTTTGGTACTGCACTCGTCATCGCCGCAGCCCTTGTGATCGCATTGACTCACTTGCGAGGTAACAAGCGGTTGCGAATCGGCTTGCAGGTCGTTCTGGTGGTTTATCTTGGTTTCATCAACGCGGACATGCTCTCGCAAGCCCTGTTGGTCGGATGGTCTCAAAACGGCGTTGCCTGGAGAGGCGCCCCCGCGCTGGTGCTGTTAACGTTGGCAGCGCTGGCCTGTCCGATTTTCACGGGAAGGCAAGTCTACTGCACTCACCTGTGTCCTTTCGGTGCGTTACAGGATTGGCTGCGGCGAGTACCACTACGTGTGCGCGTTCCGCAGCGGATTGATCGAATCCTGCGGTTGCTGCCTGCGGCGTTATTGGTCTTTGTTGTTGTCGTCGCAATGCTGCATTTACCGATGAGTCTGGTCGGACTCGAACCGTTTGACGCGTTCGTCTTTCGCGTTGCGGGAGCCGCGACGATTAGCATTGCGGTCATCGGTCTGGTTTCATCGACGCTGGTGCCGATGGCTTATTGTCACTACGGATGTCCAACGGGTGAGATGCTCCGTTACCTCCGGCTCAGCCGTGCCAGTGGCCGACTCGCTGGCCGCGATCTCTTAGCCACCGCACTCACCCTCGCCGCCGTCGGCATGTATCTGTGGTCAACGAGGTGATCATTGTGATATCATGCGAACGTTACCCCCCCCCGCTTTCTTCACGCCACAAGCAACCTTCCCCTTCATCAATCAGAGAGTGTGACCTCATGTTGAAGAATCCTTCTCGGCGCAATTTCCTCAAGACGACCGGGGCCGTCGCCGTGACGGCATTGGTCGATGCCCCCCGAGTTTTTTCTGCCCACAACGCGGCTTCCGCGTTAGAGAAGCGTTGGTTCAAGGGCAATCTGCATATGCACAACCAGTGGTCCGACGGCAAGCCGCTTCCCGAGTGGGCGATCGACTGGTACAGGACACATGGGTACGATTTTATCTGCCCCTCCGATCATAACATCTTCCAGTCAGACAAGCTTCGTTTCGACGGATTCGGATTTAACAATCAACCGTCCGATCTCGCTGCCTTCAAAGACGAAACGTCGCTTTGGAAAGTCATTTCTCCGACGCCCGGCTGGCCAAAGCTGACACAGAACTACGTTGACGAAACGGTCGCAAAATTCGGTGATGAGTCGGTTCGGACAATCACTGTCGGCGGGAAAACGTACGTACGTATGACACCGTTTTCGGAACTGGAGCGCCGGTTTGCCGAGCCGGGGAAGTTTCTCATGATCCCCGGATACGAGCAAACGGGCGGTTGCGAGAACGGACAGCAAGTCCACATGAATTTCATCAACGTGCGCGACGTGTTTCCGTACATTTCCGCAAAGGTGCCCAAAGACATCCTCGAACAAACGGTGGCAAAGGGGCGAGAGATCTATGCCGGGCAGGACTACCTTGTGACGGCCAACCATCCGCTGTGGCGATACTACGACTATTCCCCCACCGATCTGATCGCACTGCCGCAGATTCGATTGTTCGAACTGAACAACAATAACGTCGATGATGCCCACGATGCTCATCCGCAAGGGTGGAAACCGGAGAAGTTCTGGGACGTCGTCAATGCGCATCGGGCCTCGCATGACCAGCCGCTGCTATTGGGCATGGGATCTGACGACCGTCACAGCTACGACTCGACGGCCAAAGGTTGGAGCGTCGTTCGGGCCGCCAGTCTCAGTGTAAACGATCTGCTGGAAGCCATTCGGACCGGAGATTTTTACGCATCCAACGGCCTTGACTTCCAGGATATCCAATTCGACGGAAAGACGCTTTCAGTTAAGTTGGATGTCCGCGAGGAAGGCCGTTATAGGATTCAATTCATTGGTACGAAGAAGGATTACGATCCGTCCAGCCGAGTTGTCGAAGTGGAGAAAGGCCCGCGCTGTCCGGCTCGAAAATTCGAAGTGTTTTCAGACACGATCGGTGTCGTCCTGGATACCGTCGAGGGTCCAGAGGGTTCGTATACGCTCAAATCAGACGACCTGTACATTCGGGCCAAGGTTGTCAAGGTGGCCGAGGATCTCCAGCCCGACTGGCAATCTCACCCCGCTGCATGGACCCAGCCGCATCATGCTTAATAATTCGCGCCTTCTGTATATTCGTACGGTCCCAATCCGACGTCGTTGACAAGCAATTACAGGAGGCTGCGTTTCGGCGATTTCGGTAGATCCCGCTTGCCGAGCGGGACTTTCGCCGCAAGGCGAACCGTATGCGGGTTGCAATGTCGTGCAGCCAGAAATCGTCACCGTCATCTCCGTCCGCCTGACTGCGACATGGCACCTTGCAGGGTCGCAGGTCGCGGCGGGGCCGCGAAGTCCTTTCCGGCAGAAAGGACCTACGTAGGTCCCGCTTGCCGAGCGGGACTTTCAGGCGGGCGTCCGGGCGGAATGGCAATGGTGCTGCACGGCGTTCAATTTGAAGAAGTTGATGAACCTGCTGGCCGCACTGCGCGCCGAACAATGCAAAATGGTAAAAACCGAAGAATGATGCGAGCCTTGGGGGCTCTGCGCAAAGTTAATTCCGCTGTGGTGCGGGTCCGATTTCCTTCCCAGGCAAAACTACCATCGTCTCACGAAAGTTTTCCAAAATTTTCGACTTGCTCCAGTTGGAAAATCTTCCCTTTATCGACAGTCTGCTTGCCAGGGGAGAAGGGACATGGAAAACGTTACCTTTGAAAGGACCTCAGTCTGACCTGCGTAATGTATAAGCACCCATGCACACGTTAAATGGCATAGTCGCAGGATTCACAATCAGGGGGAGTGGCGTCCCCTGTCGCCGCAAACCCGGCGCGCGGAGCGGCGTAAGCCCTCCGAGTCAAATGCGTCCAACTCGGTGGGCTGACACCCACCGCTCGCCAAGTTATGCCCCAGGACTTACGCAAGGGTGCTTAACAAGCACCACCGTCTTGTCACGGTAACAGCCCTCGTTCACGGAGATCCTGAATGTTGTCGGGGGGCGCTGGCGGGTATTCTTTCTGAGGCGCAACGGAACACTGCGAAACCAGCGAGTGCGGCGGGAGAAGTCTCGCCGAAAGACGACCGAGTCACGGATGTCCAGAGCGTTTGCGGCCTCCATTGCTTTGTTCCGTCCAGCGGCAGTCTCTCGATCCCACTCCCAAAGTGCTGATCGTTAGTCGTGGCGTGCGCAGCACTTGAGCACTTCTTCCAGACGAACTGTCGCGGCGCGGGCCGACCATTCTGCCGCGACATGAGACTCCGCATTCGAGGCCATTTCTCTGAATCTCGACGTGTCATGAATCGCATCGACGAGAGCTTCCCGCAGCGCATCGACGCTGCCTGGTGGCACAAGTCGTCCAAAGCGTCCGCTGTCAAGAATTTCCGCCGGTCCGGAATGACAGTCCGATGAGATTACCGGTGTGCCGCAGGCCATTGCTTCCAGCAGCACATTGGGCATGCCTTCGACCAGCGATGGCAGTACAAAAATATCGGCCGATCGATACCAGGCGATCGCATTCTCCTGAAATCCGGGCAGATGGACGACATCAATCAGGTTCAAGGCTGAGATCTGCTGCTCAAGTGGTTCCCGGTGGGGACCGTCGCCGAGGATCGCCAGTCGAAACTCCACGTCGCGAATCTTCTGCCGTACCTGGGCCAGGGCGTCAATAAGTAAATTAAATCCCTTTTGCTGATTCAGCCGACCTGCCGAGACGATGCGTACAACCCTTGCCGCGTCTTCACTTCGCCGGTCCCCGGTCCACCACGTATTATCGATCGGCTGACTCGATTGCCGCTGAACCCAGTCGATATCAACTCCATTTCGCAGGGTCGCGATTCGGTCCGGCTCGATTCCGTAAAAGCGAATCGCCGCCTCGCGAGCGCCGTCTGACACCGCCAGCACCTGGGCAGACTGGTTGTACAGTCGATGCAGGATTCTGCGTTTCCACCACTGAAAGCGACCGGCGACGGGGGCGAATCCGGTCTCGGGATCCGTCACAATTGTGGAGACGTTCGGTACGCTGGCTTTCTTCGCTCCGGCAGCGGAAATGAGCGTCATCAGGAAAGTGCGATCGTAGCTGACGTCGGCATCGACTTCCTTCAGGAAACGAGCGTAGTCTCGGACACGCCTGGAATGCATCAATCCCGGCAGATAGATTCGCGATGAAGTCACTCGAGTATCGAACGAGGTGACCGGCACATCGGTTGGGATCTGATCCAGGAGCGGACCGGACTTGTAGACGAGATACAGGAACGGCTCAAAAATTTCCCGATCCAGATGTCGCAGCAGTGAAAGCAACTGCCTCTCTGAGCCGCCGCCATGCATGGCTCCAATTGAAAACACAACCCGGATACGGCGCATGGCGGTGAGGATTCTCAGTAGATGCTGGACCACGCATTACAGTAGTTGCAACGGACCTTTCCGTCAGCGGACAGCTCCGCCGTGCTGTCGATCGTCGCTCCGCACGCCTGACATTTGTGCGCTGGCTGATGGGCTGGCTTCTTCGCAATGATATCCAGAGCCCGACGCTTCCGATCCGAATCTGGTTCGCCCGATCCATGGCCCGCAGTCTGACCGGAATTTCGAGCCGCCCGATTGGACGTCGTCAACACGTTGTAGAAAACGAACCCGGACGCGACCAGAATCATCAGGAACGCGATGATGGCGATGACGGCAAAGATGCCGGAGAAAATTGCGATGTTCATAGACTGACTGTGAGTGAAGGAATCGGCGTGTGTTAAATCCCGATGTGGCCGACGAGCCGTGCATTCTACTCGTTCGGTCGCCTAGAGTCATCCCTTGTTATCGCAGACGGAACTCCGCATCCGCCCGCGTGATTTCGTTGAAACCTGAATCACCACCGTCGACCCTCATTCCGATCTGCGGATCGCTGATGTTATTGAGCATTCCCGCGCTCGCGTCAATCCGGGAATGGACGTAGAATCCGCCGCATCAGAAATTTTTCGGAATACGCCCATGTTTTAGGCGACGATTGTTGCGAGGCGGGCACGTTCAAAGCAAATTAACGACAGGATAAGAGGCGAGGCAAAGCAATGGACTGGCAGACAACGGCACCAAAAGACTGGATTCGAGAATCGACAACATCGAAGGACGTGCGAGAACTTACGTTGTTCCTGGAACAACAGGGGACGTTCGACTTTCCGATGATGTCGAATGGACTCTTCTCGGCGGCGGCGGGCGAGGGCGATGACTTTGCGTTGTCCGGGTATCACAACGTCTGGGTCCGCGACAACATTCAGGTTGCATGGGCGCATCTGGCTGTTCGGGACGCCGCTGCGATTCCATGTGAATGTGTTCGCTCACTGATGGCGTTTTTTGCGAAGTATCGGCATCGGCTGACTGACATTATCGAAGGCTGGACGGACGCATCCGATCCCATGCAGCGGCCACACATCCGCTTCGACGGAACGCATCTTAAGGAGAACACTGAAAAATGGGCACACGCTCAGAATGACGCGCTGGGATACTTCTTGTGGTTGACAGCCGTCCTGGTCGAACGTGGCGATCTGGCGAAATCGGAAGTCGATTGGACACTGATCGCGGAACTGGTTCGTTATTTTCAGGTCATCGAGGTCTGGCAGGATGAAGACAGTGGTCACTGGGAAGAAGTCCGCAAGGTCGCGGCCTCCAGTATCGGATGCGTCGTCGCCGGACTTGATCAGTTGCGAACCTTGATGAAGCAGGACGACGTCCGTGCGGGACTGGCCAGCGGAAGTCATCCAATAACGATCGCCGATGTGGCTACGCTATCGACCACGTGTCGTACGGCGTTGTTGAACATCCTGCCCGCGGAATGCGTTCAGTCCGATCCGTTGAAGAACCGGCGTTACGACGCCGCGTTGCTGTTCCTGATCTACCCGCTCAACGTTCTGCAGGATCGCGAGCTGGAAGATCAGATTCTGGCAGATGTGAAGACTGCATTGCAGGGACCGTACGGAATTCGCCGCTATCCCGGCGATTCCTATTGGTGCGCCGACTATCGAACACTACTGTCGGCGGAAGATCGCACTGGTGACTTCAGTGACGACCTGAAAACTCGCGACAATCTGTTGAAACCAGGCATGGAAGCTCAATGGTGTATCTTCGATCCGATTGTCGCGTGCATTCATGGACTGCGGTATCTTGCCGATGGCAACCCCGCATCGCTGCAGTTGCAGATCGAAGCAACTCAACGGTCGCTATCGCAGCTGACTCCCGCCGACTCCCGCTTTCCTCAATACCGCTGCCCCGAGTCCTATTTCTCTGAAGCAGGCCAATGGATTCCCAACGACATCACACCGCTGCTGTGGACTCAGGGGAATCTCTGGCAGGCGTTAAAGATGCTGGAGAAATCGCTGGCGAAAGTGAGCTCGTAAGGACGCCCATTGGAACCTGAGACTGTCGAACGAACGTAGTGGCAACAAACATTCAGCAAGGAAAATCATGATCTGGACACTGCGAGTAAAGCTAATGCGACATGAAGATCCCTGGTCCGCCGATATCGAAATCGAATCCAGCACGACTTTGGACGAGTTGCATTTTGTCATTCAATCCGCTGTTGGTTTTGACAACGACCACTTGTACGAGTTCTCCATTGCAAGGAATGAGCGAGCTCGCACTCGCGACGTGTTTGACGACGAAAATGGAGAACTTTACTCAACGGCCATCGAATCCATATTTCCCCTTGAGCCCAAGAAGTCACTTTATTACCTGTTTGATTACGGCGATTCGTGGTACTTCAAGATCACCAAAACGCAAAAGCGTATTCACGAGCCAAAAGAAAAAGTGAAGTATCCACGAGTTGTCAGCGAGACGGGGACAAAACCAATCCAGTATCCAAATTTTTGATGACTAATCCGGCAAACACCCGCAGCTGGCGGTTCTGCGCGAAATGAAGTGCGCGTGTCAGAAATTGGGGATGTGATGGACTCACGGATGTCATCGGGAAGTGCGGCAAACCACACAGGCCCACGAACTCATGAAAGCCCACTGAAACACTGCGATTCGGCCCAACGGGCCATAACAGGTCAGCCTGGGGCAACGCCCTCGTTATAGGCCATAAGTCTGTTGAGCATGTGTGGTCTCCGGCCCGAAGGCTCTGTAGGCGATTGCGAGGATATCGAG
>Ga0154020_10004541_pt1 | contig 16524 bp, 16 predicted proteins | sample Klosneuvirus_201_FD_109709 | JGI IMG/M metagenome (GOLD analysis project Ga0154020, IMG submission 109709) | Active sludge microbial communities from wastewater, Klosterneuburg, Austria - Klosneuvirus_20160825_MG | ecosystem: Engineered > WWTP > Aerobic digester > Activated sludge | place...
TGGCCCCCGTCGCCCTGCAGCCCCTCTCCACCCGTGCCGGCGACGGTGCTGAGAACCCTCGTGGCGCGATCGGCGCGGGTGATCCGAAACCCGGTGAGCTGTATGAAGAGTGCGTTGCCCTGGGCGTCGACAGCCACCGCGGAGGGCCTTCGTATCGCGCTTCTCGGTCCGAAGGATCCGTCAGACGTTCCGCCGCCCGCGATCATCCGAATGGACTGTGCGGACGCCGAGCCTCCCATCGACCAGATACCAAGATGAACTGCTATGAAGCAGGAGCGGACGAGCCGTCTTCGCATCCCCATCTCCGTCCTCCAATCTCCAGCTCGCGGTACCGGAGTGCCTTGAATGAACGATACAGCTACGATCCGCGGGGTGAAGACGCTATTCGACCAGGCGGCCCACGAGTCGATCCGCTCCCGCGTGAGCGCCCTTCGCGGCGACGAGGCGCCGAGGTGGGGCCGGATGAGCGCCGCGCAGATGGTGTGCCACGTGACCGACGTTCTCCACATCGCCCTCGGCGAGGTGCCGATCGTGAGGATGGGGAGCTTCCCGCTCACGCTTCTCACCCTGTACCCCTTCCGCTGGCTCTTCGCTTACAGGCTGCCGTGGCCGAAGGGGATGCCGACGGCGCCGGAGATGCAGCGCTCGAAGCCGGCCGCCTGGGAGGCGGACGTGAAGGCGCTCCTCTCCGCGCTCGATCGGTTCGCCGAGCCGGGAAAGGACTCGAAGGCGGCCTGGGGAACCCATCCGCTCCTCGGACCGCTGCCGGGATGGGAGTGGGGTCCGCTCGTCTACAAGCACCTCGACCATCACCTGACGCAGTTCGGCGTCTGACGAGGTGGAGCCCCTGGCGCCGTTCGTGTCGGCCTACGAAACCCTCGCCCCTCGCGCGTCGTACCAAGTCCCATGAAGAGACTCGCAGCCGCACTCCCCCTGGCCCTGGCCCTCGCCCTCCTCTCCGCTCCCGCCGCCGCTTTGGAGCCGCCCGCCAACGACGAGACCGCCATCAAGCAGACCGCGCTCGACTACATCGAGGGCTGGTACGAGGGGAACGCGGAGCGGATGGAGCGCGCCCTCCATCCCGACCTCGCCAAGCGCGCCGTCTTCCCGAACCCCGCCACCGGCCGGGACCGGTTCGACCACATGAGCGCGATGTCGCTGGTGCAGGGGACGCGCTCCGGCTTCGGCAAGCGGACGCCGAAAGACAAGCAGCAGAAGGACGTCACGATCCTCGACCGCTTCGGCAGCACGGCGTCCGTGAAGATCGTCGCAGCCGACTGGATCGACTACCTCCACGTCGCGAAGATCAACGGCAGGTGGCTCATCGTGAACGTCCTCTGGGAGCTGAAGCCGAAGGTCGACGACAAGTCGAAGTAACGGCGGTCGACACCGGCCGCAGGACTACGGGTCCCCCAGCACGGTCGCGACGAGCTGGGTGTCCATGTACTCGGTCAGCTCCTGGAGCTTCCCGCCTTCGATGCGGCAGACCCAGCAGTACGCGTTGTCGTAACGCGGCCCCGCCTTCGTCGTGACGCGGCCCCGACACTCCACCACGACATGATCGCCCTCGGCGATGAAGCGCTGCGCGGTGTTCGTGTAGGTGTCCGCGAACTTCGCGAAGAGCGGCCCCACGAGCTCCCGGAGGACGGCCTCTCTTCCGCGGTACGTCCTCGACCACGCCGTCGTGCCGGTCAAGGTCCAGGTGAAGTCCTCCGCCAGGCTCTCGCGGAAGGGCTGGCCGTCGCCCTTCGCCAGCCCGGCGAAGATCCGCTGCATCAGCTCCTTGTTCTCGTTCGCGCTCATGGATCACCTCGCTCACCCGCTATCATCCGCCCATGATTCGAGTCTGCCTTGCCGGCGCCACCGGACGCATGGGTACAGCGCTCTACAACGCGCTCCAGAACACCGACGACATCAAGGTCGTCGCCGCGGTCGCCCTGACCGGAAAGCGGGAGCGGATCGGGAACATGGTCATCGACGAGACGCTCGAGGAGGCGCTGACGACGCCGTTCGACGTGCTGGTCGACTTCACCAGCGCCGAGGCGGCGCGGCGACACGCTCTCGCCGCCGTCAAGGCCGGGCGGCACGTCGTCATCGGGACGACCGGACTGACCGATGAAGACTACGACGAGCTCGACTCGGTGGCACGGGGACGGGGCGTCGGCGTCGTGGCGGTCGAGAACGTCGCGATCGCCGTGACGCTCCTCCAGCGGTTCGCGGTCCAGGCCCTCGAGCTCTTCGATTCCTGGGAGGTCGTCAGCTACGCCCCGGAGGGAACTCCCGCAACACCGGGACGACAGGCGCGCTCTCTCGCCGCGGCCCTGGAGTCGGTCCGGCCGTTCGTGGCCGCCGAGCCAGACGCCGACGGGGCTGGGCCGATCCGCTGCGTGCGCGAGCCGGACCAGGCGATGGGGATCGGTGTCGTGCTCACGCGAGGCGACGACCGGCTTCGCCTCCAGTACGAAGCCGGCGCCGGCGCGGAGCCCTTCCTGAACGGAACGCTGAAGGCGATCCGGCGCGCGTCGGAGTTCCGCGGCGTCATGCGCGGGCTCGACCGCATCCTCTGAGCCGCCGGGCGCGGGGACGACGCCTATTCGTCGCCTACCACCGCCCCCACATCAGGACGCGCTGGAAGAGAAACAGGAACGGACGCGTCTCCTCGAGCTTCTCCATCAGCCGCTCCCTGTAGCGCGACAGGAAGAGCGGCCAGAGGTCGGCGGGGAGCCGCGCCTGGTAGGCCGTCAGGGTCGAACCCCTCACCCACTCCACGACGTCCTCCCGTGCGGGGAGGTGGTGAGCGTAGATCTGGAGCCTCACGTGCTGCTCCTTCGCGCCGAGCTCGTCGAGAAGCTTCGCGTAGGCCTCCGGCGAAAGGGCGGTCTGGAAGGTCGTCGCGCCCGAGAGCGCCTGCGAGAAGGGCTCCTCGGAGGCGACCTCCACGGCGGCGCCGTGCGTCGGCGCGTCCTGCATGGCGGGGAGCTGCACGGCGAGCTGGCCGCCTGGGGCCAGGAACGCCACGAGCCGGCGAAGGAGGGCCTGGTGATCGGGAACCCAGTGGAACGCCGCGTTCGAGAAGACGAGGTCGAGCGGCGCGTCCGGGGCGAAGGTCTCGATCGCACCCTGCCGGAACGAGAGTCCGCCGCCCTCGAAGGCGCGGCTCTTCTCCAGCATCGCCGCCGAGCTGTCGACGCCGACGGTCGTCGCGAGGCCCAGGGCGCGGTGGAAGTGCGCGGTCGTCTCGCCGGTCCCGCACCCGAGGTCCACGGCACGGGCCACCGGCGTCCGGACGAGCGCGACGAGGTCGAGGAACGGCTGGCGGCGCTCCTTTGCGAAGCGGTCGTACTGGGTGGGGCTCCAGGAGTTCGACATGAGCCCGGAGTATGCGAGGTCCGTGTCAGACTGGCGGCGTGGAGAGTCGAGTGAGCGGGATCGAGTGCCTGGCCCCGGAGCGCCTGGGGCCCATCCTGGAGCGCAAGCGCAACCCGGACGCCTCCCCCCGCGGCCTCCCCCGCTTCCCGCTCGACACCCTGCTGATCACCATCCTCGAGAAGGCGAACGAGTTCGTCCCGTCCGCGGCGGGGTCGATCCTCCTCGACGATCCCATCCTGAAGCTCGAAGGCGGGTCGGCGCGGAAGGACCTGATCTTCGTCTGCTGCTTCGGGCCGTCGGCGAGCGCCCTCATCGGGGAGCGGATCCCGATCGAGACGGGAATCGCCGGCGCCGTCTACCGGACCGGGATCTCCAGCATCACGAACGACGCCTACGGGAGCGGCGAGTTCGCGGTCGAGTTCGACCGCAAGTCCGGCTACGTCACGCGGTCGATCCTCTGTGTGGCGATCCGGATCGGCCGCTCCATCTGCGGGGTGATCGAGCTCGTGAACCGCCAGGGCCGCGACGGCTACACGGACGGCGAGAAGGAGCTGCTCGAGATCTTCGCCCAGTACATCTCGTCCACCATCCAGAACGCCGTCGATGCCAAGCGGATCGGGACGATCGTCCGGGCGGACGACCTGACGGGTCTCCACAACGACCGTTATCTCCACGAGCGGCTCCCGCTCGAGGTGGAGCGGAGCCTGACCGTGCGTTCGCCGCTCTCGGTCGTCTTCCTCGACCTCGACCGGTTCAAGGAGATCAACGACACCCACGGCCACCTCGCCGGCAGCGCGACGCTCGCCGAGTTCGGGCACCTCCTCCTCGAGGCCGTGGGCCGCGAGGACGCGACGCTCGTCCGCTACGGCGGCGACGAGTTCGTGGTCCTCCTGCCCGGGACCGGCGCCGACGCGGCGCTCCTCGTGGCGGAGGAGATCCGCGCGCGGACGGAGAGGCACGTCTTCCTGGACGGACGGTGGGGAGACGAGGAGCCGCTCCACCTCGGCGGCATCATCAGCGCGAGCATCGGCGTCTCGACCCTCTCGTCGGCGGAGGTCGCGCCGCCCCCCGGGAGAGCCCTGTCGCGGATCGCGATGGATCTCCTCCAGACGGCCGACCACGCGATGTACACCTCGAAGAGCCGCGGGAAGAACGTCGTCACCGTGGAGCCGTTCGTGCTCCCGCCACGCTGACACCGACCGCCTCGCGGTTACACTCCGTCCGGAACGTCATGTCCGCACTCGTCGACGCAACGCCCGCCGGCCCCGCGGCACTTCCGACGGCGCACGGCCTGCAGCTCCCGCTGACGACGAGGGTCCTCGCGAACGGCCTCACCGTCGTCGTGTCGGAGTGCCACGACTCGAACGTCGCGGGGCTCTGCGTCCTCTACAAGATCGGCTCGCGACTGGAGCCGCGGAACCGCACCGGGTTCGCGCACCTCTTCGAGCACCTGATGTTCGAGGGGACGCCCGTGGCGGCGAAGGGCGTCTTCGACCGCGTCTGCGAGGGGTCCGGCGGCAGCAACAACGGGCAGACGCGCCCCGACGCCACGCTCTACATGGAGGCCTTTCCGTCTTCGGCGCTCGATCGCTTCCTGTGGCTGGAAGCCGATCGGATGAGGACACTCGCCTTCTCCCAGGAGACGCTCGACAACCAGCGCGACGTGGTGAAGGAGGAGATACGGGTCAACGTGCAGAACGACCCGTACGGGCTGTTCGAGTACTCGACGCTCCCCGCGAAGCTCTTCGAGAAATGGGAGAACGCGCACGACGGCTACGGCGACTTCAAGGACCTCGACGCCGCGAACCTGTCGGACGTGAAGGCCTTCTTCACGACGTACTACCGGCCGAACAACGCGATCGTCGTCGTGACGGGTGACGTGTCGGCTGGCGAGGTGCTGAGACGCGTTGACGAGCTCTTCGGCGGGCTCCCCGCCGCCGAGGTCCCGGCGCCCCCGGACCTGACCGAGGCGAAGCGGACGGATCCGGCGCTCCTCCTGGAAGAGGCGCCTCTCGCGCAGACGCCCGCGCTCGGCATCGGCTGGCGGACGCCGGAGCGGACCCACCGCGACGCGTGGGCGCTCTTCGTCGCCGGCGAGCTGCTGCACGACGGCCGCGCCAGCCGGCTGTACCGGGGGCTCGTCGAGGGGCGCGAGCTCGCGGCCGAGGTGTCCGGCGGCTTCAACGTCTTCCAGGGAAGCCTCTGGTACGAAGGCGTCACGCTGATGCTGACGAAGATCGCCTACAAGCGCGGCGTCGAGCACGACGCGGTGCTGGCGGCCGTCCACGACGAGCTCTCGCGGATCGTGACGGACGGCGTTCCCGCGCCCGAGCTCGAGCGGGTGAAGACGAAGATCCTGGCGAACTACTACGCGTCGCTGGAGTCGCCGCTGAACCTCGCCGTGGAGCTCGCGCAGGCGACGGCCTTCGACGGCGAGCCCTCCGGCATCCTGACGTTTCCGGCCTCCGTCGAGCGGGTGACCTCCGACGACATCGTTCGCGCCACGAGGGAGTGGCTTTCCGCCCAGGCCAGCGCCGTCGTGGTGAAGACCCCGCCCTCGAAGGAGAGGGCGGCGTGAACCGCCTGACGGAGGCCGGCCTCCCGCCCCTCGCGGACGAGAAACCGTTTCCCGTCCCCGACGTCTCCATGGCGACGCTCCCGAACGGGCTCACGCTCTGGATCGTGAGACGCGCCCGCGTGCCGCTGGTCTCGATGCGCGTGGTCTCGAGGGGCGGGCGCTCGCTGGACCCGCCCGCGCTACCCGGCTTCGCGAACCTCCTCGCGAACGCGTTGCGCGAGGGGACGCGGAACCGTACGGGGCCCGAGCTGACCGAACGGCTCCAGGCCGCGGGCGGCGAGCTCCTGACCGAAGCGACCGAAGACTCCCTCACGGTGGCCGTCTCCGGGCTCGCCGAGAAGGCCGGCGTCCTCCTCGACACGCTCGCCGACGTGGTCCGCGAACCGGCCTTTCCCGGGAAGGGCGTGGCCCGCGTGAAGGCGCTCGCTCACGAGGAGCTGGCCACGAACGAGACCGACCCGTTCTTCCTGGCCGAGCGGGCGTTCCGGAAGGCCGTCTACGGGACGCACCCGTACGGTGTGATCTCCCCCACCGTCGCGTCCATCGACGCCACCACACCCGAGCTCCTCCGGCAGGAGGCCGCCCGCCGGCTCGTGCCGGATCGCGCGCTCCTCCTGATCGTCGGCGACATCGACCCGGTTGCCGCAGAGGCCGCCGCCCGCGAGGCCTTCGCGGCGTGGACGGGCGACGGGAGCGCTCTCGCCGAGCCGCCGGATGCCGCGCCGCCGCCTGGTCCGCGCGTCCTCCGCGCCGTGGACCGGCCCGGCTCGGTGCAGACGAACCTCGTCGTGGGCGGGCTGGGCCTCGCGCGGAAGGACGCCGACGCCGTGGCGCTGGGCCTCGCCATCACCGTCTACGGCGGCGCCTTCTCGTCGCGGCTCGTCACGAACCTGCGCGAGGAGAAGGGTTACACCTACTCGCCGGGCGCCGGCGCGCGGTCCGCGCTCCGGAAGGGAACGGTGGCGAGCACCGCCGCGGTGCGCAACGACGTGACCGGCGCATCGCTGGGCGAGATCCTCCACGAGATGAGCCGGATGGCCACCACCGACGTGACCGACGAGGAGCTGGGACGCGCCAAACGGCGCGACCTCGGGGTGTACGCGATCACCACGGAGACGAACGCCGGCCTGGCGAATGAGCTGACCGCCCTGTGGCTGAACGGCCTCCCGCCGGAGGAGATGTCCCGCCGGCTCGAGGCCCTGAAGCAGCTGACGAAGGCCGACCTCCGCCGGGTCTCGAAGAAGTACCTCTCGGTCGGCTTGGCCCAGGTGGTCGCGGTCGGCGATGCGAAGGTGATCCGCGAGGAGCTGGAGTCGTTCGGCGAGGTCGAGGTGACGGCGTGAGGACGGCGGCGACGGCCGTCTACGAGCTGACGATCACCCTGCGGTCGACCCAGCCGCCGATCTGGCGAAGGGTCCAGGTCCCCGCCGGCATCACGCTGCCGCGGCTCCACCGGGTGCTCCAGTCCGCGATGGGCTGGACCGACTCGCACCTCCACCAGTTCGAGTACGACGGCGCGCTCTACGGCACGCCCGACCCCGACCTCGACCTCGAGATCAAGAGCGAGCGCTCCGTCCGCCTGAACGACCTCCTCCACCTGCCGCAGGAGCGGCTCGTCTACGAATACGACTTCGGCGACTCCTGGCACCACGAGGTCCAGCTCGACCGGGTCCTCGAGCCCGACGCCGGCGTCACGTATCCGGTCTGCGTCGCGGGCGCGCTCGCCTGTCCGCCCGAGGACTGCGGGGGCGTGAGCGGCTACTACGGCCTTCTGGAGGTGCTCCAGGATCCGGAGCACGAGGAGCACGAGAACATCCAGGAGTTCGTGGGCGGCTCGTTCGACCCGGCGCCGTTCTCGGTCGACGACGCGAATGCGCGCCTCGCGAAGTCGCGGGCGAAAGTCCGGCGATAGCCTCGTGACCACGGACGGGCGTCCCGACGACACGCGCGGCGAGGCACGCCGTGACCCCGCCGTGACCCGTTCGAGGCTCGAGCTTCTCGGGGACGCCGAGGCCCTCGAGCGGCAGGCGGCGAGCGAGCGGGTCGCGTACTACCGCCGCTGGGCGCCGAAGGAGAGCCACGGGTTCCTTTGCGATGTCGGGTGTGGCAACGGCGCGTCGCTCCGTCACTGGCGCGAGCTGGGATTCGAGGCCGTCGGCGTCGACGCGTCGCTCTATCGGCTCGGCCGGTGGCTCGGCCAGCGGCCCGGCGGCTTCGTCGTCCTCGCCGACGCGAGGCGGCTCCCCTTCCGGGGGAAGGTGTTCGCGATGGTCGTGTCGTCCGGAATGCTCGAGCACGTGGGGGTCGCGGAGACGAGCGATCCGTACACGGTCACACCTCTTCCCGACAAGGAGCCCTCCAGGGCCGGGGCGGTGCGCGAGATGGTCCGGGTGCTGCGCGAGGAGGGCGAACTGTTCCTCGACTTCCCGAACGGACAGTTCCCGATCGACTTCTGGCACGGCGATCGAATCGGGGCCTTTCGCTGGCATGCCAGACCCGACGACCTGCTCCCCTCCTGGCGGGAGGTGGCGCGGTTCGCAAGGGACGCGGGAGCGGAGCTGGAGTGCCTGCCGCTGACCGGGCGACTGAGGTTCCGGCAGATCGGGCGCCGCTTCTGGGGCCGGCTCCTCAGATGGCCGGTCGACCTCTTCCTGCGCCTGCTGGATGCGCTGGGCGAGATCGTCGCGCGGGAACGTCTGGCGGGACTGTATCCCTACCTCGTGCTCAGAATCCGCCGGCCGCGCCTGCCCGCGGGCGAAGCGCCCGACCATCTCGTGGACCGCGACAGAAACGACTCCATGCCAGGCGCAAGACCGTGAGCGTTTCGTGCGAAGGCGCCGTCGGGCGGCGCGACCTGGGCTACAGGAACAGCGAGGCCACGAGCTCGGTAAGGTCGCGCGCGCCGGCGAAGGGAGCCGAGGCGAGCGCGTCCTCCTCGGCGAGGACCGGTCCGGCGACCATCCTCCCTCGCACGTTCGCGTAGGTCTCGACTCGCCGCGCTTCGGCGTCGACCAGCCAGAGCGAGCCGATGCTCATCAGGCCGTAGGCGTCTCTCTTCGGGCCGCGGTCGAACCTCTCGGTCGACGGCGAGAGGATCTCGGCGACCCATTCCGGAGCAAGGGTGACGGGGTTCTCCTCCAAGCTCGGCCATCCGCTCGTGGACCGGCGCCAGCCCGCAAGATCCGGAACGACCCGCGAGAAGGCCTTCTCCGAACGAAGCTCCGGCTCGATTGCGAAAAGCCAATCGGGCGGCGTCGCGCCGTGCGGCTCGCCGAGCGCGGCTTCGAGGATGTGAGAGAGCCTGACCTGGACTCTCGAGTGCCGGAGCCTCGGGCGCGGCGACATCATGTAGACGCCATGGGCAATCTCGGCGATCACGCCCTCGGGCTGGGCTTCCACGATCTCGTCGAGCGCCCGAAAGTCAGCGGTCAGGTCGGGCAGCGCGGACATACCCGGAGTCTATCCCCCGGCGCCCGACGTCAACCTCGACCGACCAGTGGTGGATTCCCGGCTCGCAAGGTGGGCTCAACGGCGACCGAGGCCGATGCGTTGCCCCGGCTCGACGATCACATTCCCCGGAGCCGCTCCAGCACGGCCTCGACGTCGTAGTCCGGCGTCGACGCCCCGGCCGACACGCCGACCTTTCTCAGCCCCGCGAGCTTGTCGACCGGAAGCTCGGCGACCGTGCCGATGAGGTACGTCGGCTTGTGCGCCTCGGCGATCCTCGCGAGCTCCTTGGTGTTCTTGCTGTGCCGGCCTCCGATCACGACGATCGCCTCGATGGTCTCGTCCGCGCAGAGCGCGCGGAGCGCCTCCTGGTTCTCCTTCGTGGCGTAGCAGATCGTGTCGGCGACGCGCGTGTCGGCCACGCGCTCGCGGACCAGCTCGACGTGCGCGTCGAACCTGTCGGCGTTCAGCGTGGTCTGGAAGATGATCATGACGCGGGAGACCGCGGACCAGTCGAACGCCTCGACCTCGGAGAGCTCGTAGAAGACGTGGTACCGGCGCGGGTCGAGGTCTTTCGTGTAGCCCACCACCTCGCGATGGTCCTTCTGGCCGAAGATGACGAGGAAGCAGCCGGCGTCGAGGGCGCGGGTGATCTCCTTGTAGATGTCGGTGACGAACTTGCACGTGGTGTCGATGGCCGCGAGGCCGAGGCCCTTCGCCTCCGCGCGGACCGAGGGCGCCACGCCGTGCGCCGAGAAGACGATTCGTCCCTCGTGGGCATGGGCGTCCTCGAGCTTCTGTACGGTCGGAAAACCGAGGCGGGCCATCTCGGCCTCCACGCTCTCGTTGTGGACCACCTGCCCCAGGATGGCGCCCGTCAGCCCCTTCGCGGCAGCGATCCGCACGAGCTTGTCGGCCACGCGCACCCCGGCGCAGAACCCGTACTTCTCGGCCAGGACGACTTCCATGCTCAGCCCTTTCCGGAGAGATCGACGAGCGCGATCTCCGTCGGGACGACCTTCACGAACTGATCTCGCTTCATCACCTCGTGGCCCTTGCCGCCACGCCCCACCTCAGCATAGCGCCGCGTGATGGTGTGCTGCGTCCCCTTCGAGTTCTCGAGCGTCAGCACGGCGCGCTTCTCGTCCTCGGAGAAGACGGCGGCGCCCAGGACGCGGTCCCCCTCGTGCAGCTTCAGGCCGATGACGCCGCGGCCCGGTCCGGCGAGGATCGACACCTCGGCCGCCGGGAAGAGGATGACGCGTCCTTCCTGCGAGGCGAGAGCAACAGTGTCGTTCTCGCCGCAGAGGGCGACGAGCACCACCTCGTCCCCCTCAGCCAGCGACGCGTAGCGCCGCCCGCCGCGCTGTGTCTCCTCGCGGAACCGGTCGATGGCGAAGCGGAGGACCATCCCCTGCTTCGTCGCGGCCAGCACGAAGACGTCCTTCTCCGGCGTGATCCGCGCGTCGAGAGACAGCGCGGCGACGACGCGCTCGCCGTCGCCGAAGCGGAACAGCTTCTGCACGGGCTCGCCGTAGCCCGTGGACGGCGGGACGTCGTTCAGACGGAGGACATACGCCGAGCCGTGGTTCGAGAAGAGGACGCCGAGCTCCTTCGTGGAGCCCTGCAGCACGGCCAGGACCTCGTCGCCTTCGCGGAGGCGCGTCTGCTTCGGGTCCTTCAGCTCGCGCTGGCGCTTGATCCAGCCGTCGACCGTGACGACGGCGTAGGTGTCCTCCGCCTCGATGAACGCCTCGGCGTCGTACTCAGGCTCGTCCACCGTCGACGCGACCCTCGTCCGCCGCTTCTCGGCCGCCAGGCTGCCGCGAATCTCCACCAGCTCGCGCTGGACGACGCCCCACAGCTTCGCCGGCGACTTCAGGATCGCCTCGAGCTTGCCGGCCTCGGCGCGCTTCTCGGCCAGCTCCTTCCGGAGCGCGTCGATCTCGAGCTTCGCGAGCTTGTAGAGCTTCGTCTCGAGGATCGCCTCCGTCTGCTCCTCGTCGAGACCGAACCGCTTCATCAGCTTGACGGCCGCGTCGGCCTTGCCGTCGGACGCGCGGATGATCCGGATCGCCTCGTCGAGCGCGTTGTAGATGATGAGGAAGCCGTCGAGGAGGTGGATGCGGCGCTGGAGCTCCGCGAGGTCGAACTCGAAGCGGCGCCGCACCGTCACGAGGCGGAAGTCGAGGAAGTGCCGGAGGATCGCCGCGAGCGACAGCCGGGCCGGCTCGCACAGCTCCGGGTTCGACGTGGGGACGAGGCAGGTGAGGTTGATGGGGACCGTCACCTCGAGAGGCGTGTGGCGGAAGAGATACGTCATCACCAGCGCCGGGTCGGAGTCCTTCTTCACCTCGAGGACGATCCTCACGTCCTTCGTCGACTCGTCGCGCACGTCGACGAGCGCGGGGAGCTTCCGCTCCTCCACCACCGCGCCGATCTTCGCCACCAGGCCGGCCTTCTCGAGGCCGTACGGCACCGACGTGATGATGATGTTCTGCCCGCCCTTGGGCCGGTCCTCGAGCTTGTACTCGCCGCGCAGCTTCGCCGTTCCCTGGCCGCTCTCGTAGATCTCCCGCAGCTCCTGCTTCGTGGCGAGGAGCCGTCCGCCGGTCGGGAAGTCCGGCCCCTTGACGAACTTCAACGGGTCGGCGGCCGGGTCGTCGATGGCCGCGATGGCCGCGTCGAGGATCTCGAGCGGGTTGTGAGGCGGGATGGAGGTGGCCATCCCGACCGCGATCCCGGTGGCGCCGTTGATCAGGAGGTTCGGGAAGCGCGCCGGCAGGACGATCGGCTCGAAGTGCGTGCCGTCGTAGCTGGGGCGCCAGTCCACCGTCTTCTTCTTGATCTCCGACAGGAGCTCCATCGCCAGCGGCTGGAGGCGGGCCTCGGTGTACCGGTACGCGGCCGGCGAGTCGCCGTCGAGCGAGCCGAAGTTGCCGTACCCGTCCACGAGCGGCGCGCGGAGCGTGAACGGCTGCGCCATCCGGACCATGGCGTCGTAGATCGCGATGTCGCCGTGCGGGTGGTATTTCGCGATGACGTCGCCCACGATCGCCGCGCTCTTCTTGTGCTTGGCGTCGGGGAGGAGGTGGAGGTTCTGGAGCATCGCGAAGAGGATCCGCCGCTGCACCGGCTTCAGTCCGTCGCGCACGTCGGGGAGCGCGCGCGACGTGATGACCGAGAGCGCGTAGTTGAGATACCGCCGCCGGGCCTCCTCGGGGAGGGGGATCTCGGCTTCGATCTCGAAGGCGAGGCTCGTCTGGCCGCCTTGGGGAGGGAGCTTTCGTGACATGCGTGTCTCTCTGTGACCGTCTGTTCTTTCGCGGCGGAAGCCCGCTCGCGGGCGGCCCGAGAGTACCTCATGCGACGCGTCCTCCCACCTCGCCGGGACGCCCTTCCCGGTCCGCGGCCCGAGAGCGGGAGCGATCTCGCGGAGGCGGTGGTCCAGGCGGGCTCCCGCCTCCGTAAACGGACGGATGCTCCTGGATGCCGAGCTCTTGACGGCCGTGGCCGAGGGGGACGCTGACGCGTTCTCGCGCTTCTACGACCGCCATTCCGGCGCGCTCTTCGGCCTCTGCCTCCGCATCCTCCGAAACGCGAAGGACGCGGAGGACGTGCTCCAGGAGGTCTTCCTCCAGACGTGGCGGGAGGCGCGGAAGTTCGATCCGGGGCGCGCGTCGGTGCGGACATGGCTTTTCACCATGGCGCGCAGCCGGGCGCTCGACCGCTATCGGAGCCGGAGGTCCCTCGCCGAGCGCTTCGCGTCGGACGACGGGCTCGCCGACCGTCCGAGCGGCGAGGACCTCGAGAAATCCGCCGTGCTGACGCACTACGTATCGCAAGCGTTGAGTCGCCTGAACGCACACGAGCAGGAGGTGCTGAACCTCGCGTACTTCGAGGGTCTCACCCAGGAGGAGATCGCCGCACGGCTGCGCGAGCCCCTCGGCACCGTGAAGAGCCGGGCCCGGACCGGCCTCCGGAAGCTCCACGCCTCGCTCGTCCCCGCCGAAGCCGAGGTCCCTCGTGCCTGACCACGGCTATCTCGACGACCTTCCGGCCTACGCCCTCGGCGCGCTCACGGCGCCCGAGAAGGCCACGCTGGACGAGCATCTCCGCACCGGCTGCGAGCTGTGCGAGCGCGAGCTGCTGGCTCTGCGCGAGGCCGTGGCCATCCTGCCGCTCGCCCTCCCGCCGCGGCGCGTCCCGCCGTCCGTGAAGGAGCGCCTCCTCTCGACGATCGACGAGGAGGTGCGCGCGAAAGCCCGGACCGACGCGGACGCCCGTGTCGTGCCGATGACGGCCGCGGGCAAGGTTCCCGCCTGGACGCTCGCGCTGCCGCTCGCCGCCGCGGTCGTCCTCGGTATCGGGCTGGCCAGCGTCTCCCGGACCTCGCGCGAGGAGATCTCCCGCGCATCGGCCGAGAACGCCACGCTGAAGGCCACCCTGAAAGAGCGCGACACCGAGACCGCCTGGCTGCGGGACCCGCGCGTCCAGGTGGCGCTCCTGAAGGGACTCGAGGCCACGTCGAACGCGAAGGCGAAGCTCCTCTGGCACCCGTCCCGTACCCAGGCCCTTCTCTACGTCGACGGCCTGCCCGCTCTCCCGATCGACAAGAGCTACGAGCTCTGGTTCTTCGTCGAGGACGAGCCGGTCGCCGCGGACGTCTTCGCGACGAACGCCGACGGCACCGCCGTCATCTCGCTCTCGAAGCTCGACCCGAAGGCCGGCAAGCCCGTGAAGTTCGCCGTCACGGTGGAGCCCACCGGCGGCGTCCCGAAGCCCACCGGCACCATCGTCCTCGTGGGAGAAAACCTGTGACGGCCTCCCCGGCCCGGATGGGGTCAGATCCCACTTCTGTGGTATAGCACTCCGTTCCTTGCGTCGCGTAAGATTCCCCCGAGGGTGCAGGCCGGCGAGAAGGCTCATCGGCGAGGTGAAAGCGAACGATGGTCGTGCCCGGATCTCGTCGAGAGGTGGTGGCCGGAGTCGAGCTGTCGCTGGTGAGCGCCCTCGGCGATGACGCCCGCCTGGAGCTGGTTCCGGACGCGGTGCTGATCGTCGACTCCGACGGGCGGATCGTTTACGCCAACCTGAACTGTCAAGAGCTCATGGGGTGGTCTCCGGAGGAGCTCCGGGGCGAGCGGGTCGAGCGGCTGGTGCCGGAGCGCTACGGGAGCCACGCCGCCCTCCGCCACCAGTTCATGGCCGCCCCCTCCCGGCGGCCGATGGGCGCGGGGCTGGAGCTCTACGTCCGGCATCGGTCGGGCGAGGAGATCCCGGTCGACATCGCGCTCAACCCCGTGTCGATCGAGGGGGTGACCCACGTGGTCGTCGCGATGCGGGGCATGCGCGCCTATCGCGAGGCGCTCCAGAAGCTGGGCCTCCTGTCGGTGGCCGTCGACGCCGCGGCGAGCGGTGTCGTGATCACGGACCAGGACGGGATCATCACCTGGGCGAATCCGGCGGCGTGCCGCATGACGGGTTACGGCCCGGACGAGCTGATCGGCAAGCGTCCCAGCCTGCTGAAGTCCGGTTGCCACGATCAGGCCTTCTATGAGGCGCTGTGGTCCACCGTGCGCTCCGGCGCCATCTGGCGCGGCTCGATCATCAACCGCAAGAAGGACGGGTCGATGTATCACGAGGAGCAGACGATCGCGCCGGTGGAGGACCGGAACGGCGTCATCAGCCACTTCATCGCCGTCAAGCAGGACGTGACCGAGCGCGTCTTGGCCGAGACCCTTCTGCGCGAGACGCGCGACGAGCTGGCGCGCCGCGTCACCGAGGTCGAGACGCTGCACGTCCAGCTCCTCGAGCAGGCCGTTCGCGATTCGCTCTCCGGCCTCTTCAATCGCCGTTATCTGGACGAGACGCTGCCGCGGGAGCTGGCGAAGGCGAGGCGCGACCATGCGAAGGTGACCCTGGCGGTGCTCGACATCGACCACTTCAAGGCCGTGAACGACACCCACGGCCACGCCGTGGGCGACCGCGTCATCGCCGAGCTCGGCGGGATCCTGCGCGGGCAGTCGCGGGTGTGCGACGTGGCCTGCCGGTACGGCGGCGAGGAGTTCGCCGTGGTGATGCTGTCCGCCGGGCTCGAGGACGGCCTGGCGTGCGCCGACGGCTGGCGGCGAAGCTTCGGCGCCGTCTCGGTGCCGGCCGGAAGCACGGTGGCCCGGGCCACTCTCTCCGCGGGCGTCGCGGAGGCCGCTCCCGGCGAAACGCCCGAGGCGCTCTTCGCCCGAGCGGACGCCGCCCTCTACCGCGCCAAGCACGCCGGCCGGAATCGGGTGCTGGGCGCGCCCCCGCCGGTGTAGACGAAGCCCGCTCCGAACCTCGACCCTCCGGCGTACGTATCATCCGTTCGATATGCGATTCCGCATCGGTCTCGCTCTCTTCGCGGCGGGCGGCATCGCCCTCGCCCTCGTCGTCCCGTACTACGGCGTCGCGCAGCCGCGCGGCCTCTCCATCACGCGCGCCGACGCCGTCCGCGTGGCCGACGCCGAGGCGCGAACGGTCGGGGTCGACCCCGACAGGGCGTGGCGCGTGGTGAGGTGGGCGTCCTCGGACATCCTCGAGAAGGAGCTGGGGTCGAATCGCGAGTGGCGGAAGAAGGCCGAGGCCGACCCGGCCCTCGCGCCGCGCCTCGGCTTCTTCATGGTGACCTACTTCCGGAAGGCCCCGGCCGAGAAGTGGCCCGCGTACGGCTGGGTCTGCGTCGGAAGGGACGGACAGCCGCTCGCCGCGCGGCGGTTCCTCCGCTCCGAGGACGGCGGGGCGAACCCCACCGCGGACGCCCTGCGCGCCCGGGCAGACGCCTTCGTCTCGTCGCGGGCGTTCCCCGGGGCGCCCGCGCCCGCCTTCGAGTCCGTCCGTCCCACGGTGCTCACGAAGCGGACGGATCACGTCTTTCGCTACACGGTCAAGCCCTCGGTCGACATCGGCACGCTCGACCTTCACCTGGGCGTCTACTTCGTCGGCGACCAGCCGGCGGGCTGGGATCTCTTCGAGGAGTACACCGACGGACGCCGGTTCCGCTACGAGTCCGGACAGCAGCTCGTCGGCCTCTTCGGCCGGATGATCGGCATCGTCGTCCTCCTCGGGATCCTCGCCAGCATCTTCATCAAGAA
>Ga0154020_10004542_pt1 | contig 16523 bp, 11 predicted proteins | sample Klosneuvirus_201_FD_109709 | JGI IMG/M metagenome (GOLD analysis project Ga0154020, IMG submission 109709) | Active sludge microbial communities from wastewater, Klosterneuburg, Austria - Klosneuvirus_20160825_MG | ecosystem: Engineered > WWTP > Aerobic digester > Activated sludge | place...
CTCAACGACAAGGTCTGGCAGCGCGATGGGGCCGCGTGGAACATCGTGCATCTCTTTGACCAGACCTCGCACAGCACCATGACCACGGAGTGGGGCGACCTTGACAACAGCGGTGGGCTGACGATCTTTACCACGGACATGAACCCTTATGACATCTCGCCGCGCACGCTGGCCGCGTGGGCACCGATGATGAACCAGATCGAGGAGCATCGGGCGGCCGGCGATCCACAGGTGATGGCCAATGTGCTGCAAGTGCGCGATGGTGCGGGACGCTGGCAAAATCAGGCCACCCGCCGCGGGATCGACGCCTCGGGCTGGAGTTGGGGCGCGCGCTACGGCGACCTGGACCAGGACGGTTTACTCGACCTGTATGTGGTCAACGGCATGATCGCGGCCGACATGTTTGGCCATCTGCCCAACGGCGAGCTCGTCGAGGAAAATCAGGCCTATCGCAACCGCGGGGACGGCGCGTTTGACCGCGCGCCGCAGTGGCAGCTTGGCGCCACCGCCAGCGGCCGCGGCATGGTGATGGCAGACCTGGACAGCGACGGCGACTTGGATATTGTCGTTAACAACCTGCGCGGCTTCGCCCAACTCTTCGAGAACCAACTCTGTCACGGCGCCAGCCTGCAGGTCGATCTGGCGTGGCCCGGCTCGGCCAACCGTGCAGGAGTGGGCGCACAACTGACATTGTCTACAGACAAGGGCGTCTTCCGCCGTGATGTACGCGCATCGGGCGGCTATCTGTCCGGCGATGCGGCCCGCGTCCATTTCGGCTTGCCCGCGGATGCGACGCTGCGCACGCTGGAGATAATCTGGCCGGATGGCGCAGCTTCGGCTATCATGACGCCACCTAATAACGCCCGCCTGATCGTGACCAGGAGCGACGAATGACACAAAACACGCTGACCCATCCCGCGCACCTCGACGTGCAGGCCGCCTTGCCGTTGCTGCGTCTGCTCAACCCCAAGCAGTACACGCGCATTGTGCTGGCCTCGCTGGCAGTTGGCCTGATCGCCAGCTACACCGCGGTCGCGCTGGGCTGGCTGCCACTCTGGGGCGCCACAGCAATGGTGTTGCTCATTCTGGCGCCGGCCGGTGCGCTCAAGTGGCGTGACGACTATCGCCGCTACGGGGCGACCATCATGGGGCTGAGCATCCTCCTCACGGCGCAGGGGCTGCACACTGTCGAGCATCTGGTGCAGTGGGCGCAGTACAACTTGCTTTACTGGACGATGCGCCAATCCAACGGCCTGCTCTCACCGGCCAATGCGGAATGGGTCCATTTTACGTGGAACTGGCTGGTGCTCATCACGGTGGTGCTGCTGATGCTCGGCGGCATGCGCGGCGGCTGGATGTGGGTGCTGTTGACCGTGGCCATCTTCCACACCATCGAACACTCTTACACCTTCATCCGCTATCAGATGATCCTGCGCGAGCTGACTGCGATGGACGTCCTCAATGTCACGGCGCAAGGGCTGCCCGGCATCGTCGGTCGCGACGGCTGGCTGGCGCGCAGCGAGTGGACGCGCGGCACCTGGATCTGCACCATTCCCGGCCTGACCACTGCGGTGCGGCTCGACGTTCATTTCTGGTGGAACATCCTGGAGATGACGCCACTGATCCTGGCCGGCCACTTCTACTTGCGAGGTCAGGCCGCGGCCGGTAAGTTCGAGTAAGCCCAAACGCCTAACGTGCGCGGTGACGATTCAGGCGCAACTGAAACGGTCAAACAAGGGCACGCGGAGGACGCGGATCAGGCAGATTTTCGCTGATCGCATCCCTCAAGCAGCCCCCTTTGCTGCCTGCCGCATTGCCTTCGGCGTGCGCCCCGTATAGCGCCGAAATGCTGCGTAAAAGCTGCTCAACGATCCAAATCCACTCTGCAAGGCAATATCGATCACGCTGTCGTCGCTCGTCATCAACAGCCGTTGCGCTTGCGTCACCCGATATTGCATCGTGTATTCCAAGATCGTGACGCCAAAAGTCTGCTTGAAACAGGTCATCGCATAGGTAGGATGGAGACCGACCGCGCCCGCAATCTCCGCAATCGCAAGCGGCGCGGTGTAGTTGCTCACGATGTAGTGCGCCATGCGTCCGGCCCGGCTGTCAACTGTGCCTCCTGCGCGCGCGGGTGTGCGTTGTCGAGCAACCGCCAGGCGCCACAAACGCGCCTCCATCTCCTTGAGCACAACCGTCGACTCTCCGGCAGACAGCTCCACATGCCAGCGCGGCAGCAGCAGGCGGTCGATCTGCGCAGTGGCCGCATCTCCATCCACGACAAGCTCCCCGGTCAACAGCGCCTGTACCAAGCCATCCGGCAGCTTCCAGCCGAGAAACAATTCCAGCGGAATGGTGAAGATGCAGAAATCACAGGCAGGCTGCGCTTCAACCAATTGGTGAGGAATGGCGCCCCAGAAAATGGAGAGGCATCCCGGCGCAAGCTGCACAAGCTGCTCGCGATGCACATAGGTCACCATGCCATCCAGCAGCAGGTTCAGCTCGATGTCGCCATGCTGGTGCGGCATCGCCATCAACGTCGGCTGACAACGCCAGCTACTCAAGCCAAGCGAGCCAGGCGCGGCCGGTTTGACTCCTCGCCGGCTAGAAAGTTCGTTCGAGATCACTTCACTGCGGGACATAGCGTAGGATCCTGGAAAAATACGCGAGAAATCCGCTAGAACTTGCGCAATCGTTCGTCTATGATAGCACAGTCTACCTGCCCTGTTCAACCCGATTTTTGCAACCTAAGGAGAAAAGGCGTTATGTCTGCACGCGTACCCACAGCCCTCGACGATTTCCTGTTTGATCTGAACGGCTATCTGGTTTTGAAAAATGTTGTGGCTGGCGACCTGCTGGCCGAACTCAACACTGCGTTCGACAACCTGCCGCTATTGGAGCAGGGCGAGTGGTGGGGCAACGCCCAGCGCCGCGACTACAACGGCGCCACCGGCTACGAACTGCACAATTGCGTCGAAGCCGGCGATCCCTTTGAAAAACTGCTGGACCATCCCGGCTGGATCGAGTACGTGCGCCGGTATTGTGGCGAGCAGGGTTCCTATGTCGAAGGACTCTTCGTCGACGAATGCATTGCCTCGATCCGGCGCTCCGGCGGCCATCACCCGGTGCATTCGGGCGGCTACCAGGCAGCGCTGCGCAACAAATACAGCTACGAGCACGGCGTGTTTCGCTGCGGGCAGGTCAACATTATTCTGGCGTTGACTGATGTCGGTCCGGGCGACGGCCCGACCATGGTGATTCCGGGCAGCCACAAGGCAAACTTCCCGCATCCCAATGCCGGCGACTATGGCAAGCTCGACCGTATGGACGCGCTGGATGGCGCTGTACCAGCCTATCTCAACGCCGGCGATGCCCTGCTCTTTGTCGACGGCATCATGCACGGTGGCAGCAGCCGCACGAACGCGGGCGGCGAACGCCGCGTGACCATCTATCGCTATGGCGTCAGTTGGGGTGCAACACGCTACGGTTTCGAGTATTCGCAGGCGCTGCTCGATCGGCTGACGCCTGAACGGCGCAAACTACTCCAACCCCAGACGCCCAATCGACCGCCGGTCACGGCGTCACCTGTGCACGCAGCAGGCTGACGCCATTGTCCCGAGTAGGTTGGGCTACTGCTCCGTCGGCTACCGTCGGGCTGGTAGCCCGACCTACTGGCTACTGGCTTGTCGCCTGTGCAGCCAATTGGCGGCGCAGCACCTTACCCACCTGCGTCTTGGGCAATTCTTGGCAGAACTCGATCAGGATTGGCACCTTATAGGGCGCCAGGTGCACTTTGCAGAAGGTGCGCACCTCTTCGGGGGTCACGCTTTCGCCGCTCTTGAGCACGATACACGCTTTGACCGTCTCGCCGCGTTTGGCGTCGGGCACGCCGACTACCGCGGCCTCCAAAATTTTTGGGTGTTTGAAAAGGACTTCTTCCACCTCGCGCGGTACGATGTTGTACCCGCCGGCGATGATCAGATCTTTCTTGCGGTCCACAATGGTAATGTATCCGTCCGCATCGATGACGGCGATATCACCCGTATGCAGCCAGCCGTCAGCATCAATGGCCGCCGCGGTTTCCTCTGGTTTGTTAAAATAGCCCTTCATCACCTGAGGGCCGCGCACCAGCAGTTCGCCGGCTTCGCCCACTGCGACAGGTGCACATACACCCTGCGGATCGGCTTCCAGCGCCACGATGGCGACTTCGGTGCTGGGGAAAGGCAGACCCACTGTGCCGGTGCGCGTCTGCCCAAAGACAGGATTGCCGACTGTGAGCGGTGAGGACTCGGACATGCCGTAGCCCTCCACCAATTTGCCGCCGGTGGCTGCCTCGAAGCGCTGCGCCACCTCCAACGGCAGCGGCGCGCCGCCACTCAGACAGACGCGGAGGCTGCGCAAGTTGAACTCGCCGGCGCGCGCGTGGTTGAGCAGAGCAATATACATGGTGGGCACGCCCGGATACAGCGTGATTCGCTCGTGCGCAATGGTTTCCAGGATCAGCAATGTGTTGCGTGGGTCGGGCGTCAGCACCAGCTCGCCGCCCAAATTGAGACAGACCAACATGCCAACGGTCATGCCATAAACGTGAAAGGCCGGCAGCGCCAAAAGAAACTTCTCGGCGCCTGGTCGCAGCGACGGCACCCAGGCGCTGGTCTGTGCGACATTGGCCACCACGTTGCGGTGGGTTAACTCGGCGGCTTTAGGCAACCCTGATGTGCCGCCGGTGAATTGGAAGACCGCACTGTCCACCGTCGGGTCAAAAGCAATGGCTGGCGCAGGATCGACGCTGTGCGCAAGCAGTTCCTGCATAAAGTAGACGCCAGGCTGCGGTGACACCGCTTTCATCAGACCGCCGGCGCGCACTTGCGCCGCTACGCTGCGCCGGAAAAGCCTGCCCACCATGTCGGGGATATCGGTCAGGATCACGCGGGTGATGGACGTCGCAGGCTGCAGATCGCGCACGCGCTCGAAGAGCCCGCTGAGCGTGATGATGGTGGTGACGCCCGTTTCGCGCAGCAATGGCTCCAGCTCCAGCGCCGGATAGGTAGGATTGGTGTTGACGACGATCGCACCGGCCTTGAGCACGCCAAAATAGGCAATGACCTGCTGCGGCAGGTTGGGCAACATGATCGCCACGCGTTCGCCCTTGAGCACGCCCAGCCCAGCCAACGCCGCGGCAAAGCGGTCGCTCAGCCGGTTGAGTTCGGCGTAAGAGAGGCGCGCCTGCACTTTCAATCCGAGCGGCAGGTAGCGAAGCACCATACGCACAGCAGTATGATCGGGATAGCGTGCGGTCGCATTGATCAGCAATTGCTGGATCGTATGTTCGGGCGCCGTGATGGTTGGCGGGACGCCAGGTTCGTAGTGGTGTAGCCAGCGAAGGTCGGATGTCATGCGCAATGTCCTCGTTTTAGCTAAGCATAGCACTGGGGCGCACTGCTGTCTACTTTCCAGCAAAATCCTGCATCTATCCGCTAACTCCCTCCATGTACGTCGCCCGGTTTTGTGGATTATGCTGCTCGATGATCATTGCTCAGGCGCAGCGTGCAGTTGAGCGCAAAATCGGTTGACCAGCGCTGGAGACGCGGCAAGGTTTTGCCACGCCCCCGCGACTAACGGCTGAACAATTGCAAATCGTGCATTACCTTCTCTTCCCATCACCTGATAGGAGTAAGCCACCATGAAGATAGATCTCTCCGGCGCCTGGACGTTTGCGCTCGACCCCGACGACCGCGGCGAGCACGCCCATTGGTATGCTGACGCCTTGCCCACTCCTGCCGGCGCCCTTACTTTGCCCGGCTCACTGCAGGCGCAGGGCTACGGCGACGACATCGCGCTCGATACACCGTGGACTGGCTCCATTGTCGACCGTTCCCTTTTCGAAGATGCGCGCTACGCAGCCTATCGCCAACCCGGCCAGATCAAAACACCCTTCTGGCTCCAGCCGGAGAAGTATTACGCCGGCCCCATTTGGGTGCAACGTACGCTTGTCATTCCGCAAGCATGGCAGGGACGCCGCATCACGCTCACGCTGGAACGCCCCCACTGGGAGACGGCGGTGTGGCTCGACGATTGCGCGCTTGGACGCGGCGACAGCCTGGCGACGGCGCATGTCTATACGGTTGACCCACAGGTCGCGGCCGGCGAGCATCGTCTCACCATCCGCATCGACAATCGCATGATCGTCGACGTCGGCCCCAACGCGCACAGCATGACCGACCACACGCAGTCGAACTGGAACGGCATCGTCGGGCGCATCGAGTTGGCGGCGGAAAGCCCGATCTGGCTGCGACGCGTGCGCGTCTTTCCGGATGTGGCGCGCAAGGCCGCGACTGTCAAGCTCGACATTGCCAGCGTGCTCGGCAAATCAGCGCGCGGCAGAATCACCCTGTTGGCGCGGCTGACCAATGTCGCCAATGCTGCCGCCACTGCGCAGCAACTGCCACCGGTCAGCGCCGACTTTGGCTTTTCAGCCGCGGGCGGGCTGTCAGGGCTGGAACTTTCGGCCGCGGGCGGCCATGTCGATGTCGACTATCCGCTGGGTGACGACGCGCAGATGTGGAATGAATTTAACCCGGCGCTTTACGAGTTGACGGTGGAGCTTGAGTTGACAGTCGGGGGCGAGGGGCGAGGGGCGAGGGGCGAAGCATCGAACGCAGAAGAAATTTTGCGCGAGCGGAGCGTCGTGACCTTTGGCCTGCGCGAAGTAGGGACGCAGGGCAGCCAGATCACCCTCAATGGCCGGCCGATCTTTCTGCGCGGCACGCTGGAATGCTGCATCTTCCCGCTGACCGGCTACCCGCCCACCGATATTGACGCCTGGAAGCGCATCATCCACATCTGCCAGGCGCACGGCTTGAACCACATTCGCTTCCACTCCTGGTGCCCACCCGAAGCGGCCTTTGTCGCCGCGGATGAGCTGGGCTTCTACTATCAGGTCGAATGCCCCTCCTGGGCGAACCAGGGCGCGGCCATCGGCGAGGGGCGGCCACTCGACCAGTGGCTTTACCACGAAGGCTGGCGTATGCTCGACGCCTACGGCAACCATCCCTCTTTTCTGCTGATGGCTTACGGCAACGAGCCGGCCGGCCGCTTTGAGGAATTCCTGGCGGAATGGGTCACTTATTGGCGCAAGCGCGACCCGCGGCGCATTTACACCAGCGGCGCTGGCTGGCCAATGATCCCAGAGAACGACTACCACAACACGCCGCTCCCCCGCATCCAGATGTGGGGCGCGGGGCTGACTTCGCGCATCAACGCACTGCCACCCGAAACCACCACCGACTATCGCGCCTTTGTCGAGAAGGCCGGCGCACCGGTGGTCAGCCATGAGATCGGCCAATGGTGCGTCTATCCTAACTTCGATGAGATGGTGAAATACACAGGCGTGCTCAAGCCCAAAAACTTCGAGATCTTCCGCGACTTTCTCGAAGCCAATCACATGGGCGACCAGGCGCACGATTTCTTCATCGCATCGGGCAAGCTGCAGGCGCTCTGCTACAAGGAAGAGATCGAGTCGGCGCTGCGCACGCCGGGCTTTGGCGGCTTCCAACTGCTCGACCTGCACGACTTTCCCGGCCAGGGCACCGCGCTGGTTGGGGTGCTCGACCCTTTCTGGGATGAGAAAGGCTACATCAGCGCGGCCGAGTTCAGCCGCTTCTGCAACAGCACCGTGCCGCTGGCGCACCTGGAGAAACGCACCTGGCGCACCGGCGAGACTTTGCGCGCCGCCATCCAGATCGCCCATTTTGGCGCCACACCGCTGATCGACGCCACCATCGATTGGGCGTTGCTGATCGATGCAGGCGAGGAAATCGCGGCGGGCGTCTTGGCGACCAGCACGATCCTTGTGAGCAGCCAGGAGATCGTCGGCACGATCGAATGCAGCCTTGCCGGCGCACAGCCGGCGCGCAAGTATACGCTGGTCGTCGGCGTCGCAGCCACCGATGGCGTGCGCTACGAAAACGATTGGGATATCTGGGTTTTTGCTGACGACCTGGCGTTGCCTACGCCCGCTGGGGTGACGGTCACCAGTGAAATCGAGGAGGCGCTACGCGAGGTTGCGATGGGCGGCAATGTGCTCTTGCTGCTCGACCCAACGCAGGTTAAAACCACCAGCCAGCTCGGCTTTTCCAGCGTTTTCTGGAACACGGCGTGGACGCGCAACCAGGCGCCGCATACGCTCGGCATTCTCTGCGACCCCGCGCATCCCCTCTTCGCCGACTTCCCAACCGAGTTCCATTCCAACTGGCAGTGGTGGGAGTTGATCCACGGCGCGGCCGCGCTGCAGCTCGACCACTTGCCGCCGGCTCTCCGCCCGCTAGTGCAGCCCATCGACACCTGGTTTGAGGCGCGGCGTCTGGGCCTGATCTTCGAGGCGCGGGTCGGCGCAGGCTCGCTCCTGGTCGCGTCCATGGATTTGCAAAGCGAGCTGGAGCAGCGCCTTGTCGCGCGCCAACTGCGCGCCAGTGTGCTCGGCTACATGCAGAGCAATGCCTTCCGCCCGGCGCACGCCGTAACGCCAGAGGCAATTCGCCAGTTAGCCAAAGTCGCTTGAGTCGCTTGAGTTGCTTGACAACCTTCCAGGCGGCCTCAGAACTGCCTGGAAGATAAACCAAATGCAGAATAAGGGAGGAATGATGTCAATTGACTTCACGCCAGAACGATGGGAGCAGATTCGCCAGACATACCGCACATGGTGGGCAGGCGACTTGGATCGCCCGATCATCCCCATCGAACTGGTGGGGCGCGACCCAAGCCGCCCCATGCCCGCCGCGCCGCTGCTCTCCCAGGCCACCTGCACTGACTTCTCCTATGCGCCGGAACAGTTGATCGACCGGATCGAGTACGAGTTAGAGCGCAAGGTCTATCTGGGTGATGCATTTCCCTGGTTCAACATGGATGTCTTCGGGCCGGGCGTGGCGACGGCGTTCATGGGTGCGCGGCTCGACAACTCCTCCGGGAGTGTATGGTTCTGGCCGCCGCGCGACGGCCTGCACATCCAGGACATCCACCTGGAATACGACCCGCACAATCCCTGGCTGCAACGGCTCAAGGAGTTGTGCGCGGTGGCAATGGAACGCTGGCAAGGCCAGGTGTTGATGAGCATGACCGACCTCGGCGGCAACCTCGATATGCCTGCCGTCTTTGTCACGACCCAGACGCTGCTGACGGATCTCTATGATTATCCGCACGAGGTGGAGCGCCTGACGTGGGAAGCCCACGATTGCTGGCATCGCTTCTATGACGAAATCAACGCTATCTTGCAGCCGGCCAACCCTGGCTACACCGACTGGTCGGGCATTTACAGCGAGCAGCCCAGCTACATGCTCCAGTGCGACTTCTCCTACATGATCAGCCCGCGCATGTTCGAGCGCTTTGTCCTGCCGGAGCTGCGCAACACATGCCAGCGCCTGCCGCGCAGCTTCTACCATCTGGATGGCGTGGGCCAGATCCCTCACCTGGATCATCTCCTGAGCATTGCCGAACTCGACGGCGTGCAATGGGTGCCAGGCGACGGCAAGCCAAACTGCGCCCATTGGCCGGAGCTGTATGGCAAGATTCACGCCGCTGGGAAGAAGATCCAGGTGCTCAACGGCGGCTTCGCGGCCGTAACCGCGGTCATCGAGCAGATCGGCTCTCAGCGCGGGGTTCAGTATCACGTCGAGAGCCTGCCCATCGCACGGGAACAGGAGATGCGCGCGGAGCTGGCGCGCTTCGGCATTGCATAGCACGTCCCATTAGCGCCGTCGCTTGATCCACAGGATCGCCACCACGAGAACCAGCCCGCCCAGCATAGCCCAGCCGGCGAGGTCGCCGACGATGGGATAGAGAGTCGGCGCGGAGCCGACCGGCGCCGTCACCTGCTGCCGGGCCGTGAGGTCGCCTGCCTTGGCCGCGGCCAAGGCGTCAACGCGATTGACGATGCGCCCGTAGGCATCGGCCACCAGGGAGACGCCGTTACCCGTCTGGCGGAAGAGCGCCATGCCGTTCTCCACGGCGCGGAAGGTCGCCATGCCGGCGTGGATGTCGCGCACTTCGTACCAGTCGTTGGCCGGGACAAAGAGCAGATCCACGTCCTGTGCGCCGGCCTGGCGCATGATGTCGGGGAAGTCGGCGTCCCAGCAGATGACGGCGCTGAGCCGGCCGAAGGGGGTGTCCACCGTCTGCAAGACGCCGCTGCCGGTGCGCGAACCTTCGAAGAGCGTGCCGCCGAACTTGACATGCTCCAGCACGACGGCGCCGGTGGGGTCGATGATGCGCACCACGTTCTCCGGCTGTGCCTTGCCCGTGGGGTCGACGGCGAAGGTCGGCAGCACGATGTAGATCTCTTCCGCTTGCGCCAGCGCTGCCGCGTCGACCAGCAACTGCGCCACATCAGCAGTGAAGCCCAGGCCGGCGCCTTCTTGCAGCGCGACGATCTGCGCGCCGTTCTGCGCGGCATCACGCATCTGCGCGAGTTGCCGGGCGTGGAGGTCGAGCGTCGCCGCGGTGAAGCCGTCTCGGTCGCCGCGACCGAGCTGCGCCAACAGCGTGTTGACCTGGCCGGGCGGGAGGGAGAAGCCGGCGACAATGGGCTGCTGCGCCGCGGGCTGCGCCAGGGCCAGGCGACCGGCGCCAAAGGCGACGACCAGCAGCAGCACACCGGCATAGACCAGCACGACACGGCGCACCTTACGCCACGCCCAGCCCTGCTCCCAGACAGTGTTGGCGACGCTGGCGAACCAGTACATCACGAAGGTGATGCCCCACAGACCGCTGACCGCGGCAAGCTGCATCAGCCAGATCACCTCGCGCTGGCTATAGGCGGCGGCGCCAAAGGAGCCGAAGGGGCTGCCCGTGGAAGAGAAAAAGTCCAGGGCGGTGGCAGCGACCGGAAAGACCAGCGTCAGCCAGAGCGACGGGGCAAAGCGGCGCGCATAGAGACGGTCCAGCACATACGCGCTGAGCCCAACCGGCGCCAGCAGGATAAAGAAGAGCGGTTCGGCAACCGGATGGACGAAAGCCATGAACGTGGCGCCGTGCCAGCCGATGATCGTCGGCAGCGCGGTCGCCAGCCAGAGCCAAAGAAAGCCGCGCCCTGCGTGCTCGCTGTCGCGATAGAAACGGATGGCGAAGAGCGGCGCCAGCCACGCCGCCAGCGGGACGTTCCAGCGCCCGCCCGCAAAGAAGACGAACGTAGCATAGAGCGCCAACCATACAAACTGTCGATTGCGTGATATGTGATTCATGGTTTTGTTGCCTTTCGGTTGTCATATTGGATTCGCCGGCATCCGTCCAAATCGCACCGGCGCCTCTATTTCTCGCTAGTGCAGAATCAGGGTGCGTCCCCGGCGCGCCGCAGGTGAATCCACCAGCCAGATGTGCGGTGCGGCGTGCCGGGGACGTTGTCTGCGGTAGCGCTGGTGGCCGGACGGATGCCTGCATGTCGTTGCCCACAGCATAGCCGCTTTGCCCAAGCAGCACAGTGTCCAGGCGATCCAGCCGTCCATGTCCGCCTGGACACTGTCCAAACGGACAATGCCCGCCCAGCCGCGGCTGTAGTAGAATCAGATCATGGACACGGCTACTACGGATAAAGATAGGTTCGTCGGCGTTCCGTTTTACATCTTCATCACGGCGCTGCTGGGCAGCGTCGCGCTTGCAAACGCCGTGGCTACCTGGCGCGACGGCACTGCAGCGCTGGTCTGGCCGAGCCTACTGCTCTTTGCGGCGCACATCGGGCTATACTGGGTCAATCTGCGCCAGTTCACAGGCAAGCGCTGGCGGCTGTTCTACTACGCCGCGCAGGCCACGCTGATCGTCATCCTGGCAACCTTGCCCTATGGCATCGACTCTAATGCCACGCTGGCAGCCTCGCTGACGATCACGCAGGTGGGCGAGGCCCTGGGGTTGTGGGGCAACACCCGGCGCGCGCTGTGGCTGGGCCTTTTCTACTTCGGGCTGCTTTCGATGCTACTTTCGCTGTCAGTTGCCCGCGACAAGCTGTTGCTGTCGGCGGCCGGCATCATGCTCAACGGCAACTTCATCGTCCTGCTGATGGTGCTCTACAACCAGCAACTGGCCGAACGCCAGAAGGCGGAAGAACTGACCGAGACGCTGGAGAGCGCCAACGCCCAACTGGCTGCATACGCGGCGCAGAATGCGGCGCTAACCTTGCAGGCCGAGCGCCAACGCATGGCGCGCGAGTTGCATGATACGCTCGCCCAGGGGGTGGCCGGTCTGGTGCTGCAACTGGAAGCCGTGAAGGCTCATCTGGCCGCGGGTCGCGATGAACGGGCGGCGGAGATCGTTGAGCAGGCGCTCGGCCGCGCCCGCACTACGCTGGCAGCATCGCGCGCGGCGATCGACGACTTACGTGCGACAACCACCGACCTGGCCGCAGCCATGCGCGAGCGGGCTGAACGCTTTTCCCAGGCCACCGGAATCCTATGCACAGTGGACGTGGCCACAGACGCAGGCGACGAACTGCCCAACGTCACCTTGGAGCATGTGCTGGCAGTGCTGGGCGAGGCGCTTGCCAACGTGGCTCGTCATGCCGCGGCCACCCAGGCGACGGTGCGGCTGGCGCGCGAGGATGGCGCTCTCCTGCTGACCGTGAGCGACGACGGCTGTGGCTTCGACCCGGCGCAGACGCCAGGCGCCGGTCACTACGGCCTGCTGGGGATGCGCGAACGGGCGCGGCTGATGGGCGGAAGCCTGAGCGTACACTCCGCGCCGGAACGGGGAACCTGCGTGCAGCTTGTCGCGCCGGCAATGGTTTCAACTGGATAGAGGAGCATGGAGCCAATTCGTGTGTTGATCACCGATGACCACCTGATTGTGCGGGAGGGGCTACGGCTGATTCTGGAGACGGCGGAGTACGTCGAAGTGGTGGGCGAGGCGCGCGATGGCGCGGAATGCCTGCGCATTGTCGCCGAGCTGGCGCCCGACGTGGTGCTGATGGATTTGCAGATGCCGGGCATGGATGGCATCACCGCCATCGGTCACTTGCGCCGCGACTTTCCCGCGGTTGCCATCGTGATTCTGACCACCTTCAACGAGGATGCGCTGATGGTGCAGGGCTTGCAGGCCGGCGCGCGCGGCTATCTGCTCAAAGACACCGACCGCACGACCCTGCTCAACACGATCCAGGCCGCAGCTCGCGGCGAAACGCTGCTCATGCCGGAGATTCTGCGCCGCGTGCTCACCGCGCAGACGAGAGCACCCGCCTCGGAAGCACCGCCCATCGCCACGCTGCTCACCAACCGCGAGCTGGAGGTTTTGCGCGCGGCGGCTCGCGGCGAGCGCAACAAAGAGATCGCCCATGCATTAGGCATCAGCGAGCGCACGGTAAAGGCGCACCTGGCCAGCGTCTTCAACAAGCTGGGCGTGGATTCACGTGCGGCTGCCGTCGTCATCGCCGCGCAGCAGGGATGGCTGGAAGCGGCAGAATAGCGCGGCATCGGGGCGATAGCCACAAGCGACGCGGCTCACACGGCCCAACGCTACAGCACCGGCGCATCACGCATTACATCTCACGCATGACGGGCTGCATGGCGGATCATTTCTTTCGATGAGCGTGTTATGATCCTTATGGGGACAAATAACCAGTTGTTCGCTCGATAATGAGTAGTTTTGCGGACGTCTACGCCGCCCGCAAAATGCCCCGCTCACCGATGCAGCGGAGGCGGCTACCGCCGCCCAATGTCCCGCTCACCTGGCGGGCTGACGCCCGCAGGTGAGCGGGACATTGGGCGGCCTAGTGATGTTTCTTGTTCACCTACCGATATGGAAGGAGATACAAATGCGAACGAACCGGATGCTTGTTCTAATAGGTGGGTCGATCCTTATTCTTGGATCACGCCTCCCTTGGATGTCAGTTCCCGTTCTCTTTGGCGTTGAAGGGCCTACTTTCGAAGCGATTGAAATAAGCTGGGAAGGTGACGGCTTTATCACAGGAGGTATTGGTCTCGCACTACTTCTTGTAGGGATATTTTGGAGGGGAAGAATTGAGAAAAGATACTCAATTCCAAGCGCAATCCTGGCTGTCTTGGCTGTCTTAGTGGTTATCGGAGATTTTTATAGAATCCTTGAAATCGACCCTGATGCAGGTTTCTTTGCGGCCACAGATGCAGGCATCTATGTGACACTCATCGGCGCTTTGTTGGCCTTAGCCGGTGCACTTTATCGCATCTCCGCGGATCAAGAGAGACAAAGCACTACATTACTTTCAAGTTCCTTGTAGTCGACAAGCCACTGTCCGACCATTCTCTGTTGTCTCTGGATCATTTACCCCCTAATGCTTTATTCAAGTGGGCGGCCCAACAAAGCAGGCAATTGACTGGTGGGATTCTGCGGCATTTTCAAGCATTTCTGGCTTCGGGCTTTCTCTGCTCACAGGCATTGTCCACGCCTGCTCATACGTAGGTAACGCAAACCGTTAGGCATCGCTTAGCTAACTACACTCCGAGCATCCATACAATCAAATCGTCTGTCACACATAGGTTTGAAATAGGAGAGATACTGTGACCACTGAAATTCAGAAGCGTTTCGAAGATGCTGCCCAATACGATAGCGTGATGGCAAAGGTGTTCCCTGGATATGAACAATTGCCATTGGTGATTTTGTCATACCTGCGAACGCGTCTTGGTCGAACTGCCCGTTTGCTAGATGCTGGGTGCGGCACGGGTGCCACCTTGGCAGCATTCGCCACCCGCCAACCTGAGTGGTCTTTTATTGGTGTTGACCCAGCCGAACCAATGTTGGAAATTGCGCAAAGTAAGATGAGCGCAATAGGTATGGGAAAGCGTGTAACGTTGTCTCATGGGACAGTTGACACCCTACCAGATGAACCTAAATTTGACGCTGCAACCTGCATTCTGGTGGAACACCTCCAGCCAGACAATGGCGCTAAACTTCACCTTCTTGAAAGCATTTATCGCAGAATGGTGTCAGGGGGGTGGTTCGTGTTGTTCGGACTGCATGGAAATTTAAGTACGGAGAATGCACAAAATGCACTTGACGCGTGGCTTGAATTTGTACTACTTCAGGGACTGCCAGAGACCACACGCGACAACGTGCGTCACCGAGCGACAGTCGAAGACTCACTGGTCTCCGAAGAACGTATTCAGGAGTTACTCCAAGAAGCAGGGTTTGTGAATATTGAAAAAATCTATCAATTTCAACTTTTAGGAGGGTGGCTTGCGCAAAAATCATGAATTCTCGCCTACGCGTGCGACAAAATCGTAAACTACTGACTTCAACCGGTAATTGGCTGCATGGCGGATCGTTCCTTTCGATGAACGTGCTATGATCAGCAAACACATATGATGCACATAGGTGTCAATCATGAAGATTTTCGATGAAAACGGCAAGATTTTGCTTACGCCGGCATCGATTGCATACATCCATCAACTGCTACTCGCTGAACCCGCTATTACAGGCATTGCGAATATGACTCGCCCAGAAATTCAGGAATGGGGTTCGACTGCACTCCACTTTGCGGCCACAGCCATTGAAACTGGAGAGTCCTTGCTCGTGAAGGTAAATGTCCCTCAGGATCAACTATGGTGGACACGCGAGCTTACAAAAAACTGCCCAGAGCTTTTACCGCATGTCTATGCTACTGGCACACAGCTAGCCGGTATACCTCTGGGCTGGACTGTATGGGAACGCGTATTCAGTGGGCTGAATCCTGGATGGCAAGGTCGCGAGTTCGAAATGCTTCTGGAAGCTGATGTCAAGTTTCAGCAGGCAGCTAAATGTCTGGAACAATCAGCTCGCGAGGCTGGGGTACTACACGAGTTGAACATTGAAGAAGTTAGCCGTGATCTCGAACGGGGAATGTCACGGCGTCCACCAGGCCCAGCAGCGCGTGTCATAGAGCGCCTAGGGCAAGATTGGCACTGGGTTACTACAGTGTGCGAATTTGAGGTGTGCCACGGCGACTTGCATATGGCAAACGCGTTATGTCGCTCGATACCGCCCGATGGAGAAGCGCTCTTGATTGACTACCATCCAGTGCGCATGCCATGGGCAATTGAACCGGCAAAGCCTGAAATACTGAATGCCGATCCCAGTCGTGTAGGCTGTCGTGATTTGATAATCAAGCAAGGACATATCCGAACAAAACATGGAATGTCCAGCCCAAAAGCTGACGATCTTAAACGGTTGCAGACTATTGTACTTGGCTGGTCAGCGATTCACATGTGGGGATACATCGGATCGAACCCTGACCCGCTATGGCGGACACATACAATTTGGCGTGATGAAAATGAGGCCTATATAGCTGCTGCGGCGCAGGCGTGATGATATTACTTTCAAGTTCCTTGTAGTCGACGAGCCATTGTCCACGCCTGCTCACACGTAGGTAACGCAAACCGTTCAACGACCTGTTATGCGGGAAAGCTTCTCTACAATACCTTCGCCATTTTGATATGCAGGCATTCCAGAGAGACACCCCTTTGGAGGGATGCATCAAATGGGCGATAAGCTATTGTCTCTAGCAATACCTTCGCCAGTCTATGGTTGAGTGATAA
>Ga0154020_10004543_pt1 | contig 16521 bp, 13 predicted proteins | sample Klosneuvirus_201_FD_109709 | JGI IMG/M metagenome (GOLD analysis project Ga0154020, IMG submission 109709) | Active sludge microbial communities from wastewater, Klosterneuburg, Austria - Klosneuvirus_20160825_MG | ecosystem: Engineered > WWTP > Aerobic digester > Activated sludge | place...
CCCGCCGCCATCATCGCCTCCAAGGTCTGTCTTGCCGCACCGCTGAACGCCCCGAGGACCACATCAGCGTAGAGCGAGGACTTTTCTTCGTCGAGGCCGTCCGCGGCGAGGATCGCCGCCTTGGCGATGGCGAGTCCGTCGCGCGCATGGTGGTGCGCCAGCGCCGAGAGGACCGCGAGCTCCGGGACCGCGCGGGCCGCGCTCGGGTCGACGACGTGCGGCACGACGCTCGGGCCCACGACCAGCGGCACGAGCACCATGCCCGCTGGCCCGATGTCGATGGGCTCGGCCGCCCACCTCGCGACTGCGCGCTTCACGGTGACCACGACCAGCAACACTGGACAGCGCAGCGACGCGCGCAGCGTGGTCAGGTACTGCGGCCAGCTGAAGCGCTTCTCGGGGTCGCGACGCAGCTGGGCCTCGAGGACGATGGCCAGCACCGCGCGGCCGCCCCGCTCGAGCACGACGACCTGGTCGGCCCGATACTCGGTGGGGGGCGTGCTGAAGTCCGCCGCGTCGAACCGGAGGGTGTCGAAGTCGAGCGCCACCCCGAGGTGGTCGCGCAGCAGCTCCGCCACCAGCGTCGGCCGGTTGCGGAACAGCCGCAGCAGGGTCTCGTGGAGCGCGGACGGGGACACGGCCTGGTGCCGATGCGACGAGTGGGCCAGCGGGATTCTGCGGAGATCGTGGGCTGGCCGCCGGCGGAGGGGTGGTGGCCGCCGGCGGCCGCCGCGAGGTATTCTCTGCAACCATGGGGAAGGCGACGAAGACGACGAAGGCGGCAACCAAGAAGCTCGTCGCCGAGGGCACCAAGGCGCAGACCGCAGCGGCCAAGAGGGCCGAGGAGCTGCTCGAGCTGATCGCGCGCGCAAAGGAGCGCATCACCGAGGACTTCTTCGAGATCGGCGAGGCGTTGCGCGAGCTCCAGAAGAAGAAGCTGTACGTCGCGCTGGGCTTCGACTCGTTCGCCGAGCTGCGCCAGAAGCGCAAGGTGATGTCGTCGCGCAGCGCCGAGAAGCTGATCGAGGTGGTCGGCGCGCTGCCCCGCACGAAGGCGCTCGACCTCGGCGTGGAGCGCGCCTACGCGCTCGCGCGGCTCTCGGCGGCGACGCCGGCGCTGGACAGCGCGGAGTCACTGCTCGCCGAAGGCGTGAAGGTCGACGGCAGGAAGAAGGCGGTGGCCAAGCTCTCCACGCGCGACCTCGTGAAGGCAGCACAGGCCGCGCGGCCGGTGAAGAAGGACGCGGCCAAGGACGCTGCTGCGCGATCGGCGCGGGCGCTGCAGGCGGCGGTCCGGAAGGCGGGCGGCAAGGGGGCCACCGGCGTGGCGCGCAAGACCGCGGCTGGGTGGGTGGTGCAGCTCGATGTACCGACAGCGGGGGTCGAGGCGGTGGTGCGGGCGCTGGAGTGATCGCAGAGTTCCCGGTCGCGCTCGGTCTTTGAGAACCAGCTCTCTTGGCCGATTGCGAGTTCTGCCGATTCTACTCGGTGCGTGCGATCCGAAAGCCGAGAGTCCAACCACGGGTCGAGCGCGAATAGTAGAATCTCAGGGCGGATCGGCTCATGAAGGATGCGCGGTTGGCCTTCCCCCCGCGGTTCACGCGGTCATCGGTGCCTGCTCGAAAAGGAAACGTTGGATTTGGGTCAGTAGCCGGCTTTCCGCCGTAGTAGCCCAGCGGATCATAACCGTCATTCACCCACTCCATGACGTTCCCGGAAACGTCGAATAGACCCCAGCCATTCGCCTTCTTCTGCATGACCGGATGAACCGTATTGCCGGAGTTGAAGCAGTACCAACCGATGGCCTCGAGGTTCGGGTCGGGACCGCAGACACTCTCGGAGCTGTTCGCGGTGATCGCCCCGCTGAAGAACGCGGACCTGGTCCCCGCACGTGTCGCGTACTCCCACTCCGCCTCGGTCGGGAGGCGGTAGCCGCGACAGGTATAGATGGAGCCGCCGACCGGGGTTGCTGAACTGCACTCGAAATCGGATCCGACGGTCCCCGTGCACCCCGTGAGTTCGTAACACGCTGGAAGCGGCGGGGACTGGCTCAGGGACAGGCGGTTCGCATACTCGAGGGCATCGAACCATGACACCTTGGCGATCGGACAGTCGGGCAGCACGCAGGGAACGATGTCCTCCGCACCTGGATCCGCGAGCGGCGGTGGGACGAGCCCGATCGCGGCCCAATCCTTCCGCGTCACCTCGTGCTGGCCGATGAAGAAGCTGTGCGTCAACGTGACGGGGACCTCATCTTCGCTGTTGCGCCCCCGACCCCATTCGTCAGGCGGGGACCCCATGAGGAAGCAACCAGCCTCGATTCGACACAGACCGTCGACGCAGCTGGCGGTCACACCAGGGTGGCGACAGTCCGGTGCCGTCGAATCGGCATCGGCCACGCCGTCGACTCCGCCTTCCACGTCGACCGATGCCTCCAGTTGCGGCGCGACGTTCGGCGCTTCCTTGGAACATGCTACCGCGAAGAGTAGCGGCCAGACGCGCCTCCGCATCAGTGATCGACTCCGACTGTTCTGGCCTGGCCCGATTGACCATCCCACCTCCGGCATATCGTCTCCGTCCTTGATCCCGTTGCCGTTCTCGTCTTGGTCAGCGTCGTCGACCACATCGCCAACCGTGTCGCTGTAGCTGTAACCCGGGAATCCGAACGAGTGGTCTTGCATGAAGTGGCCCGTCTCGTGGCCGACGACAAACCTGACGCAGGCGTTGTGCGCATAGCCTTTGATGTACTAGCCGAACACGTCGTCGCTGACGGTCGCTGTGGTCGCTCGGAGGATCCAGGCGCGGAGCTCCTCGGGGTCGTGGCAAGCATCCACGCGGGCGCGCTGGGAGTCCGTCGGGGCGAGGCCCCGGAAGCGAGCACGCGCAGAAGGGCCTCGGCGAGCGCTTCTTGCCGTCCTTCTTGCCGTCCCTTCTGGATGCCCTGGCCGAAGTACTTCTTCGCGAAGTCGCTCCGGTACTGGTGTTGGCCCGCCGCCATCATCGCCTCCAAGGTCTGTCTTGCCGCACCGCTGAACGCCCCGAGGACCACATCAGCGTAGAGCGAGGACTTTTCTTCGTCGAGGCCGTCCGCGGCGAGGATCGCCGCCCTGGCGATGGCGAGTCCGTCGCGCGGGCGATCGACAGGTCGAGCGGGTAGGTCGATGATGGTCGAAGCGTTGACACGCAGACGTCTGCCGGTGGACACGCAGACGTCTGCGGGTCCCGCGTCGTACGCGCGCCCCTGCTATATTCGGTTCGGTTGTCATGCCGGAAAACCCCGTGCTGGTCGACATCGGTCGCATCCTCGCGGGCGCTCGTGTGCGTCTCGGACTCGGAGTAGAGCCGCTCGCCGAGGCCATCGGAGTGCCCCCGCGCCGAATCCACGACGCCGAGGCGGGGCGCGCAGGTCTCACGACGACGGACCTCGGGCGCCTGTGTGGCCCACTCTGCCTGGACGAAGCGGCGCTCTTGGCCGGCCGAGAGGAGACCGTTCCCGAGGCCCCGAGCGTGTTCTTCCGACACGCGCCGATGCACGACTTCTTGGACGAGGATCTCGGAGAGCTCGATCGCGCCGTGGCTGGAGGTCGCGCCCTGATCCAGCTGGGAGACCTGCTCGGCGTGGAGGTCGGACCCCGACGTGCCGGCACCTTCGCGATGGTGGCGGCCGGCGGCGACCGACCTGGGCGCGCCGCGCGCGACGGCTATGAACGCGCACGCGAGGTGCGAGCGCGTCTCGGGCTCGGCCACGATCGCATCGAAGACATCCGTCTGCTCGCAGAGGAGCGGCTCGAGGTCGCCGTGACGGTGATCGCTCTCCGGTCGCCACGCGCCACCGCTGTCGCCGTTCGGCGCGGCGCGGCAGCTGCCATCGTGTTGAACGCGAACGATGCCGAGCGGGTGCGCAATCCGCTGCTGACACGGGTGCACATCGCGCACGAGCTGTGTCACCTCGTCTTCGACCCCTCGCCTGGCGGCCTGCACCTCGTCGTGGATCTGGTCGCCGACAAGAGGGACCTCCGGGGAGAGCAGCGAGCTCGCGGCTTCGCCGCCGAGTTCTTGATGCCGCAAGAGGGGTTGGTGGCACTGCTCGGTGAGCCAGCCGGGACCACCAGCCGCGCCTCGGCAGCTCTCCTCGTGAAGAAGGCGCGCGAACACTTCGGCACCCCTCACGAGATCGCCGCTCATCATCTGGTCAACCACGGCTACGTCGACGAACTCCTTCACGACTGGATCTCGACCCCCGAGCCCCAGACAGGCCGTCCGCGGCGTGTGCTCACGTCCCTGCCCGACGTGGGAGCCCCGCCCAGGCTGCTCGCCGAGCGCGCCCGACGGGCCCACGACCTCGGCCTGGTGACGGACGGGGAGGCCCGCTCGCTGCTCGACATCGACGGGCTCATGCCGCTGCCGTGGGATCGGCCGTCCTGAACACAGGCAACGAGCTTCGCGACTTTCCGCTATGTCCCTGCCTCGATCGCTGCGAGGTCCGAACGCGCGTCGAGGGGGTCCGATGGGTCGAGGCGGAGCAGCCGTCGCAACGCGCAAGCCGCGTCCTCGCGCCGATGGCTGCGCAGGAGCGCGCGAGACTGTCCGTGGAGGCAGCGGAGGAACGGCCGATTCTCCACGAATCCCCAGGGCAGAACGCCATCGAAGCCCTCACCCACGGTGAGCGAGCCGATGGCGACGCCGAGCTCGAAGTGGTGGAGCGCGAGCGGCGGCCAGTGCGCGAGGCTTCGTTCGCCGAGCAAGGCGTGCGCATCCAGGCAGCGAAGGTCGAGCGCGAGCGCGCGGTCGAGGAGCTCGTCCGCCTCCGGGTATGCGCGCGCTTCGATACACTCCCGGGCTTCGAGGACGAGGTCCGTTGGGGCGTCGTCGCTCGCGAGACGGTACGTGGGTCGCCCGTCTCCGGAGCGCGCGTCCTCGCGGTACATCGCGAGCGGCTCGAGCCCGAGCACGGTGGCGTCGACCCGGATCGCCGACACCTCCCCCGAGAGGTAGGGGTGCCGAGCGTGGGTCCATTGCTTCCTCGGTTCCACGGTGACGATCACGCCCGGGATCTCGTCGCGCACGGCGGTGCGCAGGGTGACCTCGCGCGTGGAGCCCAGCAGCCGACACCGCAGCGCGTTCGACTTGCAGGCGAGCACGAGGAGTTCGACCGGGCGCCCGATCACGATGTCGTCGCCCTCGACCTTGTGCGCGCGCGTGGCCTCCGGGACGGACGCCGGAAGCGGCGAGAGGCCGAGCCACGCGCGGTACTGCGCGACGAGGGCCGCCCCGGCGCTGGTCGCCGGGAACGACACGTCCGCGAGGCTCAGCTCGTACGTGAAGTCGCCGCGGCGGCAGACGGCGAGGAGGCCTGCGCGGGGGAGCCCCGGATACCGGATCGCGAGGACGGTGACGGGCTCGCCGATGACGTGGGCGTCGGCAGGGAGCAGGACGGTGGTGTGTGCGGTCTCCTCGAGTTCGAGGAGGGCCCGGGCGTCGTCATTGGGGGTGGCGTCACTCATGTTGCGGGACCAAGCGGCTGTCGTGTCATGGCTTCTTCACGTGCGCGCGCCGTCCCGTCGCTGAGCCGCAGGCACGGCACCGCGGAGAGCCACGTCTGCACGCGCGAAAACTTGATGTGGACTCGCTGGCTCATGCTCTTCCCCCTCATGCCTTCCTCGCGGTCCCGAGGACCGCACGTCCAGCCTCGGTGATTCGGTACTGCTGCTTCGAGCTCCGGGGCTTGTCCGGGATGGTCATCTCGAGCAGCCCTGCCTCCAGCAGGGGCGCGACGACTTGGTCCCGGAACTTGGTCCTGTTCGTGCGCCCCGACGGCACCATCAGTTCTGGCAGCGCTGCAGGTTCGCCGGCCAGTCCAAGCACTTGAACTTGGTCCCGACTTAGTCCCAACTTGGTCCCTACTTGGTGCCCGTCAGGCACCAAGTCCTGCGCCCCAGCAACAACCTCGGCCTTGAACGTCACCGTGACGGCGCCCGACGCCTCGGTGAAGGTCGGCTTTGCGATGCCGTACGCGCGACATGCCTCCAGCACCCGGTTGGTGCCTCGGCCCCAGACCTCGATGGCGCCCGTGCGGTGGAACGCACCAGCGATGAGGGGGTTGCGCGGGATGGAGCGGTGCTCCTGGGTGAGCAACTCGGCGCGAATGCCCGTTGGGAAGTCTCCGATGCTGTGGATCTCGATGCGGTCGTCGAAGACGGCGATGGCAACGTACGAGCTCGGGTTGCTCACGTCCCGGTGGATGACGGCGTTGATGACGATCTCGCGCAGCGCCTCCGCGGGCACTGGGAGGCGGTCCTCGCGGTTGATGGCACCCTTCGGAAAGCGCGCGGACAGTGGCAGTGTCCGGTCGAGCCACGCGATCGCCTCGCGAACCATCGCGAAGGCGTGCAGATGCTCCTGCTTGTTGTCGAGGATGTCGCCGGTGATCTTCGTGCCGCGGAAGCGCCCGAGCTTGAGCAGCGCCTGCGGATAGTCGGGCAGGAACGTGGTCCCGTAGAGCATCTGCGCGGCTTGCGTGACCTGTCCATCGATCCGCAGCCCGAGCCGGTCGAGGATGTCGCCGACCTCCATGCTCGTGCCGGCCGAGAGGCGCCGCTGCTCGATCGCGGTCTGCCGCGTGCGCAGGATCTCCTCGCGGTCGAGGTCTTCGAGCCGCACCCTCACCGCAGGCTGGTTCTCCCAGCGATGGCGGCTGTGGTTCCGGTCGAGGAGCAGGCGTCCGTACTCCTCCTGCGTCATCACGGTGGTCGTCGAGCCCACGCGCTTGTACGGCTTGCCCTCGAAGACGAACGGCGCGAACTGCCGAGCGGGCGCCGCATCGAGGACGATCACCTGTCGGCCGTTGCCCACGTCGACGCGGCTCATCTCGACGCGCGCGGCCGGCTCGAAGCGGCCGAGCATCGCCGCGATGTCACGGAGTGTGATGTCAGCGACGTCCTGGCCCACCAACCGACCGTCGGGCGCGACGCCGATCAGCACCTTGCCACCCTCGCCATTCAGGAAAGCGCACAGGGTCTCACCAGAGCGCCTCAGCTCGGCGGTCGAGCGCTTGAGCTCGAGCGTCTCGGACTCGCCCCGGGCGACGAGCGACTGGAGGGTGGTGAGGCTCGTCACGGATCAGCGCCTAGCATGAGCTGCGCGAGGTGATGGTGGGAAGGACGCTTCACGAGTCAGCGTGAGCGTCTTGATCGACACGACGCACGGGACCCCCTTGCTCTCGTGCGAACAACCCCACCCCACGATGCCGGCCCGATCCGACCGCGAGTGGGCCTCGAAACGGCTGATGGAACGTGACGCGCACGTGATACGCGGGCCCCTTGACCTTGTCCGGCACCCGGTAGCGGCTTGCCAGCGTGACCCCCGGTCGGTAGCCGACGCCGCTCCACTCGATCGCGGCAATCGCTTCGCTGGGGACGCCGGCCTGGGCGAATGCCTTCTCGAGCAGCCGCTGTGTCTTCGCTGGCGATCGATCGTCGTACCCAGGGCAGACCACGGGCGTGACCGTCGACCATGTGTGCGCAGCGCCGACGTAGGCTTCGAGCACGGCGTCCTCCTGGGGCAAGGGCTCCAGGAAGCCGACGACCCGATCTGCCCAAACGAGTTCCTGCCCGGCCAGGCGCTGCTCGAGCCAGTCGATCTCGTCGCGGCACTCGACAGTTCCGGCGACCAACACACGCCGAATAGAGTCCACCCGGCGAGGGGTGAGCGTCGGCAGCGCAAGGTAGGACAGACGTCGCGTCTTCTCCGAAGACGCGGGCACGTGCCCATGGACCAGTATGTCCGTGGGACCGAAGGGCCAGCCCTTGGCAACAGTAGATGTTGCGTGCCGGAGCCAGGCGCAGACATCCGGCCCCCGACGCGCGCCGTCGAACGCGAGGGCTCGTCCCTGGTGGTCGACGATTCGAAACGCAATGAATGGACGCACCGACGCCTCGGACGCCCTGCGATACCCGGTCCATGTGAAGCGCCGCAGGGGCGCCACAGGCCTGAGAATGTCGCCGGAAAGGCGGTCGAGGAACTCGCGATGCCGACGTGAAAGATCGTCGAGTGTGCCTTCGACGGGCGTGCGCCACGCACGACCACGATCGGCGACCCCTGGGACGTAGACGACCTCCTCTCTCGTCGCGCGAGGTCCACCATCGACGAGCTGCGCGTCACCGACGACCATGTCGATACCCCACCCGAGGTGGGTCACGGAGCGTGCCGCTTCCCGCAAGGTATCGGCATGGTCATCGGCACCAGCCTCAACCTCGTAGAAGTAGTGCACGGCCTCGGAGGCGAGCGCTACGGCGTGGATGTCCTTTTCGGTTCGGTACTCGGCGATGTCCGCGTCGTTGCCCCGACTCCACGACCCAGCAACCTTGTCGCCGACATTGTCGGGCACATACGTGCGATGGCTGGCCATCGGTCGGTGACCGCCAGCGACGATGGTCGGCGCTGGCCTGCCCTCGAGCCACTGGAGCGCCCGCTCCGCTGCAGCGCGTCGCTCCGACTCCACCCAGCGACCGAGGGACGCAGCCACCAGTGCTTGGAACATCCGAAGCGGAGACGGCGGCCACTCGGGGCGCCCGTCCTCGCCACGCCCGTGGCTCTCGAGCTGCAAGAACCGGAACGTGATCCGAAGGGACGACGACGTGCTCACTTCGCCTTGGCCTTCTTCTTCGCGGCCTTCGCGTCGTCGCTGACGTCCTGCTTTGCGCGCTCCTTATCGAATGGCACGTCGAGCCGATCCGCACCGACGCCGAACGCTGTCGCAGCAGCCTTGGCCAGCTCCAGTGCCTGCTCGTGAGTGACCGTCAGGGGCTTTCGTTCTCCGCTCGGATGGACCTCGAATGCGCCGTCGCCCTCAGGCGTCGGATGCGCGAGGACGAGGTTGCAACCCTGGCGAAGGTAGCCCGAGGGACTCCTGGTGAAGGCGCACAGCGCGAGGCCCAGGATGTATCGCTGGAGCAGGGCCGTTCGCTCGGTCGTCTCGCCACGGAGCAGTCGCAGCGCCACGAGGCTGAGGCTAGCGTCGCGCCGGATACCGCCCGTCGGGATGACACCGCCGTGCGTGCCCGTCGCCGGCACGTGGACGAAGCCGCGCTCCGCGTACATGTCCGATACCTTCTTCTCCGCGGTCTCGTCGAGGAGCTTCTCTCCGACGTAGTCGACGGAAGGGTTGAACTGGGCGGAGCGGGTCAGCGTTCGCACGTCGAACGCGCGAATGGTCGAGGCGAAGAGACGCGGCAGCTTGGCCTGCGTCCCTCGCGAGTCCCACACGCCGAAGACGAGGGACGTCGGGGCGATCTTGGCGAGTGGCTCTGCGTTGCCCTTGAGAACCGCCGCGAATGCCTTCTGCAGATCGTCCTGCAGCGTCGAGCAGCGGACGAGCGCGTCCGCGGCGCGGTGGCTTGCATCGAGCAGGTTGACGGTACGTTCGCCCGCTTTGACGGTGACCTGTGGGACCAGAGAGCGATACTCGTCGAGCGCGAACATGGGCTCGACGCGGTTCGCCTGTGCGCCGACGCTGTCGATCAGGCAGACGTTGCCGCGGTCGTCGCGGTCGATGTTGTAGCCACCCTTGAAGTTCTCGCCTGACGCATAGGTGGCCGGGAACACCACGCCGTCGGCCCCTTCGACCGAGGTGAGATGCTGTCGGAGGACCAAGGCCGCGGGGCCGTTGGACGCGAGGAGCTGATCGAGAGCCGTGGACTTGGTCATGGAGCTTCACCTCGTGAGAGCGCAGTCGCTGCGCGGAATGCCTTGTGTTTCCGTTGGCCGGTTCGAAACCAGCTCTCGAATCGGTATCCGTGCGTGTCGGGCGCTCCGACGGCACCGCACGCCAAGGCCGGTGCGACGGCAATGGCAGCGTGGACACTCCAGGCGAAGTAGTCGAAGACCCGTCGCTCGGTGGTCGGTCTGGGTCGAAACCGCTGAAGGCCGATCAAGCAGAGGAGCTCGACGGCAGGGGATGCGATGGTCTCCAGTCCGAGATCGTTGGGAGAGAATCCGACATCGCGCGAGTGGGAGTTCGGAGCGCGCCTGGCGTCGAAGTAGAAGGGCTCCACCTTCTTCGTCGGGGCGTCCGGATCGTAGGCTACGACCCCCACGTCGAGCAGACCGCGTTCCACGAAGGCTGGTGCGCGGATCGCTCCCTGCATCGCGCGGGCGATGCGAACGCTCTCCATGGTACCCGCCCATACCTTCAGGTCGCGCACGTGGCCGTGGGTCTGGTGCCACCAGTCGAGACGCAGGTGCGTGAACGGTGCCTGCAGCGCGATGGCCGAATTGGTGTCGTCTTCGGGGTCGACCTGTACGAGCTTCGTCGAAACGAGCGCGTCGATCAGCGTGGGCAGCGAGGTGTCGGCTTCGATCTCGAAGCAGCCATCGCCGAAGCGTGCACGCGCAGCACCAGTCAGCCGGAAGGCGAGTTCGAACAGACCACAGCACGCGAAGTACTGACCCGGATTCGTGACGTCGACGACGACCTCGAAGCTCATGACGACACCTCCGCGAACGAGGACGGTCGGATGCTCGCTTCGTAGTCCGCCGAACGCAGCAAGGACTCGAGGTACGCGAGACCCCAACGTCCGTACTGCGCCTGCAGGTCGGCGAACCGCGTCAACACCTGGACGCCGAGCGCTGGGAAATCGTGGCGCACCTCGGGGTCGAACAGCTCGCGGGCCGGGAAGTGCGGGCGGGCCCGTCCATGATGGGCCGCAACCAGATGAAGGAGGAGGGGATGGAGCTGCGGGTCGAGCTCCGAGAGGACGCCACTGCTCTCTGCGTCGAGGACCGACCCGAGTTCGTGTCGATACCCCGTCACATCGCGCGGTGCCGTGCGTGACCCTGACTTCGCCAAGACGAGGCTCGGGTCGTCGTTGCCGATGCTTCGTTGCCACAGGCGGCGACGCTTGCCGATGTCGTGGATTCGAGCCGCCAGTGCCACGCACTCCCGGAGGTCCGCGGGAAGGTCGACACCCGCGACGATCCGTCGAGCGACCCGCTCGGTGTCGCCGAGGTGGACATCGAGCAGGACTGGCCCGAGCGCCAAGCGGGACCCTTGGTTGTCTGCGCCGCGAGGCACCTCGTACCAGCTCCAGATCACTGAAGGGGCTTCGTCCTCGTCGTCGTCCACGGGGGTTAGGTCGATGCGTCGGATGAGGCGCATGCCGGCTGGGCCGCTGGCGGCAAAGGTGCGCGCACGCCGACCAGCGCCGTTCTCATCGAGCCAGGCATCGGCGACATCGAGCGTCGACGCCTCGTCAGCCGAGGCAGAGCCCCAGGTGTCCGGGTCCAGGAAGCCCTCGGGCGAGAGACCGCCGAGGGGCGGGAGGACGACGGTCAGCCCCTCGAGGGCCTCTCGCTCGCCTTCCAGAAGGGTCTCGAGGGTCACGTCGGCAGTCACCCGTCCATCGTCGTGGACCAGCCACACCGGCGTGGTTGCGCCTTCCCGGGACTTCGCAGCCATCTTCTTCAACCGGTCGAACACGCGACTCGTCGTGTCGGACAGGAGTTCGTGCGGCTTGAGGGGGTAGTCGTCGAGCAGCGATGCGGGCGGGTACTTGGCTCGCAGGGCGCCGGTCGTGAGGAGCCCCACCTCAGTGCGGAAGGCGACCTGTGTTCGAGGGGGTTCCCACTCCTCGACGCCGTGGAGATAAGCCGCGACCGGTGGGCGGCCGGGCAGGTTTTGGACCGTAGTGAGGGCCCACGCGTCGAAGAGGATGTCCGACGCTGGCGGAATGACCGGCTCAGGGGCGAACGCCCGTGCTCGCTGATCGGCAGGCAGCTGCGACAGAGCTGCCGGGCTCACGTCACCGTGGAGCCGCTCGAGGAGTGCGAGCGTCTCGGTGAGTGGGGCTTCGAACTTCTCAGATTCGGAGAGTGGTGTCGGTACGACGACGTCCGCGCGCGAATCGCTTCGGGCGCCGAATCGGTTCAACCGCCCGAAACGCTGGGCCATGCTGTCGAACGTGGACAGGTCGCAGACGAGGTGATCGGCCGAGATGTTGACACCTACTTCGCCGGCGCTCGTGCAGACGAGATAGACCGTTCGCGTGTCCTTGGCTTCGCTGCGCCGGAACCGGGCGAAGATCGGCGTGTGGACCAGCGCGTCTCGCTCCCGTCCGCGCATGGTTCCCGTCAAGCGGGCGTGGGCGAGCTTCTCCTTGGCAAGGCGCTGCCCGATCTTCTCCACGTCCTCCACGGTGCGGGCGAAGACCAGGATCGCACGACCCGAGTCGCGATGCTGCAGCGCGATCTCCGCGATCCGATCCGCGAGCGCCTTCTTCTCGCAGTGGTGGAGCGTCAGCGCCTTGTGTGCCGCGAGACGCTGTCGGACGACAGCGTGGACACGGTCGGCCTCGCCCAGAGAGAAGTCGGGCGTACCGGCGCGCGACGTGGCTGTAAGGGCCATCACTCGCAACGGGGCGAGGTCGGGCGCCTTCCGTGTCGTGCTGCGCTGTTCCCTCTCGATGGCCTCGACCAGTTGCTGGAAGGCTGGTTCGAGGTGGGCCTCGTCGTGAACCAGTAGCGCATCCTGGCCGAGAAACCCCGCGTGCAGCGGCCGCGAGCGGAAGCCGATGCCGTAGCCACTGAAGAGAAGGCGGCTGCCGATCATGTCGACCGTGCCGCTGATGACGGCGGGCCGCGACGGATCGGCGGACCACTCACGGTTGTCGGCGAACGCACCTCTCAGAGTACTGAGTGCAAGACTCGCCTCCGGTGCTAGCTCGGCGAGACGTCCGCGGATCTTCTCCACCTCGGCGGTCGTCTGGTCCACCACTGTGCGTCGATTGACGACGTAGACGAGTCGGCGTGGCACGCGCGCTCCGGCGAGCATGGCAAGCAGCCAAATTGCGATGACAGAAGTCTTTCCGAGGCCCGTCGGGATGTCGCACGTTCGCGGAACATCCCCGAGCACGAGACGCTCGTAGAGCGCCGCCTGCCAGGGGAATGGCGTCTCGCCGGTCAGTCGCTTGAACTTGTCGTCGAAGGACACGCCGCCTACCTCCCCCATCCACGGCCCGAGGATTCGCCCCGGCCTGAATACCGCCCGCCGAAGGTGCGCTCATCACGACAACGGTGCAAGTGAAACCCGGACAGAGAATGTCCGATGGCCCATCGCGCCTCCGAAGCCAGACCACCTCCAGATCGCCTAGCTCAGCGCGAGCGAAAGCACCCGCGCGGTTCTTGCTCGTCTGGCTTCGACGCGGTCAAGGCGGCTTCGACGACGTTCAGTCGGGCCCGCAGACTCGCGCGGTCGAGCACGTCCTCTTCGGGCGTCTCGGCGAGCATCCGCTCGATCGCCGTCTTCTCGCTGAGCAGCTGGAGGTAATCACCGCGCGGTTCACGTTCGTCTCCTGCCGGCGATCGGAGAGCGCGCCCTCGGACGTCCGGTATGAGGGCCATGACGTCCTACTTGTACCCCGAGCACCGACCCATGGTCATGGGAAGCTGCTCTCGGAGCACGGCGCAGGCGATCGACGTACCTCGCGTGACGTCACGGTGCCGTACCCTTCGTGGATGGCCGAAGAGTCAGCCGCGCCCCTGGAGAGTCCGCCCGACGCGCCTCGGGCCAAGCACCTGCGTCCCGGCGATGGTCCAACCACCGTCCCGGCGCGCATCGTCAACGAGGTGCTCTATTGCGAGCGCCTCGCCTACCTCGAGTGGGTCCAGGGCGAGTGGGCCGACAACGCCTTCACCGAGGAGGGCCGTTGGGCCCACCGTCGCGCCGATGCAGGCGGCGGCGGCCTGCCCGAGCAGGACGACGCGCGGCCCTACGTCGCGCGCAGCGTGTGGCTCTCCTCCGACGCGCTGGGCATCGCCGCCAAGATCGACGTCGTCGAGGGTGAGGGCGAGCGTGTCTTTCCCATCGAGTACAAGCGAGGCACCCCGCCCGACGTGCCCGAGGGTGCCCACCTGCCCGAGCGCGCCCAGCTCTGCGCGCAGGTGCTGCTCCTCCGGGAGCACGGGTTCCAGTGCGACGAGGCCGCGCTCTACTTCGCGGGCGCGCGCCGTCGCGTGCGTATCACGATCGACGAGGCCCTGATCGCGGCGACCCTCGAGGCCGTCGCCACGGCCAAGGCGTTCGCCGATCGGACAGCGGCCCCGCCACCCCTCGTCGACAGCCCGAAGTGCGACGGCTGCTCGCTCGTCGGGATCTGCCTACCCGACGAGACGCAGGCCCTCCGCGAACCCGTGGACGAGCCCCGGCCGCTGCGTCGCCTGCACCCCGCGCGCGACGATCGCAAGCCGGTGTACGTACAGGAGCAAGGGGCGCGCGTCGGCTTGGACGGCGAGCAGCTCGTGGTGCGCCGGAAGGATGGCAAGGACAGCGCGCGGCTCGTCGAGACGTCGCACCTCGCGCTGTTCGGCAACGTGCAGCTCAGCGCGCAGGCCATGCGCACGCTGGCCGAGCGGGACATCCCCGTCCTCCTGTTCACCTACGGGGGCTGGTTCGTCGGTCGGGTCGTCGGCCCCGAGAGCAAGAACGTCGAGCTGCGCATCGCCCAGCACCGGGCGGCGGACGACGACGCGTTCTGTCTGCGGTTCGCGCGCGCGGTGACCGCGGGGAAGATCCGCAACCAGCGAACGCTCCTCCGACGCAACCACAGCGCACCCCCGTCGGCCCTCTTGAAGCAGCTCGAGGCCTACGCGAAGGACGCCGAGCAGGCCGAGGCGATCGAGTCGCTGCTGGGCATCGAGGGGAGCGCGGCGAAAGGGTACTTCGGCGCGTTCACTGGCATGTTCCGCGCCGACGGGCTCGACTTCGATCTCGGCGGGCGCAATCGCCGACCACCGAAGGACCCCGTCAACGCGCTGCTCTCTTTCGCCTACGGGCTCCTGACGAAGGACCTCGTGATCGCCTGCATCGTCGCGGGTCTCGAGCCGATGCGGGGCTTCTACCACCGGCCCCGCTTCGGACGTCCGGCGCTGGCGCTCGACCTCATGGAGGAGCTGCGACCGCTGATCGCCGACTCCGTCGTGCTCGCCGTCCTGAACAACGGGATCGTCGGCGTCGACGACTTCGTGCGCCATCGCGAGGGCGTGGCGCTCTCGCCCGCCGCGCGTCGCAAGGTGATCGCCGCGCACGAGCGACGCCTCGAGCAGGAGATCACGCACCCTCTCTTCGGCTACGCCGTGTCGTGGCGCCGGATCCTGGAGATCCAGGCGCGGCTCGTGGGCCGACTGGTGCTCGGGGAGATCGACGCCTACCCACCCATGCGGACCCGGTGATGCGCCAGACGTACATCGTGACCTACGACGTGTGCGACCCGAAGCGGCTGCGACGGGTGTTCAAGCTCATGAAGGGCTACGGCGAACACGTGCAACTGTCGGTGTTCCGGTGCGATCTCCAGCTCCGCACGCTGCACGAGCTGCGAGGGCGTCTCGAGGAGATCATCCACCACGTCGAGGACCAGGTGCTCTTCATCGACGTCGGTCCGAGCGAGGGCCGGGCGGCCACCTCGATCCGCGCGATCGGCAAGGCGTACGACCCACCTCCGGGCTGCGCGCTCATCGTGTGATCCGCAGACGTCTGCGTCTTAACCCGCAGACGTCTGCGTGTCCGCGAGGTACAATCTGCAGCCATGGGGAAGGCGAAGAAGGCAACAAAGGCAGTCACCAAGAAGCTCGTGACCGACGGCACCAAGGCACAGACCGCGGCGGCCAAGAGGGCCGAGGAACTGCTCGAGCTGATCGCGCGTGCGAAGGAGCGGATCACGGAGGACTTCTTCGAGATCGGCGAGGCGTTGCGCGAGCTGCAGAAGAAGAAGCTGTACGTCGCGCTGGGCTTCGACTCGTTCGCGGAGCTGCTGCAGAAGCGCAAGGTGATGTCGCCGCGCAGCGCCGAGAAGCTGATCGAGGTGGTCGGCGCGTTGCCGCGCACGAAGGCGCTCGACCTCGGTGTGGAGCGCGCCTACGCGCTCGCGCGGCTCTCGGCGGCGACGCCGGCGCTGGACAGCGCGGAGTCGCTGCTCTCCGAAGGTGTGAAGGTCGGCGGCAGGAAGAAGGCGGTGGCCAAGCTCTCCACGCGCGACCTCGTGAAGGCGGCGCAGGCCGCGCGGCCCGTGAAGAAGGATGCGGCCAAGGACGCTGCTGCGCGATCGGCGCGGGGGCTGCAGGCGGCGGTCCGGAAGGCGGGCGGCAAGGGGGCCACCGCCGCGCCGCGCAAGACCTCGGCTGGGTGGGTGGTTCAGCTCGATGTACCCACAGCGGTGGTCGACACGGTCGTGCGAGCGCTGGAGTGATCGCAGAGTTCCCGGTCGCGCTCGCAAGGCGCGCTTGGTCTTTGAAAACCAGCTCTCTTGGCCCACCGCCGCCGGCATGGAAGACGGTGGTGGTGGGCGTCGTTCGTGCCGGCAGTGGCACCGCTCGCAGAGTGGGTTGCAGACTGCCGGAAATGGTGGTGAATTCGCTGAGCCCTTCCGCTCTCCAACGGGGAGCGGCCCCATTGAAGCCTGGCGTTCACGGACGCGGGCACCGTCTACAGCCGGACTTCCGCTCTCCAACGGGGAGCGGCCCCATTGAAGCGTC
>Ga0154020_10004544_pt1 | contig 16519 bp, 20 predicted proteins | sample Klosneuvirus_201_FD_109709 | JGI IMG/M metagenome (GOLD analysis project Ga0154020, IMG submission 109709) | Active sludge microbial communities from wastewater, Klosterneuburg, Austria - Klosneuvirus_20160825_MG | ecosystem: Engineered > WWTP > Aerobic digester > Activated sludge | place...
ATCAGTAATAATAAAAAGACATACGGCCTGTAAATCGGGATAGTTTTCAAGTCCCTTTAAATCAAAGGCAACGACTGAGCTATTTAATTCAATTGAAGTCTCTTTATCTAAGAACTTTCCAAAAAGTGAATCTCCACACCAAGGATTTAAAATTTTTCCGTACCGTTTAAGATTCTGATCTTCATTCTCCATGAGTACATCTCGCAAATGAGATAAAATCGGCTTTTTATGTCGGCGGTACACCTCTGTTATAGCTTTTTCTAATTCAGCCTTTTCTAATTTTGGAATTCCTATTTCGTGATCCTCTTTGATCATAAGCTCAACTAATCCTAATAAAAATTTTATTTTCTCTGGTGGTACAGGTAGACTAGAATCTATAAGATCAAAGGGATTGATGGAGATATTAGTATCGGCGCCAAGTGGAATATACTGACCGTTAAGATTTTCACATAGTTTTTTATATGATCCCCCAATATCAACAAAAAAAGCTTTTGGTTTTTCCTTCAGCATTTGCATTAAAAGAAGATTGCAGAGATAGGATTTACCCGAACCAGATCCACCCGAAATAAGTTGATTAGAGTTAGTTAAACCACCATCAAATGGATCAAATTTCAACAGTGTGCTGGCTGTTGTTCGCATCAAAATGCTTGCTCGATCACACCCACCCCATGGTCCATAGATGGGTAACATGTCAGCAAGATTGGACGTTTTAATTTTTTTAGTTCTTTCTTTGATTCTACAGTTAGGAATAGCTAAATCAGAGAAAAGTCCATAGGCAGCAATTGTCTCAACCATAGCCTCCGCACCTGCTAAGGATCGTATGACAGTCAATGATTCATTTATTTTCTGCTCAAGTTCTTCCTCGGAATCGCTTCTGAGAAGAACATTACAAGCCATGTTAAATACCTTTTCTCCTGAAGAGATGAGTTGCTCTATGAGTGATTCCAAATCTTGCAGCTTAGCTTCAGATTCTATATCTGAAGCTCCGGCTTGCTTTCCTCTTGCTAATGAAAATGCAACTCGTCTTTGGGTTTTAAGCATATCAAGTTCTTTTGTTTGATCGGGAATATGAATGCTAAAAAATAATCTACTCCCAAAAGGTAAGCTTTGGAGTAGGGACCCTAAACAGGAGTTGGTTGTTTCGGGCAATAACTTGAGGGATAACAAACGGTGGTGGTGACTTCCAATTATAAATCCTTTAGGCTGGATAAGAACGTCAGATAGAGTGATTGAATTTTTAATATCTTCTGGATTGTATAGAGTTTGCTCTTCTTTTCGATCTGGATTCCATTGCTTATACATTAATAGAGCTACTTCACTAGAACTAAGAGTGCGGTTCGAGATACCCTGACCGCTAAGGCCAGAACTTAAATCAGAAAGTAAGCGTTCCGCTATTTTAACTTCCCGCTGAAAACGATTTTCAGCAATCTCAGGGTATTTTTTTGTTTGTAGCGTTAAGCGAGGCCTATCCATTAATCCTTGCAAAAAAGGTCTGCGAACGAAAAGATAGAAGTCGTATCGAGGAACTAAGCCCTCCTTATCCATTCGTGAAAACATAAAACTTCTTTGATCTGTCAGTAATTTTGCTACATCGTTGCATGATTGATCAGCAATCTTTTTAAATTCATTTATGGCTTTCTCATTACCAGCATTGATATCAACCACCAATTGCAAGTCGAGGTTACTTGGTAAGCCATTTAAAAAATGGATGATGGAACTAGCAATAGCGTTTTTATCATCATCTGATTTGCAAAACACATCTAAGGGAGAAAGTTTCATTCCAAATCCAATGGAGCCATCATCAAAAACAATAAAGTTTTTCTCAAATCCCCACACTCTTATTTCGTCACTCAAAATATCACTTTTCATTTACTTAAGCCTTTCTCAAATACTTTGGCAGTTCACAGAAGGTACTGGATTCAGGGAATGCTCTGACATATTTAGGACGGAGCCAGTATTGAATTTGATGTAGTAAATAATTATCGGGCTTTCCATGTTTTCCAATTCTAATAATTAATGCCAAGACTGTTGCTGGACCCCAAACGATAAATATTTTCCATCTAAGATCGCCAAATAAAAAATTGAGCAATGATAAAAAACTTAAAATTATTAATAAATCAGGAATTTCATAGCCCATAAACTTTAGTTTTTTATCAAGGCACTGGCTTACAGGTGTTATTTTTAAACTCATAAAGCTCCTTAATTAATGAGCCAGAGTAATAGTCGGCTCAGTTCTCACAGTTATCAAATTTCTATGACTAAATACTCTGGCTCTGAGGCATATTTAATTCTAGTGAATCAATGTTCGTACAAAATCTATGATGGCAGGTCCACCAAAACCAATAGCAGCACCGATGAGCGCAAGTTTAAGGTGTTGAGTTGCATTGGGACTACCCATAAAAAATGAAATTGCAGCAAACCCTAAACCCAACATTCCACCGAGTGGCAAAACTGTACCGATTAGTTTTGTTTGCACTGCCATTAAACTTGATTCAACGCTGGCTCCTGCACAAAGTGGAAGTAGACCAACTAAAATTGCGATTCCATATTTATTAAAACTGCTCATTATTTTCCCCTTACAAAAATTGTATTTAAAATAATGGTTTCAAATTTATTTGATTCAACATTTTTTAATTTTATTTTAAATATTTATTTTGAAGGAAATACGGACATAAAAACTCTTTGCCTAGGAAATCTTAAAAAGATTTCAATATATTCTTTAACTTCAGGATTCATCATCGCAAATCCAATAGGTTCTTGAAATTTAACTCCAAATTCTGATTCGACTTTTTTAGCAAATAAAGTGTATTTACTCCCATCACGACTTTTTGCCATGTAGTACGTTACACCCGACAATGGCCACAGCTTAATAATATAATGATCAGAATTATCATATTTGAGCGCATAACCAATACTAAATGGTTCGCGTAATTCTTTACCTGTAAGAAGGCCCACATAGATTTCATGTTTAACCCTTGTTGTCATATTTTCCATTTTTCCTACTTTCACTTGTTTGCTTAGGTTTGGGTTCAATTAAATTTGTTTCAGTGGTCCAAATTAATAGTTTCTTTATTTTTAAAATATTTTGTGTGATCGAAGAGTTTTTATTAAGTTCATTTTGAGAAATCTGTTCCAGCATTTTTAATACTTGTTCTTTTAAAGCTGACATAATTATTTCCGAATTAGTTTTTCAATATTTATCAAAGTGACTTCAATTTGATTCATTAATTTTTTATTTCTTATAATTTCATCTACAGAAAGTCTTCCCATTAACTCCCTGATCTCGGTATAGAGTAGGTTTAGCAATTGATGCTTGGTCATAATTTATCCCCCGGTAAATAGTAAAACTTAGATTGAGCTTTAAGTTTAGCAAGACTTAGTTCTCGCTCAATTCTGATGGACTCCTCGCAAGACCTTAGAAAGGCTTCATAAGCTTTAGAAATCATGTTTAAGATTTTTTTCATGAGAGATTTTAAAAATTTCATGCAGCACTTCCTCCAATTTTATTTAACGGATCTAACTCTTTTTCATTTTCCTTGTTTTCATCCATGATTCTTTGCTTCTCCATTTTAACTTCATAATCAAAAATGAGATCATCAAGATCTCCTCGATTTACTGACAACAATAGAGTGTCCCAACCGCAGTTAAGACAAAATTGATCTTCATCAATTTTTTGTAATTCGAATGATCCACAATCGGGACAGTGTTCAAAAGTTTGAATAATTTTTTTTTGTTTCTTGGCTCTTTTACTTTTCATGCTTAGCTCCTCTCGCATTTTAGTGCTGTTCATTCAGCACTGTTGAGAAGGCTATATTGAAAAAATCGTGCCAAATTGAGCTTGCTTTCTCACAAAGTATAACTGATTGATTCGATTAATTCTTTTCAAGAAGTCAAAAAATCTAAGATGACTTTTTGATTTTCAAACTGGTCCGATAATGAATTGGAAAAAATTCAAATTTAAATATATCAATGGTTTATGGAAGGTCCGCATTGAGAACTTCTGGACCACTTATGGTGGATTTAAAGTATGCTCTTATTGAATTTTATTGTTTTCAAAGTTAAGTAATAGATTTTAATCAATAAAATCTAAAGCTTTAATTTTTAAAATTCAATATTTGATTACTTATCACATGGATTGAGTTGTATCTTAAGAAGGTTTAGATAAAATAAATAATTTTAAATTATGGGTATCTCAGCAATAAGAGGCTTAGGTAAAAGCTTGAGCATTAATGATTCACATGATGCTTGAATTTTAGGATCGTCATAGTTTCCTGTTACTAGAATAGATTTATTCATAATATTAAATCCTGTGATGATTTCAATTCCAGTCTTTCCTTTTCCCAAGTCAAAATCTATCAAATATAACATATTTAGACCTTCGTTATTCTTTAGCCAGAGTGCAAATTCATCGGCTCGTGTAAAGTGAATACATTTAATTATCCCTTTTAATTTCATTCTCCAAGCATCATGACTGGTTTCTTGATCATCTAAGATAGCTACTTGATCAATACCCTGTATTTTTATCCTGTCTAGCCACCAAGAAGGATAATTTTTTACAGGGAGTTCGATGCTGATTTCAGTACCAATTTCTTCTTTACTTGTAGCGGAAATCTTTCCATGACCCATAATTTCAATGAATTCTTTCGCTGATGAGAGGCCAATCCCTGAGCCATTAGGCTTGTTGAATGAAAAGTTTTTGTCGAAAATTTTTGGAAGAATGTCGGAAGGTATACCTTTCCCAGTATCAGTAATGCGAATCATATTTGTACCAAGGGCTACTCGCAAGCTGACTATAATTTTTCCTGAACCTTCTTGAGCTTCAATGGAGTTATCAAGTACATTTGAGATCACTCGACTCAATTGAACCCGATTCAATCCAGTGTAAGAAAGAAATTCAGTTGGTTCAAATTGGCAAAGCATTTCAATGTGCCCCCGTTGTTGTAATTGCTTTTCTTTGACTACCTCCTTAATAATTTCAGAAACTGAAGTATAGTTGGATAGGTCAGAGAGAGCGGTGTTTGGCACTTCTTCTAAATCAGCGATGATCCCAAAAACACGATTGACGATTCGATCTAATACTCTTCGTTCATTAGAGCTTAAGCTTTTCGTAGCTGCTAAAAATCCCTGAAGAGAAAAAAGAGGACTTCGAATGTCATGTCGTACTTTTCGAGCTAATTCTGCGCGAGCCAGTTCGATATTGATCTGTAAATCTTTTTCGTATCTCATAATTACGGCTTTTCGTGAGCTTCTAATGAGTGGCATAGAAAGTATTACCAAAAATAGCCATATTCCCATAACAATGTTAACATAAGAAAAGCGATCATAAATAAAAATAATGTTTCCAAGTTTATTTTTGGAATTTTGATCAAAATAAAGTTCGGAATTAATATAACCATATAAAAATTGATTTGTTACACGAGATTGATTTAAAATTTGTGGGTCGAGATCAGCAGGCAAAGAGAAGACTTGAGTATTTTGATTATCATAATACACAACACCATTAAAATGTGGAAGTTTAGCTTGCGACAAAGTAATGATGATCTCTTTAAAGTCACCTAACTTAACCATTCGTTTTATAAAGGAGGTAGCCTGAGATGCAGCTTGCTCTCTTAATATTTGATTGGCAAAAATGGAAAGTCCTAAAAAAAATACTAATGCGACTAGATAAATTAAAAATATTCGAGTTTCAAGTTCTCTGAGGTTTTTCTTTAAATCTGAAGATTTCATTATTATCCTACGGGCGATGGGAATTGACCATCATCAGAAATAAATTGATAATCTGCATAGACTTGTACAACCTTAATCGGAGCAGTTTGAAATAGTGGGTGTACTTCCAATATACGTACTTCTGTTTTTAAATCAGGGAAAGGTTGTTCAAAAGAAACAGAAGACTGAAACAAAAAATCAACAGTAGAGAAGTATTCTAAATCAAGAAGTAGCCGAAATCGATCAGTAAATTTAGGAGTGTCAATTTTTTGAAAATCTATCAGAGATAAACTTTTGACGTCTTCATCATGGAGAAAATGAATGAGATTCCTTAGACATTCAAAAAGGGCAGACCTTTCGGCTTTAACGACATCATAGTCACAACCTAAGCCTATTATACCACCAAAGGGTCTTTTAAAATGAATACCTGTAGCAACAGCACAAATTATTTTTATTCCGTTAGGTGATAGGAGTTGAAAAAACTGGAGATGAACCCCTTGATACGAAATTTTTTCCAATATCTTTTTTGCCTCATAAGCGATAGGGGTTATTTTTTGAAATGAAATTTTATTTGTAAAATGAATATCAAATGAAATGCGCTCAAAAAGTTCAAGTCTTGCATTTTCTTCTGCTAAAATAGAGTCTATATGAGCTGCTACACCCATCGAACTGTTAAGCTTATTGTGCTCGCACGTTGCACGTTCAATGCCTTCAGAAGTTGCCTTGGTTAAAGCTAATTCTTGAATTTTATCAACAGCTCTTCCTTTATACTCTCCATTGAAAAAACTAATACCATAGTCATAATAGCCTGGAAGATAGTCTTCAACCCAATTAAACTGAGTAACACGATAGTCAACTGCGTTTGTTGGTTGGCTAAGAAGCCAATCTATTAATGGGCTTTGATGAGCCATAGGGGACTATTACCATAGTACTGAGGAAAGTTGAGATCCCAATTGGATCTAATCATAGCAACGTAGGGAGCAACCATTAGTGGTATTACTATTGCGTCAGTGAGTTGCTTTTTATGTAAATCATGGAGTTTTATTAAGCGCTCCTCTTTGCTTGGTATAGACATATAATTTCTTAACCAAAGTTCTCGTTCTTCTTTAGTCATCCCAAATAATCCAGCACTCAAAGAATATGAAATAAGTCCTATATCTTCCAGAAATCCAGTGTCTGGCCCTCCAATTGACATATGAGGCATATCAGCAGGATTATCAAATTTTGCAAATTCAGGAGGCGGACCGACTACGATCTCTACACCAGGTAAAATATCCTTGAATATTTTTTCAAACTTTTCTTTTCCTCCAATTCGAATTACAACAAGTTTTAACTTTTCTGGGGCTTCTCCTTTAGCTTTTTCTTGTTGTTCTTTTATGCTGTCTACTTCTTCTTTAGTAAGACCACCGTCTGCAAAGGAAGGTAAGAATTGAAAGCTTTCTTTATATCCGCTGGCATTTTTATAAGCATCAAGAAAAGCAGCCTTAACTTTTTTACCAATAAGTATTCTCTGCTCAAGTGATAATTCCTTCAAACCCCTTTGTGAGTAGGCCAAAATAAAAGAGCGTATATTCATAGTTGTATGAAGTTTCGCATTTGAAACTCCACGACTAAAATCAATGACCTTATCTGGACCAGCAGAGTCGATAGTTGTGATAAAATCAACCTTTCCTTCTTTGAAGGCAGTAAGTGAATCTGTGGTGTTTTCAACGTCCATAGGAACTAAAATAACAGTTTGAGGCATTTTTTTTGAGTAATGGAAATGACTGGGATTTGCTTTTAAAATAACATTTCCTTGATCATCACTTTCGTAAACATAGTAGGGACCTGTTGTTTCTTTGTAATCGATTATCTGTAATGTTTTGGAATCTACTGATTTTCGTGGAATAATTGCAAAATCAATAGCGGCTAGCATTGGTAATAGAAACGTTTTACGAGTTCCAGCTTTTAAAATAACAGTATTGTCTTTTTGAATAATTCCAGGGCAGGAGTTATCAACAGAATTTATGGGATTTTCCCCACAAACAAGTGTGTTAAAATCACCATGAGTATTTCCTGTTTTTACCAAGAGACGCTTCAGCGAAAAAATAACATCGTCTGCTGTAATTTGGGTACCACCAATAGTATATAAATCGCTTCGAATTTTGAGATGTAAATCATCATTGATCCATTGAAAGGATTCTGCAATGGCCGATGATACTTCTCCTTCAATATTTATTTCTACTATAGGGCTATAAATGTATTCTAGAAAAAAATATTCTGGTGCGAGATGAATTTTTGTGGGCTCATAAAAAGTGACAGCTTTCTTTGAGGGAAATGCCACTCTGAGGGTTAAGTCCGAGCTAGATGTTTCATTTAACATAAATTGTCTCCAAATAATAATAACCGCTACTAAAGCTATTCCAAGCGCTAAGAATTTGAATTTCAATCGCCACCTCTTTATGAATTAATAACAAAAAGTACTCATTTCTGAATAGGCATTATCTAATTTACCATCAGTCTTTAATTTTTCAAATACACCTTGATGTAATTTAACTTTATTTTCATCAGGCTTTATACTAAGCACTTTTGCTTTTAGTAAAAGATCGAGGGCTTTTATAATTTCGGCATCAGTGGCTACTTGATTCTGATTAGCATTAACATTCACTGGAAGATTGTTTCCACTATCATCAGCTTGAACACGAAATCCCAAAAAGATAGTAATTATCCACAGTATCTTTTTATTTTTAATCATAATTTAGCTCCTTTATTTAAACAGTAATTGTTTCTTTTTTAGGTTTTATGCCTAGAGCACTCAGTCTTCTTAAAAGGGTTGTCTTACTTATTTTAATTTTTGCAGCAATTTCTCGAAGGGAATCTCCTGTTGCTAATTTAGAAATAAAAAACTTCCGTTCTCTGTCTTCAAGATCAGCTAAAAGATCAGGGTGATCAAGAATTAAAGACTCTTTGTGAGTAGAGAGATGAAACTTTTGGTCTAAATCTCTCGGAGTAATTCTATCACCTTCAGCAAGTGTTAATATGCGATTGATTTCGTTTTCAAGCTCTCTCACGTTTCCAGGCCAATTGTAATTACATAGATACTCAAGTGCTTGGTGTAGGAACTTTTTATTTTGTTTATGCTCCTCATTATACTTTGCAGTAAAATGACAAACTAAAGGTTGAATATCTTCCTTTCGATCCCTAAGCGGTTTAATCGGAACCTGAAAACCGCCAAGTCTGTAATATAGATCTTCTCTAAATCGTCCTGTTTTCACAGCCAACTCAAGGTCTACGTTTGTTGCTGCAACAATTCTTACATCAACCTTAATAGTTCTATCGGCTCCAACTGGTGTGATCTCTTTTTCCTGAAGAGCCCTCAATAATTTTACTTGCATGTCTAGAGGTAAATCTCCAATTTCATCTAAAAATAAAGTTCCGCTATGTGCTTGGAGAAATTTTCCCGTTCGACTTCGATGAGCCCCTGTAAAGGCTCCTTTTTCGTGACCAAATAATTCGCTTTCAAAAAGAGAGTCCGAAAGTGCCGTAACATTGACTGGGATAAATGGCTTTTTCGCTCTATTAGAAAGATCATGTATGGCTCTAGCAGCCCTTTCTTTTCCTGTGCCATTTTCACCTCGGATAAGAACAGTTTGGTCTATCTTAGCAAATTTTTGGATGAGAATTCCAGTTTGAGCTAATGATGTCGAACAGCCAATTGCTCCCATCGATTTGATAATATCAACATTTTCAGATTTATTTTGGATGGGCTCTACAACTTTATTTGCCTCTTCAAAGCGATCACAAAATCGTCTTACTAATCCATAAAGTTTTTCAATGGCATCACCTTTAACAAAAAAAGCTTCAGCACCAGCTTCTAGTGAAGCATTATGAGTATCAACAGAAATATCCCCTGAAAGACCTAAAATTAACATCGATGGATTAATTCTTCGAACTTCTCTGATTGTCTCAACTCCTGATAATTCGCCTGGTTGCATAAAGAAATCAACGATGATTAAAGTGTAGCGATTAGGGTTTTGTCTAATATGAGCCAGGGCTAAATCCCCATTAGTTACATAGTCTATAACGTAACCTTGAGTTTCAAGATAGAGCCTAATACCATCAATGGCACATTCATTGTCATCAACAATTAAAAACCTGTGTTTCATCTGTGTCCTCCCGACAGTCAAACCCAATATGAGCAATCTAGATGCCAAACTAATAATATTTTATTTGTTTCCTAGGTATTCGATTAATATTGTTAGAGATTTAGGGTGTGCTAAAGCTCACAGCTTCATTAGATTAAATTTACTTATGGACCAAAAGTGGCCCACCCCTAAAGTAGCTTTGATAGCGAAGTTGTTGATTTTCAAATATTTTTTGTTTAAAAATAAAATGGACCTCTTTTTTTTGAATAACTATAATTCAACTATTTCTTATGCTAAGATTTTGGAATTACGCTATTTTTTAAAATTTGAAGTTGGTCCATTTTTGGGTCAGGGTTGATTCTAAGTTGTTCAAGATTCTGGTTAAGCATTTTTATGCTTTGAATTTGAAAATTATTCTTTGTATTGAGGCACCTATCACGTCAAGTCTTTCTAAAGATAAAAATTTTATGGGTAGCTAGATTTCGATGAAAATACTTTTAAAGCATACAAAGTGAAATAGATGGTCAACGAATAAATCAAAATTCATTTTAAATGAAAGTGAGATCATTTGATACTGATCTCTACCTCCAATATACGGCAAATATAAAATAATAGGGGAAGGCTTGGAAAACGGACTCCCTGTTCAATATGCTTGATCGTAGAAACACCAATATCAAGCTTTTCGGCAAAGCTTTCCTGTGTATAACCGCTTGCGTCTCGTCGAGATTGAATGGTTTTCCCTAACTTACTTAAATCAATTGCTATTTCTTTTCGATATTTTGTTGGTATTTTTTCAATTCTTTTCATTGATCTATTAAACGTCATAGACTACTTATAGGGACAGTCCCTATAAGGGACCCTTTTTGAAAAGATAGGAATTAAAATGAATAAAAAAAGAGCAAAAAGCAAATCCCAATTAAGGATGAATAAAAATCTTACCCAAAAACAAATTGAACAGGCACTCCAACATGTATTAACCAGCACACTTGCGATTTACGTACTAAACAAATCCTCTAAACCTATATCACGTGTTATAAGCGACTTAACTGATATTCAATTTAATGCTGCCCAATTACTTGGATTTGTTATGAACTTACAAAATAGTAAAATGAGTCGCATCGACTTAGATAATACCCTCACTGGAATCTTTTCATTTATTCAGTTTCCAGATCGAGTAGATTCACAAAAATTAAATACAGAGGGTGATGTGAAAACATAGTTTGGTATCTTTTATACAGAGATTCTTTTGCTAAACCCTTCTAAAGCACTTGAATAAAAGATTCTAAATTCTAACCTGGATTAACATTTTCATGGCTCAAAAGTCATTATATTGAACATGGTGTCATGTGCTCCGATGTGATTTGGCTATTGATCTTTCGCCAGTTTTAATTTTTAATCTTCGGCGGAGCATTCATGAAAAAGTTATTTTTAATTTTATTATTCTTAATCGAAAGCGCAGCTTGGGCTGATATGACAACAGATTTAGTCCATACGGCAAAGGCTGTTAAAGCGATTATCGAAAAAGGGAATAAAATTCCTTTTGTTATTGACGTACAAAAAGTCGAACAGATGTCATCGCCTCCAAAGCAATGCATAATGGTAATTTACGACAGGAAACCAAATATTGAATGCCCAGATGATTTTGGGCAAGGTCCTTTCATGGATAAGTCATTTGTAGCGTGCTTTAACGCTAAGAATGATGAGGTTGATTATGTTGGTGGTGCTGAAAGTCAATGCCCTCCTAAATTGTAGGTCAAAATCCCCCCTTCTCGTTGATTCTTTTTGTCTTCCCGTTTACACTTTGCCGTGTGGCTCCTTTTGGTTATCTTCGTTTTCCTGGGAGAAAACTCATCCAGGCTCTAGCGAGGTCAAACATTCAAACTAAGAATGTACTGGATTTACATAACGGAGAATTTTTATGAGTATAACTTTTTTGCTTAATTTTCAAGAGCCATTAGGTCCGTTAAATAACGATTTGACTGGAACCGAAACCGAGACATTTACGAAAACTTTAGAGGAGCGAGATCAAGACACTTCTCACTTTTTCTCTGTTAACTTAACTGGCACCGAAACGTTTACAGAAAGCTCTGAAGAACCCGATCAGGATAAATCCAATTACAGATATTCTTTATTTGGTCAGAATAAAAGTCTTTTGATCGGTACCGAAACGTTTACGAGGAGTTTCGAAGAAAAAGATCAAGACGAATCCAACCGACTGATGATGGCTACAAAAACGGCTACTAGTTCATTAGAAGAGCGTGATCAATATAGTGATCAAAAAAGGTTTTCGGTGTTTTAGTCAAAATGATCTTCATAATATCTAACTCCCAAGATGCTACAACCGATTATTTATGTGAGAAGATTGCCGCCTCTTCTCTTGACTACGTTCGATTAAACTCAGATCAAATTTTAGATAACGCATATATTGAATACGATGGCACACGGCCCATTTTGAAGCTTTATGGTAGGTCAATTTTACCTGAAGAAATTTCTACTTTGGTTTTTCGTAGACCCAAACCACTCAATTTACAAATTGGGAAAGATCTTGCAGAACAAAATCATGTCAATCAAGAATGGTCCGAAGCCATAGAGGGGTTTTTAGCCCACATCAACACTGACAAGTGGATGAATCATCCCGCAAAAAATGTTTCAGCATCTCATAAAATTGAGCAGCTATCGAGAGCAAATGAATTTTGTTTGAAAGTTCCTAAAAGTTTAGTAACACAAAATGCCGAAATATTAAAATCTTTTTGGACTTCATTTAATGGCAATATTATTGCGAAGCCCCTCGCGCTAGGCTTTCTAGAGCGTATACCTTTTGAAGATAGCACACAAATTTATACCAACGTTGTAAGCGCCGATATGTTGTCAAAAGGGATAAAGGTAATTGGAAATTGCCCAACTCTATTTCAAGAAGCCATATTAGAAAAAACTGATGTTAGGGTGACAGTAGTAGATGAAACCATTTACTCCGTGGCACTCAAGCATCCCAATAGAGAAATACCCATCGATATTCGTAGAGACAATATGGTTTTAATTCAATATGAACCAATAGAGCTTCCATCGAGCATTCGGAGAAGTCTGCTTGCAATACTGAAATCATATGGACTTCGGTTTGCGGCAATAGATATGGTAGTGGACAATAAAAATAATTGGCATTTCCTAGAGATAAACCCAAATGGCCAGTGGGCATGGATGGACTTGGTCGGAGCGACTAAGATATATCAGGGTTTTATTTCGGCTTTTCAGAAGGGTATGTAGTGGATCGGAAAGAAAGACTAAAAAAGTGAACTGGAAAAATACGGAAATCTCCAACTAACTAATCGTTTTGTTATTAGACTGGTCTGGATTCTCTATAAAATACCGCATTTCAATGAAGATATTCCAATACAGGAGTTCTGGCGCAAGCAGTACTTTCGAGAGTTTAAGAAATTAGAAATCAAGACTACTCCCAATAAAACATCATACGATCAAATTATCATCGTACTGAAAGAGTCCCGGAATCATGTGATTGCGCGAAAAGCAACTTTAGACGACAAAGTCAAAAATCTGCTGACATTGACGGGCGCCTCTATTCCATTCATTACAGTTTTTCTGGGAACATGGCCCGGTTCACTATTTGGGATAATTGGTCTCTTACTCTTAATTTCCACAATTTTTTTGCTATTAACCTATTGGGGGATTCTAACAACGGTCGAAATTTCGGTAGATAGCAAATGGCTGACACTTTCCGAAGATGATATAAAGCAATTGCTTATTGATGATTTACAATATGCAAACCACCACAATAACAGCACCGTAGATTTTCTTGCCGACCTCTTCAGAGCAGCAAGATTTTTCTTTGTTGGAGCATTATTATGCTTGGTTCTAAACGTAGTAATAAATCATTTTTCTCCAAAAGAGGACAATCTACGCGAAATATTAGATGTCGTTTCTAAGACCGTTGAGAAATCTTCACCAAGCACGACATGCGTAGAACTTCTTGTGGGAAAATGTAAAGTTGATGAAAAGCTGTTTTGTCCGATGTGAACGCCAACCCACGCGAGCGCGGACACTTAGCAACACAAGCTAGCCTTTTGTTCGAACATTTGATAGTAGTGCTCGCAATTCTCCTGGTGCCTAAAAAGGCCAAAGTACGTCTGGCCCCATTCCTCCTGTTTTTATTCATGTTTGAGGTCGTTTATGAACGTGGCTGGTTGAGCGCTCAAAGGACACTATGTATGAGAGATGCAATATTCTTTCGATGAGCAAATTTTGTAGATGTGCAGCTCTTCTCATGGCTCCAGTGGAATTTTTATCCACTTGATATAGGGGTGCAAGAAAGAGTAGAGACCAATTTAAGATTGAAATCCATAAGGTCGATTTTGATTGGTTGAATTAACTACGGCTTGCGAACGGACGCTTGCAACATAGACTTAGGGATTGCCTTTTTCTGGTCTAGCTTCAACTGCGAGATATTCCGACAAGACCGAAGCGAGGAGTGTCAGATGGGTACATCGTTATTAGCTATTACGCTTTCGTTGCTTGAGAAAAATGCTGACTATGATGACTTGACCACCGCATGTCAGCCAATTTGGAATGCCAATAAATTGGTAACTGAATCAAGTCAGAAAAAACTTGCTGAATACGCTGAGTGGATCGAAGAGGCCGAGAAAATTCAAAATTCTGGAAGAGTGTTAGGTGACGACGAAGAAATTTATGTCGATAGAGTCGATTCATTTCTTCATGACGAAAGTTTTATTTTCCATACATCACGAAGTGGGTTGGCGTGGTCGTTGATCTTGGTGATTTCTAAGCTGATGTCCAAGGACTTTCAGTTGGCGGCAGACACCCTCAACAGGATTAGCCCAACATTTGGAAAGTTAAAGTGGAACCCAAAAGTCGTAGAGATTTATTCGTTGGGACCAAAGGTTGGAAACGAACCTTGGGCCATGTGCATTAGGGCGGCATCTAACTATGTACGACACTCGAATGAGTGGCGCGTGGCGACGACAAAAAAAGAGATTGTAAATGGTAAAGAGGAATTTGTGAAAATCACTGATCCTCTTGTGAATCAGTTAGACCCAGATCAAAGGCCGAGTGCCACGACACTTATTTCAATCGGTCTTCCTGAAGAGGACTTACTAACTCGGTCAGGGGATCAGGCCTATAGGATTTGTGAAATCCTTCGATTATTCGATGAAAATGATCTTAGAGGTTTCTTTTTTGATTGGAATGATGCCCTCGTGGCCTACATCAAGACCATGAATGGAAAGTAAACATCATCAACAATACCGTCTAGGAATCAGGAGCCACATATTTCTTGATCTCACTTAGCTCCAGCGGTGGATTTACAGTGTGTGCTATGCGATGGCAGCGAGGGCACAGAGAAACCAATTCTGTCACGGCTGTGATTATGGGTTCACCATTTGTAGAAAGCGGCTTTGTATGATGGCAATCAATAATGAATCGTCCATTCAAAAATAGTCTAAACCCACAGGCCTGGCAGGTGTGGTTGTCTCGTTCCTTGCAAGCCTCGGCTAATTTCATGTTACGACTTCGTTTCAAAAGGCTGGCTTCAGCGACAATTCCCTCTACTGCACCAAACTCATCAACAGGAATGTGAATCGTGAATTTTGACTCATCTAGCGCTGGATAGAGATTTCGAATAATCTGCATGATCTCCGAATCACTTTTTCCGTGATGATTTTCAAAAAGATCTCTCATTTCGGATGTAGTATTATCGTCGCGGCCCTTTCCATTCAAAAAATTAAATCCATAGAATTTTGCATCAAATCCTGCGATGTTCCTGTCGATGATTTCGGACAAATATTTCCTTTCATTTTTGTCCGTAATGCCAAACCTTGATGCCATATATGGCAATAACAAACGCTCATGCGTCCATAAGAAATTGGAATAGCCTGTTATCCGATTTCTTTCGGAGAATTGATTTTTTACGATTTCTTCGAACTTAAGACCATATTTTTTCAATAGTCCATTGAATGTCTCTTGCATTTCCTTTGCAGTCTTATTTTTGAAGAAGTCGATTGTTTCATCTTCCTTGCCTCCAGCTCCTCTTCGGCTTTTATCGCCTTGAAGTTTGCTCTCATAGTCTTTTTGCCGAGGTAGGAACTTGGTTTTATAATCAATTCCAATTGCATTCGCAATTTGCACGCAGGCTTCTTTTTTTATGTTCAATTTAACACAACAATATACGAGCTTATCGTGGTCTGGTAACCACTTGTGTCTTTCTGTTTTTTCGTTTGTCATATTCATCCTTCTTATTATTCTGTAGAAGTTCAATCTCAAACAATTCTTTAATTGTGCATTCCGACCTTGGCGCCAAATGGCGGGAAGGTCTTCAATGAATAATGGTTGTGTACTACTTGCCTTCGACAACCTTATCTATGTGCTTCGTGGTTACTCTGATAAGTCTTTTAATAGTGTCAAGGCTCATTCGTCTGCCTGCCTCGAACAGTCGATTATAGGTGCTGTCGTCGACAGTAGAGAAGTGGATCAAAACCACTGCTTTTTGTAACAGGCATTTCTTATCGGTCATTTGAAGATAGTTTTCTGATCATCAAACAATTTAGAATCCAGTGTTTTAAATAGTATTTATATTTGTTAAAATATATAAACTTAATAAGTTTAATAAAGGTTCAGGCAATTATTGTATACATTTATTGCCATATTGCAGTGTAATATTTACC
>Ga0154020_10004545_pt1 | contig 16519 bp, 13 predicted proteins | sample Klosneuvirus_201_FD_109709 | JGI IMG/M metagenome (GOLD analysis project Ga0154020, IMG submission 109709) | Active sludge microbial communities from wastewater, Klosterneuburg, Austria - Klosneuvirus_20160825_MG | ecosystem: Engineered > WWTP > Aerobic digester > Activated sludge | place...
GACGACAGCGGCGTCGCGCTCGAGGCTGACCGCGAGCCCACGCCGGGCGACGTGCCGGACTACGGCAAGGGTCGCCCCTCACGCTCGGCGAGCGCAAGTCGCTCGCGCGGCGGCCCCCGCCCGAGCTCCTGCCGCGCGTACTCTCCGACCCGCACCCCGACGTCATCCGCATGGTGCTCGCCTCGCCGCGGCTCACCGAGGAGCACGTGATCTCGCTGTGCGTGAAGCGGCCGGGTCGCGCGGAGGTGCTGCACGAGGTCGCGCGTCACCCGCGGTGGTGCCACCGGCCGCGCGTGCGGGTCGCGCTCGTCCAGAACCCGGCCACGCCGCCCGAGGTCGCCATCGCGCTGGTCGCGCTGCTCCGCGCGCAGGAGCTCCGGTCGGTGATCGAGACCCACGCGCTGCACCCCTCGGTGCGCGCCGCCGCCGCCGAGCGCCTCGAGCGCCGCCCGCCGGTGCGCAAGCGCCCGGCGGAGGGGATCCAGTAGGCGCCTAGCCGGCCAGCTGCAGGTCGGCGACGCGTCCCTCGGGGAACAGGCGCTCGAGGCCGGCGAGGATCGGATCGCCCGGGTCCACGCGGTCCTGCAGCACGAGCTGCACCTCGGCGCCGTCCTCGAGGGTGAGGAGGAGGCTCACGAGGCAACCGCCCCGATGGCTCCGCAGGAGCTCGGCGAGCTTCGCGAGGTCCTCCTTGCGGGTCTTCTGGGCGGTGAGCTTGAGGTGCACGCCGCGCGTCTCGGTGCGGATGAAGTCGGAGAGCAGCACCGCCTCGTCGAGCAGGATCTGGGGCGTCGGCTCGGCGGTGTTCTCCTCGTCCTCCGCGTCGGCCTGGCGCCGGTCGTAGCCGAGGATGCCCTTGAGGACGATCGGCTCGCCGCTCGCGAGCACCGCCGCGTAGGCCTCGACCTGCTGGGGGCGCACCTTCACCTCGATGCGCCCGTCGCGGTCCTCGAGCTCGAAGAAGGCCATCTTCTGGCCGGCGCCGGTGCCCGACTTCATGAGGCGTTCGCGGTAGCCCTCGACCATGCCGGCGAGCCGTACCTTCGAGCGCTCGTCCTTCTGGCCGACGGTGTCGGTCGCGTCGAACGAGAGCCTTCCATAACGATCCAAGGGATGTCCGCTCAGGTAGAAGCCGAGCGACTTCTTCTCGTGGTTCAGGAGCTCGCGCGCGTCCCACGGCGGGGCCTCGACGTAGCGGTCGCCGCTCGCGGGCTTGCCCTGCGACTGCGACGCCGCCGCGAAGAGGCCGAAGAGGTCGAACTGCCCCGCGGCCCGGTCCTTGGTGGCCGCGCGGGAGCGCTCGAGGGCGAGCTCGCAGGAGGCCATCGCGCTCGCCCGCGACACGTCGAGCGGCTTGAGGATGCTGTCGAGCGCGCCGCAGGCGACCAGCGCCTCGAGGACCGACTTGTTGAGGCGCTTCGCGTCCACGCGCGCCGCGAAGTCGAACATGTCGCGGAACGGCCCGCCCTCGCGCGCCTCGAGGATGGCCTGGATCGCCGCCTCGCCGATGCCGCGCACCGCGCCGAGCCCGAACCGGATGCGCGGGCCGAGCGGGTCGCGCACCTTGGCGTTGCGGGGGATCTTCGCGCCGCCCTCGGGGTGCGTGTACACGCAGCCGAAGTCGATGCCCGACTCGTTGATGTCCGGCGAGAGGATGGTCATGCCCATCGCGCGGCCCTCGGCGATGAGCCGCACCACCTTGTCGATCTTCTCCTTGTCGGCGCTCATCGACGCGCAGAGGAACTCGACCGGGTAGTGCGCCTTGAGGTAGGCGGTCTGGTAGGTGATGAGCCCGTAGGCCGCCGAGTGGCTCTTGTTGAAGCCGTACCCGGCGAAGAACTCGAGCAGGCCGAAGATGTTGTCGGCGTCGGCCTCGGCCACGCCCTGGGCCTTGGCGCCGTCGACGAAGATCGACTTCTGCTTGGCCATCTCCTCGGGCTTCTTCTTGCCCATCGCGCGGCGGAGCAGGTCGGCGCCGCCGAGCGTGTAGCCGGCGAGCTTCTGGGCGATCTGCATCACCTGCTCCTGGTAGACGATGACGCCGTAGGTGGGGCGCAGGAGCTCGTCGACCAGCGGGTGCAGCGACTGGATCTGCTTTCGCCCGTGGCGGCACTCGACGAAGTCCTTCACCATGCCGGTGCCGAGCGGGCCCGGTCGGTAGAGCGCGACGGCGGCGACGATGTCCTCGAACGAGGTGGGCTTGAGGTCCTTGAACAGGCCCTGCATGCCGCTCGACTCGAGCTGGAACACGCCCTTGGTCTCGCCGCTCTGCAGGAGCTTGTAGGTGGGGTCGTCGTCGAGCGGGATGGTCGCGAGGTCGAACGGCGTGCCCTTCGCCTTCACGTCGGGGCGCGCGTTGATCAGCAGGATCGCGATGTCGATGACGGTGAGGGTCTTGAGGCCGAGGAAGTCGAACTTGACCAGGCCGGCCTGGTCGACGTCGTCCTTGTAGTACTGGGTGACGAGCTCGCCGTTGGCGCCGGTGAAGCACGGCACGTGGTCCCACAGCGGGCCCTCGCTGATGACGACGCCCGCGGCGTGCATGCCGGCCTGGCGGGTGAGGCCCTCGAGCTTGGCCGCCTGCGCGAGCAACTCGCCGATCTTGGGGTCGGCCTTCATGAGCGTGTCGAGCTTGGGCTCGCGCTCGAGCGACTCGGGGATGGTGTAGGTCTGCCCCGGGCCCTTCATCGGGATGAGGTTCGCGATGCGCTGGGTCTCGGCCGGCGTGACCCCCATCGTGCGGCCGACGTCCTTGATGACGCTCTTGGCCTTGAGCTCGGCGAAGGTGGCGATCTGCCCGACGCTGGTCTCGCCGTACTCCTTGGCCACGTACTCGATGACCCGCTGGCGCTTGTCCATGCAGAAGTCGACGTCGAAGTCGGGCATCGACACGCGCTCCGGGTTGAGGAAGCGCTCGAAGAGGAGGTTGTACGGGATCGGGTCGAGGTCGGTGATGCGCAGGGCGTACGCGACGATCGAGCCGGCGCCCGACCCGCGGCCCGGGCCGACGGGGATGCCGTGATCCTTGGCGTAGCGGATGAAGTCCCAGACGATGAGGAAGTAGCCGGGGAACTTCATCCCGCAGATGACGTCGAGCTCCATCTCGAGCCGCGCGCGGTACCCCGCCTCGTCGACCTGCTTGCCGACCGCGGTGAACTCCTTGAAGCGGCGCTCGAGGCCCTCGCGCGAGACGTGGCGGAAGTGGTCGTCGAGGGTCGACCCCTCGGGGACCTTGAACGTCGGCAGCATCGGGATGCCGAGCTGCAGCTTGAGCTCGATCTTCTCGGCCACCTCGAGCGTCGCGCGGATCGCGCTCGGGTCGTCGCGGAACGAGGCGAGCATCTCGGCGGGCGACTTGAGGAAGATCTCCTCGGAGCCGTGGTGCCCCTCCTTCATCGACTCGTAGGTCTTGCCGGCGCCGATGCACGAGAGATAGACGTGCGCCTCGGCGTCCTCGCGCCCGCAGTAGTGGGCGTCGTTGGTGGCCACGCGCGGCAGGTCGAGCTTCTTGCCGATGTCGCGCAGGATGCCGTTGAGGATCGGCTGCTCGGGCAGGCCGTGGTCCTGGAGCTCGAGGTAGAACGACCCCGGCTCGCAGATGTCCTTGAGGCGCGACGCGACGCGCAGCCCCTCGCCCTCGCCTTGCTCGAGCACGGCCATGGGCACCATGCCGCCCATGCACCCCGAGAGCACGACGAGGCCCTTGGTGTGCTGCGAGAGCAGGTCGAAATCGACGCGCGGCACGCCGTCCTGCGACTTGCCCTCGACCCAGCCCATCGAGACGAGCTTGATGAGGTTGCGGTAGCCCTCGTTGGTCCGCGCGAGCACGGTGAGGTGGCGCCCGTGGCCGGTGTTCGGGTCCTTGCGCGCCTCGGTCCGCTCCTGCGGCAGCACGTACAGCTCGCACCCGAGGATGGCCTTGAGGGCGGCCTCCTTGCAGGCCTTGTAGAACGTGATCGCCCCGAACATGTTGCCGTGGTCGGTCAGCGCCACGGCGGGCGAACCCTGCGCTTTGGCCCGTTTGACCAGGTCCTTCACCCGGATCGCGCCGTCGAGGAACGAGTACTGCGAGTGCGCGTGCAGGTGGACGAACCCGTCGGTCATCATGACGTCGGTGTCACGGTCCGAGGTGCGCGAGAAGACATCGCGCATGACATGGTGCGTCAACGTTGCGAGCAGCGTTGCATGGGCCCCGGACGTCGCGTAGTTTGACCCGCGCGTCCGTTCCTAGGTGTCTCTTGTGGAGGTCCCCGTGCTGAATCGCTCTACCTTCTTTGCGTCGATGTTCCTTGCGGCTGCCGGCATCGGCGGCATGTTCCTCGCGCCTGGCTGTGGGAGCGAAGACCCCGCCCCGACCACCGACTCCGGACCGCCCCCTGGCGAGTCCCTGAAGCCCCCGGCGCGCCCGACCGCCACCCCCACCGGCGCCACCAAGTGGTTCGCCGTCAAGAAGCTCTACCTCGGCACCAGCGATCGCAGCGGCAAGGTCAGCTCGAAGGCGTGGGAGCAGTTCGGCTTCGACCTCGACGGCCGCAACACCAGCGCGACCGACAGCAAGAACAACACGAACGTCTGCAAGCGGGTCGAGGGCGCGCCCAACAGCATCAACACCGACGGCGCCAAGGGCGTCGACAACAACTTCGGCTCGCAGGTCATGAGCGTGATCAAGAGCCTGAAGTCGGACGCCGAGGATCAGGTCAACCAGACCCTGACCGACGGCAGCTTCACCCTCCTCATGAAGATCGACAACTTCACCACGGCCGACAACGCCAAGGCCCCCGGCCAGCTCTACGTCGCGACCTACTACGGCGGCAAGGACAGCGGCAAGAAGCCGACCTTCAGCGCCTCGGACAACGAGTGGCAGATCCTCGACGCCTCGCTCGGCGCCGACGGCAAGCCCAAGCTCCAGTTCCCCGACGCGTACATCGCGAACGGCCAGTGGGTCAGCGGCGACTTCGGCAAGGGCACCATCGAGCTCGCGATCGCGCTCTCCGGCGCCGAGATCAAGCTCCCGATCGACTCGGGCATCATCACCTTCAACGTGAACGACTTCACGGGCGGCAACATCGCCGGCGCGATGAACAACAAGAAGCTGCAGGACTCGCTCACCCCGATCGCCAAGAAGTTCGGCATCTGCCCGGGCAACGCGACCTACGACCAGGTCGTCAACACCCTCACCCAGGGCGCCGACCTCGTGTCCGGCGCGAAGGACCTCCAGGACCCGGCCCAGACCTGCAACGCGATCTCGATCGCGCTCGGGTTCGACCTGGCCCCCACCGGCGATCACACGGCCGCCAAGATCTACAAGAGCGAGACCACCCCGGGCACCGACGACTGCGACAAGCCGGACGGCGGCACCGACGCGGCGTCGGGCGGCTGATCCGCCGAAGGCCGAGCCACCAGCTCTGCCGTGCAGAGAGGCCCTGGGTCCCCCCGGGGCCTCGCTGCGTTTTGGACGGTGCAGAACGCACCACGAGGACGGATCGCACGACCCAGATGCGACCAGATACGCTATCGTCTCATCTCGGTGACGCGCGGGATGCAGTCCGCGCCGTACGTCGAACTCTTCTTTCCTCGGGGTCCCACCATGAAGCTTTCCTGGCTCGTCGTCGCGTCGCTGGCCGTGTTCGGTTGCTCCGGAACCAAGGACGCGCCCGCGGGTCCGGGAGCCGATGACACGGGCACCGTGGTGGAAGACACCACGCCGGCCGTCGATGCGGCCCCCTGGCTCACCTATCCCGAGGGCCCCTACGGCGTCGACGCCAAGGGTCAGGTGTTCCCGCACCTCAAGTTCGAGGGCTACGTCGGCGGCGAGGGCGGCGAGTGGAAGACCATCGACACGCTCGACTACTACGACCCGACCGGCGAGCGCGGCATCTACGGCGTGCTGATCGTCGTCGGCGCCAAGTGGTGCGGCCCCTGCAACGAGGAGGCGAAGAGCCTGCCGAAGTTCTTCACCGACATGTACAAGGACCGCGGCGCGAAGTTCCTCTCGCTCCTCATCCAGGACAGCACCACCTCCATCCCTGCCACGCAGAAGACGGCGGACTACTGGAACGGGAAGTACCACCTCAACTTCGACCTCGCCATCGACCCCGAGCAGACCTCGATGCCCAAGGCCGGTGCTGGCATCCCGCGCAACTACATCGTCAACCCGCGCAACATGCAGATCGTCCGCATCAACTCGGGCGTCGACCCCACGTACGTCGGCATCCCCGGCCTCAAGCCGCTGCTCGACTACAACGGCGCGCCCGCCGCGCCCGCCGCGCCCTGACCCGCGGCCCCCTGACCCGCGAGTTCCTCTGCCTTTCGACGGCCGCTTCCCCGAGGGAGCGGCCGTTCTCGTTTCGGCCGTACGGAGCGCGCGCTCGGCATTCATGCTACGAGGCGCGGCCTCATGGCCGAAGCTGACGATCGTCCCCTCCTCGGTTGCGCGGGCATGCGCGGCCCGCTCGACGTGTACGCGCGTCGCTTCGACGTGCTCGAGCTCGACGTCCTCGACAGCAAGAAGGAGCCGAAGCCCGCGACGATGCGCAAGTGGCGCACCGACGCCGGCCCGAACCTCCGCATCGCCATCGTCGCCCCGCGCGCGGCCGCGCTGGTCAAGCCGTCGCCCGCGCTCGACGCCGGACTCGCCAAGCTGCTCGAGGCGCAGCGCCTGCTGCAGGCCCAGCACATCGTCCTCAACACGCCCATCGACGTGACGCCCGGCCCCCTCAACCGCGAGCGCCTCGCCGCGCTCGTCGCGCGCATCCGCGAGGGCCTCGGCGAGGCGCAGAACGCCGTGCGCATCGCGTGGGCCCCGCGGGGCGTCTGGGAGAACGAGGACGCCGTCCGTCACGCGGAGTCGATGGACGTCGAGCTCGCGCTCGATCCCCTCGCCGATCCCCGCGAACCGTTCTGGCACTCGCGCATGCGCTACCTGCGGCTCTCGGCCGTCGGTGGTCGCATGGTGTTCCCGCCGACGCGCCTGCGCTGGCTCGCGGAGATGCTCGTCGAGCACCCGAGCCCGGGACGCGTGGTCGTGTTCGCGACCCCCAACGCCCCCAAGGAGGCGCGCATGCTCGGCAAGCTGCTCGCCCCGCAGGCGAAGACGACGGGCGGTGGGCACGGCACGGTGCTGCGGCCGCGCGGCGCCACGGCGCTCGGGCGCGAAGAGGAGGAGTGATGCTGATCGGCGCGGCCTCGGCCTCCACCCACGACGAGGCGGCGCACGCGGCCTCGCTGGCCCTCACCGCGGAGCCCGGCGAGACGCCCGGCACCGCGATCGACGCGGTCCTCGCCGGCGTGCTCGCGGTCGCCGCGCGCAAGCCCTCGGTGTTGCTCGGCGCGGGCACCCTGCTGCTCGCCGGCACCGGCGAGGGGCTGTTCGCGGTCGACGGACGCGCGCGCACGACGGGCATCGGCGCGCCCCGCCCGCGTGGCTTCGTCGACGCGAGCGAGGTGCCGCTCATCGCGCGGATCGCCACGCCGGGGTTGCCTTCGGCGCTCGCGCGCGCCCACACCGGTCGCGGCCGGCTGACCCTCACCGCGATCGTCCGGCACGCGCTCGCCGCGGCCGGCGACGTCGAGCCCGACCGCGCCCGCTCGCTGCGCGCGTTCGCCCGCGAGGCCGGCGCGTTCGTCCACGAGTCGATGCGCGCGCCGCTGCTCGCCGCGACGGCGCGCTCGCTCGGGGGCAACCTCACCGCCGAAGACCTCGAGGGCGTGCGCGCCGACCTCGTGCCCGCCCGCACGGTGCGGGTCGACACGCGCGCGTGGTCGTTCGCGCCCTGGGCCGACGCGCTCGCGGCGGCGTTCCAGCAGACTGCGTTCCAGCAGAGTGGCGACGGCACGCTCGTCGACCCCGCCCCCGCGCTCGACGAGGGCCCCGCCCTCGGGATCGTCTGCGCCAACGACGCCCACGGCGCGTTCGCCGCGGCGGCGTTCGTCGTCGCCGCCGAGTCGCTGCCCATCGAGGGCACGGGCCTCGCCCTGCCCGCGCTCGCGCCGCCCGTGATGCGCGGGGTCACCCGCCAGGCGCCCGGAGCGATCCTCGCGCTCGGAGCCCCGCTCGGCGTCGCAGCCCTCGACGGCACGGTCGACCTCGCGGTCGGCGTCGGTGGAATCGGCGGTGAGCCCCTGCTCGCCCAGGTGGTGCGCGGCCTCTCCCGCGGCGGCCTCACCTCGTTCGAAGACGTGATCGCCCAGCCGCGCGCGCGCCGCACCATGACCCCCGAGGGCCACGCCCTCGCGCAGCTCGAGGAGCGCCTCGACCGCACGTTCGGCGTCGTCAGCGGCGTCCACGTCGACGAACGCGGCCGCGGCCGCCCCCTGATCGACCCCCGGCGCTAGTTGCTCGGGGGGCTCACGCCCCCCGTGGGTCTCGGTGGCCGCGCCACCTTCGCTTCGCTCGGTGTCGCAGACCAGCCTCGACGCCCCCCTGCGCCGCTTCGCGGCGGGCGGCGCGTGCCCGACCGGCGGGGCTGCACGAAACGCCTCGGGCGCGCTGGCGTCGTGAGCAACCGGCGAGCAAACGACCCCAGAGTCCTGTGAGGAACGTGGTCCGTTGAAGAGGCGATGGAGAGGCAGCGCCGGCGCGCGGGCAGCGCCTCGTCCCGCCGCGCAGCGGCGCAGGGGGGCGTCGAGGCTGGTCTGCGACAGGGAGCGAAGCGGACTGGCGCGGCCACCGAGACCGTGGGGGGCGTGAGCCCCCCACCAGCTACCACAGCGTGAAGTTGGCGCCGGCCTGGAGGCGGAGGCCGCCGAGGGAGTCGAAGTTGCTGCCGCTGAGCGGCATGAAATACCCGGCCCAGGCGCCGAGGAAGATCGAGCGATCGGCGTAGAGGTGGACGCCGGCGAGGGGGGTCAGGTGCCCGACAGCGCCCTTGTCACCGAGGGCGTGGTTCACGAACGCGCCGGTCCGCAGGCCGAAGTACGGGAGCAGGAAGCGTCGCTGGGGGTTGCGCTCGAGCGAGAGGTCGAAGCCGAAGGAGAAGTCGAGCGCACCGCCCACCGCTTCTCGCGGCGAGCGGAGCACCGCCATGTCGATGTAGACCCGACCATGACTCGGGCCGTACTTGTCGTTGCGGTGAATCCACGAGGCGAGGACGATCTGCACGTCGAACCCCTGGAACGTCCCGAAGGTGCCGCGGTCGTGAGGGTCGAGCAGCGAGTAGCCGACACCTGGCAAGAAGTACGCTTCGACCTCGTCGACCACGTGGACCTGGACGGTCTTCTGGATCGTGTGCGTGCCATCGCTGGCCTCGACGAGGACGTCGTTCTCGCCGACGTCGGCGGCGCGCGCTCTGCACTTGAGGCGGAGGGTGGAGTACGAGCCCTGCGCCTCCGCCGAACTCGTGCACGAGAGCGCGGAGGAGACGCGGAACGTGATCGGATCCTTGTCGGGATCGTCGGCGCTGACCACCACCTCCACCGACTCACCTACACGCACGGTGTGTGGGTAGTCGCTGCCGCTCTGCCACTGGGGCGGGCGATTGGCGGGCGGGTTGGGCTCTGCGTAGGCCGTCGCCGGCAAGAGGGTAAGAACCACCGCGACGGCGCGAACCGAGGTTCGCGCGGGGCCGGTCGTTCGGAGGGTCGAACCTCGCGAAGCGGGTGCTCGGAGCTGCATGCTGGCCGAGCAGAGCACGCGACGTGCCGCGTGGGCAGCCGTCGGCTACACTGGCGGGCTACTCCTCGAGCCAAGAGCCGCGTGACCTCGTTCCGACCTGGTGACCGCATCGGCGGCCGATACCGTCTCCTGCAGGAGATGGGCACCGGCGCCATGGGCACCGTCTGGAGCGCGCGCAACGAAGCCACCGACCGCGACTTCGCCCTCAAGCTGATGCTCCCGGATGCAGCGCGCGATCCACAGCGCGTGGCGCGCTTCTTCAAGGAGGCCAAGATCGCGGGCCGGCTGCGCCACCGCTGCATCGTCGAGGTGTACGATCTCGGTCAGCTCGAGGACGGCGGGAGCAAGGGCGCGCCCTACCTCGTCATGGAGCTGCTCGACGGTGAGCCCCTCGATGCGCTCCTGCGCCGCATGGGTCGGATCCCCGCGGGCACGGTGGTGCGACTGCTCCGCGATCTCGGACGCGGGCTCGACGTCGCGCACCGGCAGGGCATCGTCCACCGCGACCTCAAGCCGGCGAACATCTTCCTCCACCAGAACGTCGAGGGGCGCACCGTGCCCAAGATCCTCGACTTCGGCGTCTCGAAGCTGCTCCCGTCGCACTCGGCCGACGCCTTCGACGCGCAGGAGACCACGGTGGGCACCATCCTCGGCTCGCCCGCGTACATGAGCCCCGAGCAGACGGCCGGTGACGAGGTCGACGCGCGCGCGGACATCTGGGCGCTCGGGGTCATCGCGTATCGCTGCATCTCGGGCGCGTTCCCCTTCGCCGGCGCCAACTTCACGGCGCTCGCGCTCGCGATCAACACGCAGGCGCCCACGCCGCTCGAGCAGCGGATTCCCACCCTGCCCGCCGAGCTGTGCGACGTCGTCGCGCGGTGTCTGAGCCGCGACCGCGCGCACCGGTACCCCTCGGCGGCCGCCCTCGCCGACGCGCTCGACGATCTGCTCGAGAAGTACGAGCTGCCCACGATGGAGCTGTCGATCATCGTCGGACAGGGCCTGCCGAGCGACCTCATGAAGACCGTGGCACCGATCGGCACGCGATCGGTGAAGCCGAACAGCCATTCGACGACCCGCAAGGTCGAGGACACCGACGGGCGGGCGGGGCCGGCGACCGCGACGACGACCGAGCAGCAGCCCTCGTTCCCCGTCGAGCTCGGGCCTCTCGAGGCGACCGCGGCCCATGGAGCCAGCCTCGCGGTGCCCCCACCCTCCCGTCCCGATCGACGCAGGGTCTGGCTCGCTGGAGCCGTGGCGTCGATCCTGCTCGTCGGGGTCATCGCGGCGGCTTCGCTCGCCGGCTCGACGGGGCCGTCGAGCGCCGCTGCCCGGCCGATGAACGCGACGGCGACGGCCGGGAGCGCGACGATCACCGAACCCAGGCCCCCGGTCGCCGTGAGTGACCCTGCCAGCGCGACGACGACCACCACGAGCCCTGCCCCGGTCGTCGCCGCGGCGTCCACGAACGCGCCCGCGCCGAAGGCCAAGCCCGCGAGCAAGCCCGCGGCTCCCTCTGGCAAGCCCAAGGACCAGCCGCACGACGGCCTCACGAACCCAGGCTTCTAGTGCGCCCCGTCCTCACGCTGCTCGCCGTGCTCTCGTGCACCCTCGTGGTCGGCAGCCCCCGCGAGGCCTCCGCGGAGCCGAGCGACGTCGACCTCGCCGGAGCGCGCAAGCTGTTCGAGCAGGGCATCCACCAGGAGGAGGCCGGGGACTGGGCCGCGGCGCTCGTCACGTTCCGCAAGGTGGCCGCGGTCCGCGCCAACCACGTGGTGCGCTTCCACGTGGGGCTGTGCCTCGAGAAGACGGGGAAGCTCGTCGCGGCGCGGGACGAGTTCCTGGTGGCCCGTGGCCTCGCCGAGAAGGAGGACTCGCCGGACGCGAAGAAGACCGTCGCTTCCGCCACCAAGCACATCACCGCGCTCGACGCGCGCATCCCGCGGATCCGGGTCCGCCGACCCGAGGTCGGAGCCACGCTCTCGATCGACGGCACGCTGGTCGGCGGCCTGTTCGACACGCAGGTCCCGCTCGATCCGGGCAAGCACCGGATCGACGTGCAGGCGGCGGGCTACGAGCCGTACCACGCCGAGGTGACCACCCTCGAGGGCGAGCTCACGCCGGTCGAGATCACCCCCGTCCTCACCAAGACGAAGCCCAGCGCGCCCGACAAGCCGACCGCCGTCGCCGAGGGAGACCCGCGCTCGTCTGCGCCGTGGTTCGTGGTCGGCACGGGCGCAGCCGTGCTGGTGGGCGCCGGCGTCTTCTACGGCCTGCGCAGCTCGGCGCTCGCCGACGTCGACGCGAGCTGCGCCGGCGCGCGGACCAGCTGCGATCCTGCCCTGAGCGACACGGCGGCGCGAGGGAAGACCTACACGCTCGTCGGCAACGTGTTGCTCGGCGTCGGCGCGGCGACCGTGGTCACGGGGGTCGGGTGGTTGCTCCTGCGGCCTTCGGCCCAGCGCCCGGTGTCGATCGGCGTCACGGCGCACCTCGGCGGCGCCTGGCTCGTGGGCCGCTTCTAGGATTGCGCTGGCTCGAGGCGGATCTCGCCAGCGCGGGCGAGGAAGCGCTCTCCGTCCTCCAGATCGACCTGCAGCCGACCGTCGTGGGCTACCCCGCACGCCACCCCCACGCGACCGTCGTCGAGGAGCACGCGTCGGCCGAACAGCAAGTCGTGGGGGGCGAGGCGAGCACCGAGGGAGTCCGGATCGGCCAGCAGCCGCGCGAGCTCGACGTCGAGCGCGGCGAACAGATCGAGCGCGAGCTGCACGCGGTCGACGACGCCGCCTTCCCGCGACAGCGACGTGGCGACCCCGGCGAGCTCGGGCGGGAAGTCCTTCCGCGCGACGTTGATGCCGATGCCGACCACCGCGTGCTCGACGCGCGCCCCCGACAGCGCGCCCTCCACGAGCACGCCCGCGATCTTGCGCTCCCCGACGAACACGTCGTTGGGCCACTTGATGCGCGCGACGCCTCGATCGCCGAGCGCGAGGGCGACCGCGTGCCGCGCCGCGAGGCCCGCGACGAGCGCCACCTTGGGGAGATCCTGAGGAGAGAGCGCGGGCCGCACGAGCACGCTGGATGCAAGGGTCTCGCCGGGCGGAGTGCTCCAGGGTCGCTGATGACGACCGCGCCCGTGGATCTGCGTGTCGGCGATCACGACCGCGCCCGTGGGTGCGCCGGCCTTCGCCCAATCGCGCACGTCGTCGTTGGTCGAGCCCGTGTGGGCAAGCAACCGGCACGCGCGCCCAAGGTCCGACAATCGGCGCCCGAGCTCGACGAGATCCTGGGGGAGTTCGGGCGTTTGCGCGTTGACCATCGGAGCGCGGTACGTTACCGCTTATCCCTCGTCGGTTGTGGTGGTGGGGCGCAGAAGGGGGCAGAGGATTCGATGACCAAGAGCGAGCTGATCGACGCCGTCGCTGCCCGCGGTGAGCTCACCAAGGCGCGCGCCGAGCTGGTCGTCAACTGCGTGTTCGACACCATCATCGCGGCGCTGCTCCGCGAAGAGGGCGTCGAGATCCGCGGCTTCGGCTCCGTCACCGTGCGCCCGTACAAGCCGTACGAGGGCCGCAACCCCCGCACCGGTGCGCCGGTCGACGTCCCCGCCAAGCGCCTGCCGTTCTTCAAGGTCGGCAAGGAGCTCCGCGAGCTGGTCAACGGCAGTCGTCATCTCGCCATCACCGGTGACGAGCAGCCGCGTCGGGTGCTCGCGCGCACCGAGGGTCGTGTCGCGGGTGGGCCTGCGGACGGTGTCCGCGCCTCCACCCCGCCGTGGAGCTCGCTGCCCAAGGTCGAGTCCTCGCCGTCGGGCACCGGCCTTGCTGGTTCCCCGCTCGGGGGCGTGAAGCCCTCCTCCGCGCCAGCGAGCGCACCCCGTGCAGTGCCCGCGCGCAGCGCCAGTGGGGCTGCGCGTACGGTGCTCAACGGCGGCACGACTGCCGCCAAGCGCTAGAGGCTGCTAGAAGCCCGGGGTCCCATGACCCTCGCTCCTCTACCTGCTCCTCTGCCGGCCGCTCCTCTCGCGGCCCTCACCGAGCTGACCCGCGGCGTCGTCGATCTGCACGTGCGCGCGGAGCTGGCCGCGCGTCTCGCCGAGGGCCGTCCACTGCGCGTGAAGGCGGGCTTCGATCCCACCCGCCCCGACCTCCACCTCGGCCACACCGTGCTGATGCGCAAGATGCGTCAGTTCCAGGACCTCGGGCACACCGTGGTGTTCCTGGTCGGCGACTACACCGCGATGGTCGGCGACCCGACCGGACGCAACAAGCTGCGCCCACAGCTCTCGCGCGAGGACGTCGCCGCGGCGGCGCGCACCTACGTGGATCAGGCCTGCAAGATCCTCGACCGGGAGCGCACCGAGGTGCGGTTCAACTCCGAGTGGCTCGACACCATGAAGCCGATGGATCTCGTGCAGCTCATGGCCAAGAGCACCGTCTCACAGATGCTCGAGCGCAACGACTTCAAGCAGCGCTTCGCGGCGGAGAAGCCCATCTTCCAGCACGAGCTGCTCTACCCGCTCCTGCAGGCCTACGACTCCGTCGCGCTCGACGCCGACGTCGAGATCGGCGGCACCGACCAGCTGTTCAACCTGATGGTCGGGCGCGATCTCATGCCCCAGTACGGCAAGCGCCCCCAGATCGTGATGACCACGCCGCTGCTCGAGGGCATCGACGCGCGCATCGACCCGGCCACCGGCCGCGTGCAGGGCGACAAGATGAGCAAGAGCGCGAACAACTACGTGGGCATCGACGAGCCGCCCGCCGAGCAGTTCCGCAAGCTCATGCTGGTCGACGATCAGGTCGTGTTCCGCTACTTCGAGCTGCTCTCCGCGAAGAGCGCGGCGGACATCGAGGCCCTGCGCGCCGACGTCGCGGCCGGCAAGAACCCCAAGGACGCCAAGAAGCTCCTCGCCGACGAGATCGTCACGCAGTACCACGGCGCCGAGGCCGCGGTCGTCGCGCGCAAGGCCTGGGACGCGAAGTTCGAGGCCGACGCGATCCCCGACGACGTGGCCGAGCTGCGGCTCCCGTGCACCGGCGAGGGCCTGTGGCTGCCGAAGGCGCTGCACCTGGCCAAGCTCGTGGCGAGCTCGTCGCAGGGCAAGCAGCTCGTCGAGCAGGGTGGGGTCGAGGTCGACCAGATCCGGATCACCGACGTCAAGCGCGAGCTCGCCGCCGGTGGCACCTACCTCGTGCGGGTCGGATCGAAGAACCGCAAGTTCGCGCGGCTGGTCGTCGAGCGGACGTGACGTGGCGCTCCGGTCTCGCTCCGCGCTCGCGGCGACGCTCACCTTGTTCCTCGCGGGCTGCCCGAAGGGGCCAGAGCGACCCAAGACCGACCTGCCTCCGCTCGTCACCGCGCCGCTCACCTCGATCACGCAGGGGCCCCGGGCGCGCTGGGCGGTGCTCACCCGGCCCGACGCGCTGTTCGGCGGCGAGCTCGGGCCGTGGGTCTCGGCGATCGTGCCGAAGGCCGGCCTCGACAAGCTCGAGGTGCGCCTCGGCTTCGACCTCCGCAAGTCGAGCGAGGCCCTCGTCGTCGGCTATCCGGCGGCCACGTTCTACGCGGCGCGGTTGCCGGCGGGCGCTTCCCCGGGCGTCGCGCTCGACGCCTACGCGTTGCGCCTGCTCGCGCCGGTCAGCAAGGCGAGCCCCCGCCCCGATCTCGAGCGGCGCATCGGCGGCCTCGCGTCGGGTGGCAAGGGCTCGGCGGCGGCCATGTGGTCCAAGAACGGCGACGTCATCGTGGGCGAGAGCGGGCGGCTCGAGCCCGTGGTCACGTCGATGGCGCTCGCGACCGGGCGCCTCCGCGCCGGTCTCTCGCTGCAGGCGGGGAAGAGCTTCGCGCCCCTCGCGGCGTGGGCGGCGGGCGCCCCGCTCGCGCTCTACGCGCTCTGCCCGCTGGCCGAGGTGCTGGGCACCAAGCCGGAGGAGGCCCCGATCAGCACGCAGGAGTGCTTCGGCGCCATGCTCACCTTGCGGGCGGGCAAGCCCGGGACCCTCGACGTGGCCCTCCGGCTCACCGGCGCGTGGGGCAAGGACAAGGAGGCCGCGGCCAGCGAGGTGGGCGCCGCGCTCGACCGGATCGCGGCCAGCGACCTCGGCAAGGCCCTCGGCCTGCGGGACGCCGGCAAGGCCCAGATCGAGTCCTCGGCAGAGGCCATCACGGTCCACCTCGTGGTCGATGGCAAGGCCCTCGCAGGCGGGCTCGCGCGGCTCCTCTCCTCCGAGCTGAAGGACGCCACCGGGCCCTGAGAGCGTGATAGCGTGAGGACGTGCCCTGGCGGTCTTGCGTGACTCCGCGCCTCGCGCTGTCTCTCTCGCTCACGTTCGTGGGCACGATCGTGGGCGTCGCCCACGCCGACGAAGTCGACGCGGTAGGCGCGTCTGGGGCCGCAGAAGCGCCGCCGCTCGCGCCGTTCCGGCGAGGCGTCGCCTTCGAGGGAATGCTCGGCACCTACGCGCCCGCGGGGCCGCTGAAGCACGTCAGCGCGCCGGGGCCCTGGTTCCGCGTCACGGTGGGCTTCGACTTCACCAAGTGGTTCGGTGCCTTCGCCTCCGGAGACGTCGCGTTCCTCTCCACCGAGCGCGCGCCGCCTCCGCCCGGACCACGTGCATACACTTTCTATGGATTCGGCGGTGGGCTCCGCCTCGCGCTGCCGATCGGCCGGGTGCGCATCCCGGTGCGCGCCGAGATCGGGTTGCACGAGGCCAAGGACGACGGCGTGCTCGCGGCCTACGGCTTCAGGGACGCGCACGGCCTCTCGTTCGGCTGGGCCCTCGCGACGGGCCTCGAGATCCGCGCCAAGAGCCGGCACTACGGGCTCGGCTTCGAGGTCGGGGTCCGCAACGACTCGGCGTTCGCCAACCCCGTGCGCGGCGGCTCCCCGCTCGCGATCAC
>Ga0154020_10004546_pt1 | contig 16517 bp, 11 predicted proteins | sample Klosneuvirus_201_FD_109709 | JGI IMG/M metagenome (GOLD analysis project Ga0154020, IMG submission 109709) | Active sludge microbial communities from wastewater, Klosterneuburg, Austria - Klosneuvirus_20160825_MG | ecosystem: Engineered > WWTP > Aerobic digester > Activated sludge | place...
GCCAAGGTGCGGGTGCACTGCGAGTTCATGGGCGGCGGCTTCGGCTCCAAGTTCGGGGCCGGACCCGAGACCCTCTTGGCCGCCGAGCTGGCGAAAAAGGCCCAGAAACCCGTGCGGCTCATCCTTGATCGCCGAGCGGAACACCTGGCGGGGGGCAATCGCCCATCCTCCCGGCAGCGCGTCCGACTCGGCGCCGACAAGAAGGGGAAGCTCACCGCGATCGCCTTGGAGAGCCACGGCAGTCCGGGCGTGGGCAGCGGCGCCGGTGTCGCTGGCTTCTACGGGGCGATCTACGACGCGCCAAGCAAGCTGTTCCAAGAGTTCGACGTCGCCACCAACACCGGGGCGGCGGCGGCCTTTCGTGCGCCGGGGCACCCGCAGGCCTGCTTCGCCCTGGAGGGAGCGCTGGACGTCTTGGCGGAGAAGCTCGGAAAGGACCCCATCGAGCTCCGCCTGCTCAATGACCCGCACCCCACGCGTCGCCTGCAGTGGGCCGAGGCCCGCCGACGTTTCGGCTGGGACGCGCTCCGCCTGAAGAAGCCCGCCCAGAAGGGCACGATCCGCCGGGGGGTCGGGGCCGCGGCCAGCGTTTGGTACAACATCGTCGAGGCTCGAGTAGGCGCGACCGTGGAGATCCACTCCGACGGTAGCGTGGTCCTGCTCTCGGGGGTTCAGGACATCGGCGGCGGGATCCGCACGGTCATCACCCAGGTGGTGGCCGAGGTGCTGGGGCTCGATCCCCAGGCCGTGAGCGCGCGCATCGGTGACAGCGCCTATCCAGTGGGGCCTGGCAGCGGCGGCTCGAAGACCACGGCCTCGCTCACGCCCGCGGTGCGCGCCGCCGCGGAGGAGGCCAAGCGTAAGCTGGCCGAGATCGTGGCCAAGGCCCAAGGGGTCAAGCCCGAGGAGCTCCGCTTTGAGAAGGGGCAGGTCGTGAGCCCCCAGGGCAGCCTGGGATTTGCGGCCGCCGCGGCCAAGATCCAGAGCGGCCAGATCAGCGGCCACGGCGAGCGAGGCTCGGATCTCGCAGGAATTACCGAGGCAAAGGACGTCGACCTGCGACGCCTGGGCAACTTGATCGCTGGCGTGCAGATGGCTGAGGTGACGGTCGATATCGCCACCGGCGTCATCAAGGTGGAGCGGGTCTTGGCGGTCCAAGACTGCGGGCGGGTGATGAACCCACTGCTCGCGCGGAGTCAGGTCAACGGCGGGATCGTCCAAGGCTTGAGCTACGCGCTGTTCGAAGAGCGCGCGCTCGACCCGCGGACCGGACGCATGACCAACGCGAACCTGGAGAGCTACCGCATCACCGGGGTCAAAGATCTGCCAGCGATCGACGTGGTGTTCACCGAGGTCTTCAGCGGTCGCTCTTCGACTGGTGCCATGGGGCTCGGCGAGCCAGCCACGGTGCCGACGGCCGCGGCGATCGCCAACGCTGTCGCGCATGCTACTGGAGTACGCCTTCTGGAATTGCCGCTGACCCCCGAACGGGTCTTGGCGGCGCTGGGGAGGATCACATGAGCGGGTTCAGTTATTACCGGGCCAGCAGCTTGGAAGAGGCCTCCAAAGAGGTGAAGGGAGGGGCGGGCAAGTCGCTCCTCAAAGCCGGCGGGGTCGATGTGCTCGACCGGATCAAGGAGCACCTCGAGGCGCCCGAGCGCTTGGTGTCGATCCTCGATGTACAGGGCGCGCGGACGATCGAGCTTCGCCCCGACGGCTCGGCGAGCATCGGCGCCCTGGCCACGATGACCGAGATCGCCGAGCACCCCGGGCTGCGCCAGCGCTTCTTGGCGCTCACGACGGCCGCAGGATCCGTGGCGACCCCCGCCATCCGCAACGCTGCCACGCTTGGCGGAAACCTCTGTCAGCGCCCGCGCTGCGGGTACTTTCGCTCGGAGCTCTTCCCTTGTCGGCGCAAAGGAGGAGCGGAGTGCTTCGCGATCGTCGGTGACCATCGGATGCACGCCATCTACGACAACAGCCTCTGCGCCGCGGTGCTCGCGCCTTCGACCGCCGCGCCCTTGGTCGCGCTGGGGGCCGAGCTCGTCATCGGCGCGGCCGGCCAGAAACCCCGGCGGATCAAGGCCGAGGAGCTGTTCCTGGCCAGCTCGGTGGATCTGCGCCGAGAGGTGCGGCTCGAGCCATGGGAGATCATCGAGCGGGTCGAGCTCCCGGCCGGGATCTGGCGCAGCGCCTATGCCCGGGCCACCCCGCGAGACAGCTTCGATTGGCCGATGGTCGAGGTCGCGGTGGCCATCTTGGCCGAGAAGACCGGGATCGAGGACGTGCGCATCATTCTGGGCTCGGTGGCGATGACGCCGCGCCGCGCGGTGGAGGCGGAGAAGCTCCTGCGCGGCAAGGCGCCGAGCATCACGGCCATCGAGACGGCTTCCCAAGCCGCGACGGCTGGCGCCACACCGCTCCCTGGCAATCGCTACAAGCTATCGGTGGCCTCGGCCATGGTCGCGCGCGCGCTCGGCGCCGCGCTGGAGGGGCTCGTATGACGGACTCAGAGCGCTGCGTCTCGCTGCGCACCAAGAACGGCTATGGCGAGGTCAGCACGCCCCACGGCGATGGCTGGGCCGTCGTGGACGCCAGCGATGCTTGTTGGTGCGCGCTGACCGGGCGAGCGCAGGGGCCGGATCAAGGGCTCGTGGTGTTAGGGCGCTGCGGGAGCGGGCGGCCCTGCTACCGCAGCGTCGATGACCGCGGCCCGCGATCCGGAGAGCCGCGCGCGTAGACCGACTACCAGGTCCGCGCCTTGAGCACGTCGGCCACCGGGGGATGGGCCAGCGGCGCGCCCTTGTCGGTGAGCGTGAAGAGCTTGCAGAGGACCTGCACGGGCACGTAGGCGACGCGGAGCTTCTCGCTGATGTCGTCCTCGGGTCCTTGGATGACGATCGGCTTGCCTTCCTCGTTCAGGATGGCCTTGCCTTTCTCGTCCTTCTGGATCGTCCACTCTTTGAAGCCGTTGGAGGGGTTGGCCAGGTCGGCCATGATCTTCTTCTTGAGATCCTTGGCGGTGACCTCGGAGCGGCTGATCGCGCCGACCTCGCCGTTGACCAAGCCGGACAGGAGGTCTGCGTTGTAGGTCGTGTCGCCCGCGACCTTCTCGTCGATCTCGAAGCACTTGGCGTGGAACTTCCGCTCGCCGGTGGCTACGAACAGCTTGGCCGTGGGCAGTCGCGCCAGGATGTTCGGCCAGTCGTTCAGGAAGAAGCCCTGCGTCACCGCGCTGTCGGTCGACTCGGGGCTGTTGGTCACGATGGTGATCTTCACGCCGTTCTTCGAGGCGCTCTCCAAGGCCTGCAGCTGCGGCTCGGTCAACACCACGTAGGGGTTCTGGATCACGATCTCCTTGCGCGCGCCTAGGATGAGGTGGCCCATCGCCGGCGCCATCTCGTTGTAGCGCTCGCCGGGAGCCGCGTCGGCCGCGCCGGTCTGGTCGATGATCTTGACGTCGGCGGTGCTGAAGTCGTCGTGCGCCTCGTAGGCCTTGCGGCTGCCGGCCAGCTCGAGATCGTTGACCAGCTCCTTGGCGTTGGCGAGGACCCGCGTGTGCTCCAGCGGCGACAGGGCGGCGGGGATCCGCTCCTGCATCTCGGCGGGGAGCGAGGCGATCATCTTGGCCAAGCGCTCGTTGGCGGCGTCGATCAGCTGGCCGGACAAGGTCTCGGCGGCGTTCGGATCAGCGCGCAGCGCGGCCTTCTCGGACTCGCTGTAGACTTTGCCGGAGACCCACTCCTCCATCATCGCGTAGTCGACGAGCATCTCGCGGGCCAGCGACTCGGCGTTCCAGAAGTCGGGCTTCACCATCTTCATGGCCGGGCCAGCGAACTCGCGATCGAGCGCGAGGGCCAAGCCCGAGACGGCCTCTTTGCCCTTGATGTGAATGGTGTCGTCGCGCCAGGCCTTGGGGTTGTCCTTGGGATCTTGGTGGTAAGCGCCGGCGATGTTGCGGCCGCCGGTCTCGCCCTGCGCCTTGGGCGTGCCCTTGTCGGTCACGATCACCTTGTCGTGGTCGCTGCCGATCAGGCCGTAGTCGAAGCCGTGGCGGAAGAGCCGCTGCAGGCGCTTGGCGGGCGAGTTGAAGACGCCGACCTTGGCGCCGAAGGAGGCGAGCTCCTGGAGGTAGTCGTAGCCCAGCCCGTTGCTGGTGAAGCCGCGGCCGCGCGCGTTGGCGTTCCAGTCGGTGATGCCGCTGACTTCTACGCCGCGCATCTGGTTGAACAGCGCTGCGCCGAGGAAGGCGGTCCCGTAGGGGTCCTTCTCGATGGTGAAGAAGGAGAAGTCGAAGGTCTTCTCGGCGACGCGCGCCAGATCGAGGACCATGTTCCACGCCTTGGGGTTGTCGTCGGCGAAGCGGCGGACCTGCGCCTTGCCCGAGCTGGAGCAGGGCAGGGTATCGAAGGCCTCATCGATGTTCTTCGGGGCGGGGAGGTTCTCATAGGCGGTCGGCGTGACGAGCACCAAGGGCGCCCTGGCGGGAGCATCGACCTTGCCAAGGAGCGAGGCCGTGGCGTTGGCCGTCGCTGCGCTGCGGTTGTTCGTGTTCAGCTGCCTGGCGCTCGTGTCCCGAGCCTGTTTGGCCTGGGCGATGGAGGAGGTGGTGTCCAAGCGAGGCGTTTGCTGGAGCTGGCTGAGGTGCTTAAGGTTCATGCGCGAATTATCGGGTATTGTAAGTCTCGGTTGCTCAATGGACTACATTTAGAGAGGGACAGACATCTCATCCCGAGTCAGGCAGGTGGTGGTTCAACTGTCTCAAGTCCGCTTTGGACGGACCGCACCCGCTTGATCCGAATCACGACAGCGGCGCGACCGCGCATCCTGAGACTGCCCTCTCGGACGCTCCCTTGATCTTGGTCTCCGGCGCTCCTGCCGAGATACCTCTTCTGATCCAAGGTGATACCGAGACAGGCAAGGAGCTCCTGGCTCGATCCAGCCACGACTGGTCCCCGCTACGCCGGCCCCTTTGTCGCGTTGAACTGCGCGGCCGTCCCAGAGTCCCTCACCGAGCCCGCGTCCTCGAGAGCCTCCGCGCATAGGGGAAACCGAAGAGCGCCCAGCCGACTCGCCCTTCGTCGACCGCCCGGCTCCAGCACCCCCAACGGGTGAGCGTGTACCGGGTCGAGCTAAAACGACCATCGGCTCCACCACCTTAGCTACCAGCACCACCAAGCGCTGAATACGCGGGTGCGTATACTCGACGCATACGGCGAGCTCCCTCCCACCCTTTGACCGTCGCGGCGCCGGGTCCGATGCTGGGCGCATGAAGACCCAAGAGCTATTCAGCCTCGTGCTCGGCTTCGGCCTCGTCGGTTGCGGCGCAGCGGGCTCCACCGCGGACCTCGCCTTGATGGATGCGCCTCCCGCGGGGGTCACGGCGGTGGTCATCCAGGTCGCTGCCATGCAGCTCCACGTCGAGGACAATGATGATGCGATGGACTCCGACTCGGGGACCGGCATCGATGACGACTCGAAGTGGGAGTCCCTCAGCGTCAACCGCTCGATCGATCTGGTGCAGCACCAAGGCGAGACCGCCGCGGAGCTCCTCGGCCAGCTCCCGCTGCCGCCCGGAAAGATCACGCAGATCCGCCTGGTGATCGACACCGCCGGCGAGAACTACGCCGTCAAAGGCGGGCAGCGCTGCTCGCTCGACACCGCCAAGGTGGCCAAGAAGGGCATCAAGATCGAGCATCCCTTCAAGGCCTGGAAGAGCGTGAAGGACACCAAGCACTTCATCCTGGTCGACGTCGACCTCGAGCGCTCGCTGAACGCCAAAGGCGATTGCTTCGAGCTGGATCCCAAGATCGAGCTCAAGAAGGTGAAGATCGACGACAAGGACTTCCCGCTCTAGTCCTTCACGAGCGACCCCTAGAGCGTCGCCCAAGACAAGAGCTTGCGCTCGATCGCCGCGTTCAAGCTGTCGTCCGGGAAGCGCCCAGCGGCGTCTACGACACCCGCGGTTCGCCCGCTGAGGATGCTCACCGCCTGATCGACGGTTCGGACGGCGTAGACCGAGAAACGGCCGCCCTTCGCGGCCCGCACCAGGTCTTCGCGCAGCATGAGGCTCTGGACATTGGCCTCCGGGATGATGACCCCGCCGCTCTGCTCGCGCGACCTGAGGAGGTCGAAGAATCCCTCGATCTTCTGGCTCACGCCGCCGACCGCCTGTACCTGCCCATGCTGATCCAGGGAGCCAGTGACCGCGAGGTCTTGGCGGAGCGGCGCGTCTCCCAGCACCGAGAGCAGCGCGCATAGCTCGGCCAAGGAGGCGCTGTCTCCTTCCACCTGATCGTAGCTCTGCTCCGCCACGATCGAGGCGCTCATTCTCAGCGGCCTCCCTGGGGCGTAGCGGCCCGCCAGATATCCTCCCAGCACGAGCACGCCCTTGGAGTGGATCGGTCCGCCCAGGCCCACCTCGCGCTCGACGTCGACTACGCCGGGCCGCTCGGCCGGACGGGCGCGCGCGGTGATGCGCAGCGGCCGACCAAACATGTGGCCTCCGCTCTGGAGCACCGCGACCCCGTTGATCTGCCCGATCGCCGTGCCTGCGGTGCAGAGGTGCACGAGCTGCTCCTGAGTCGCGCGGGCCAGGTGCTCCTCGATCATGCTCTGGCGATCGATCTTCTGCGCGATCGCGAAGCGTAGATCCTCCGCCTCGATGAGCCCACGACCGCGCTGGGCGGCCCAAAAATCAGCCTCGCGGAGCAGATCGACGATCTCTCCAAAGCGCGCCGAGTAGCGTCCCTGATGAGCGACTTGGCGCGAGCCCTCCTCCACCAGCGCAGCGACCGCCGCCGCCGAGAGCGCCCGCAGCCCGTGCTCCTGGACTGCCCCCGCTACAAAGCGGCCCAGCGCCCGCTCACTCTCCGGGGTGCGCGGCAGCGACTCTTCGAACTCCACCTTGACCTTGAACAGCTCGCGAAAGTCCTCATCGACCTCATAGAGGAGCTGGTACATGGAGGGAGTTCCGAGCAGCACCACCTTGACCGAGAGCGGGATGGGCTCGGGCTGCAGGCTCGCGGCGGAGAGCAGACGGAACTCCTCGATCGGCTCCTCCATCCGCAGCGAGCGGCTCTTGAGCGCACGCTTGAGGGCGTCCCAGGCCACGGGATCTTGCAGCAGGTCCTTGGCCTCAAGCAGGAGGTAGCCCCCGTTGGCCTGGAGCAAAGCCCCCGCCTTGATCAGGAGGAAGCTCGTCACCAGCGCGCCTTGCTCGATCCGATGCTCGAAGCGGCCGACTAAGTTGCGGTACGTCGGGTTCTCTTCGGTGACGACTGGGGTGCCCTCGGTCGAGCTGCGATCGACCAGGACGTTCACCAGATAGCGATCGAGGAAGTCGGTGACCTCGGCCGCGCTCTTGGGGTCCTCGGGATCGGCGCGCAGCATCTCAGCGTGGGCGACCAGATCGCGCTCGATCTCGGCCAGCTGAGCCTGGACCGCCGGCACCTCTTTGAAGCGCTGACGGAGCTCGAGGAGCAGCTCCGCCGTCACTCGCGCGACGGCCTCGGATACCAGCTTTTCGTGCTCTAGCTGGGCTTCGCGCTCGAGCTGTCGGATCTGCCGCATCGCTGGATCAACCCGCGCCTCGATCCCAGCAGCGAGGGCCTCGATGCGATCGCGCTCTTGGGCCGGGAGCGCGGCGTAAGCCTCGACGTCCAAGGGGGTGCCCTTGGGCGCGTACACGACGGTCATCGTCTCGGGCGACCGCAGCACCGTGAAACCTTCCTGACGCGCCAGCTGTTCGATCTCGGCCAAGGTGCTGTGGCCTGCCTGCTTGAGCCGCTCCTCGATCCCGGCCTCCTTCTGACCAAAATCGGCCTCTTCGAAGGCCCGCGGCAAGCGCTCCCGGCAGGCCTCGACGAGGCGGGCCATCCCGTCCCGCAGCGCGCGCCCTTGTCCGGCGGGGAGCTCGATGGCGCGCGGTCGGTACGGATCTTCGAAGTTGTATAGGTAGCAGTAGTCGGGCGGGACCAGCGCGCCCTTCGCGGTGCGCCTCAACACTGCCTGCATCGTAGAGGTCTTGCCCGTGGCAGCGGGGCCCGCGACGAACAGGTTGTAACCGGGCACCTTCATGCCGATGCCGAAGTCGATCGCGCGCAGCGCCCGCTCTTGGCCGAGGACGCCGCTCAGGGGCTCTAGCTCGGCGGTAGATCGGAAGCCGAGCCGGTCGGGATCACACACCGCGCGCAGCCGCGCCGGGGCCAATGGCTCCGTCATAGCTGGAGCTTATGCCATGAGTACCGCAGCTGAACCATCCGCGTTGGGACGCGGGCCCTTGGGCTTTCGCCTGCCGTATGCACCGCGAAGGTCGCCCGAAGCACGAATGTGCTGGGCGCGGCGCTCGCCGAGGATGCGGGCGATGCGGACCTCGATCTTCGCTGGTGTGCTCCTCTTCTTGGTGGCCTGCGATCGGGTGGACGGAGGTCTTCGCGTCGACGCCGAGACCGCCGGACAGTCGGACGCCGACGCTGCGGTGATCGCGCCGCGCGACGGTGGCTCGCTCGACGAAGGTTTGCAGGCGGACACCGACGCCGGCCGCGTCGAGACGGACAGCGGGAGCGACCCCGACGCGGCCTCTCCGCTGGACGCGGCCTCTCCGCTGGACTCTGGCGCGTCAGCCGCCTTCGACTCCGCTCGCTGGAAGAGCTCGGTCATCTACTTCCTCCTCACCGATCGCTTCTTCGACGGAGATCCGGGCAACAACGGCGACGCGAGCTGCTACGATCCCGCCTCTCCGCTGCGCTATCACGGGGGCGACTTCCGCGGCCTGGAGCAGAAGCTCGACTATCTGGCGGAGCTCGGGGTCGACACCCTGTGGATCACGCCGATCACCGAGCAAGTGCCCCGGCGCGGCGACTCCTGCGGTTATCACGGCTATTGGGCCAACCTGGACGATCCTGATCCGCGTCGCCTCGAGCCCCGCCTCGGCAGCGCGGCCGATCTGGAGTCGCTGCTCACCGCGCTCCACGCCCGCGGGATGATGCTGGTGCTCGACATGGTGGTGAACCATGCCGGCCGGGGCGCGCGCCTCGTGACCACCCACCCCGACTGGTTTCACCCCGAGCAAGGCTGCGGCGCGCTCGGGCCCGCGGACGTCTATTGCCCGCTCAGCGGTCTCCCTGACTTCGCGCTGGAGCGAGCCGAGGTCGCGCGTTACATGGATGAGCTCAGCCTTCACTGGGTCTCTTCCTTCGCCATCGACGGGATTCGCATGGACACGGTGAAGCACGTCCCGCTCGAGTACTTTCGGGATCACTTCGTGCCCACGGTGCTCGGGGCCCGGCCGGGGCTGTATCTGCTCGGGGAGATCTACGACGAGGGCAGCTACGATCTGCAGCTGCGCTACCGCGGCGCCGGCTTCCACGGCTTCTTCGACTTCCCGCTGCGCAGGGCGATCATCGACAGCATTGCGCACGCCGGCTCGCTCAACGCGGTCGCCGACCGGGTCAAGGAGGCGGTGAATCGGCTGGGGATCGAGGGCGCGCTCCTCCGCAGCACCTTCATCGACAACCACGACGTGCCCCGCTTCCTCACCGAGCTGCCCGCCGGCCTCGACGCGGCGGAGCGTCAGCGGCGAATGGCGCTGGCCCTCGCGACCTTGCTCACCAGCCCCGGCATCCCGCAGCTCACCTACGGCACCGAGCTCGGGATGAGCGGGGACTACCCACAAAACAGGGCGGATCTGCCGCGCTGGGCCTTCGACCCCGCCTCCCGCGCCGCGGTTCATCCCGAGCTGCCCGAGGCCAGCCAGCGCTTCACGCTGCTCCAGACCTTGATCGCGGCCCGTCGCCGAATCCCCGCGCTACGCCTCGGGACCTACAGCGAGCTGTGGCGACCGGGGGGAGGCGCGAACAACGTCTGGGCCTACTATCGCGGATACGATCATCAGAGCCGGGCGATCGTGGTGATGAACGGTGGGGACCGAGCGGTGAACGCGCTGCACCTTCCGCTGGTGCGCAACACCGGGATCGACGCGGTGGATCAGGCGGCCTTGGCGAGCGGGGCGCCCCTGATCGAGGCGCTGGGCCTGGCGCCGACGGCGACCGCGGCGATCGCGGGCGGTGAGATCGTGGTGTCGATGCCGCCGCGCTCGGTCGCGGTGTGGACCCTCGAGTAGCCTTAGGTCTCCTCGCCGGCGGCGAGCGCCGGGGGCGTGGCGCGGGTGATCCGCACCGTCCGAATCTTTCGGGAGGTCGCGTCCACGATCTCGAGCCAAATGCCGCTCGGCAAGCGCTTGGCCTCCCCGGGTCCCGGGATACGGCCCCACTCAGCCAAGCAGAGGCCCGCGATCGTCGTCCAGGCCGCGTCCTCCGGGAGCTCCAGGCCCAGCGCTCGGTTCAAGTCCCGAATCGGCAGCGCTCCGTCGACCACCGCCGTACCATCGCTGCGCTGCTCTAGCTGGGGCATCTGCTCTCGGCTGTGCTCGTTGAAGATCTCCCCTACCAACTCCTCGAGCAGATCTTCCATGGTCACCAGCCCGGACATGCTGCCTTGCTCATCGACTACGATCGCGAAGGGTCGGTGGGACGCTCTCATCTCCTTCAGTAGCTCGACCGCCGCCTTCGACTCCGGCACGAAATAGGGCGGCCGAATGAGGTCCTCGAGGACGATCAACTCCGCCTCCCAGGCCACCGCCAGCACGTCCTTGGCGCTGATATAGCCCACGACGTTGTCGATGCGGCCCTCGTACACCGGCAAGCGGCTGTGGGTGTGCTCGAGCAAGATCCGCCGGAGCTCGTTTCGCGACGCGCGACGATCGATGCCGACCACCCGCTGCCGCGGCACCATCACGTCGGCCACCGAGAGCGCCGGGAGGTCGAGCGCGCGCGAGGCGATCTCGCCGGCCTCGGGGTGGATCGTCCCGGCCCTCGTCGCCTCCTCCACCAGCTGCTGCAGCTCCTCCGCGGAGTGGCGCGTCTCGGTGAAGGTCGTGCTGTCGCCGAAGGGACGAAGCAAGGTGTTGGCGCTGGAGCTCAAGAACCAGACCAGCGGCTTCGCGAGCCACGAGAGCGCGAGGAGCGGTCTCGCCACGAGGAGGCCGAACTGCTCCGCGCCCCTCAGCGCCAGTGACTTGGGGACCAGCTCGCCGATCACGATCGACAGGTAGGAGATCAGAGCGACCACGACGCCCAGCGCCACCCCCTCGGCATGCTCGCCGATCCAAGTGATCCGGCCGAGCACGGGCGCGAGCTCCCGGGCGATCGAGGCACCTCCGAAGGCGGCGGCCGTCGCGCTCACCACTGTGATGCCCACCTGTACCGTGGCCAAGAAGCGCTCGGGGGCATTGCGCATCGCCAAGAGCGCGGCGGCACCGCCTCGACCCTCCCCGGCCAGCTCTTCGATGCGGCTCTTGCGCAGCGCGACCACCGCGATCTCGGCGCCGGCGAAGAAGCCGTTGGCCAAGACTAGGAGCAGGACAATGCCCAGCTCGCTCAAGATGGTCGGCAGCACCACCTTGCCTATAGCACGGGCTTAGGTGTTTCAGCGGGTCGGCAAGAGCAGCCGGTAGCCGTCGCTGAACGCGCGGAAGTCGACGGTGAGGCCGCCGACCAAGAGCAGAGCGTGCGCGATCGGATCGTAGCTCGACGCTGAAAAGGCCCGCGCGGTGGGCGGATCGGCGAGCTCGATCTTGGTCCACGTGCTGCTCGCGGGCTCGAAGCTCCACAGATCGTCGCGGTCCGCTGGCCCGTAGCTGCCGCCGAAGACGTACCAGCGCGCGCCGATCGGGTCGTAGGCGCTGGCCGAGAAGCGCCGGGCCCCGGGGCTGGTGGAGGTCGGGACCAGGCCCCAGTCCTGACCGTCGAAGGCCCACAGATCGTCGCGCATCTGAAACGGCGGGACCGCGCGCACGGCACCCGAGAAGACGAACATCTTGCCGCTGACCGGGTCATAGAAGCTGGGCGCGTCGGCCCGGCCGGGCGGGGTCTGGCTCAGGCCGCTCAGCAAGGTGAAGGCGCGGGCTACCGGATCGTAGCTCCACGTGTCTTGGAAGACCGAGCGCGAGCCACCGCCGCCGTATACGATCGCCCGACCGATCCGCGGCATCCACTCCACCGAGCAGCCGATGACCCCGCGGGGCGTGTCCCCTTGGATCTGCCGCCAGCTCAGCGTGCTCAGGTCGAGGGTGAAGGCCGCGGGAGGGAGCGCGGCGTCCTCGTTGCGGCCGCCGACCAGGAGCACTTCGTGGCTGTCCGGCAGGTACACCGCGCAGTAGCAGTAGCGCGGAGGAGGGATGTCACCGCTGACGTCGAGCTTGGTCCAGTTGCCGTCGGTCGCCGACAAGGACCAGGTGTCGCCCATCGTGCCCGCCACCGGATAGCTGTCTCCGCCGAACAAGATGAAGCGAGACTCGCCCGGGATGTAGACCAGCCGCGCGCCCCAGTTGGGATTGTTGCCTGGAGGAGGCATGGCCGGGGCCCAGCTGAGCGCCCGATCGGGAGGGAGGCCGCTGTCGACCACCACCCCGGCGTCTTGCTCCACCTCCGCGTCGGCCAGGAGGCCGGCGTCCGCTGGTGTGCTCACGCCAGTGTCCGCGGGTGTGCTCAGGCCGGTGTCAGCGTTGGCGACGACGGTGGCGTCGGGGTGCAACGCGGGAGGATCAGCGGTGGAACAGGCTACCGTTAGGAGGGCGATCGGGGCGTGCAGAATGCGGACACTGGGCATGGGCGGGCGATGACAGGAGCATCACCCGTGCCAACTCAGTCCACGATCGGTGCGGGATCGATCGCCACCCCTCGCTCGCGCAGCTCCACGTGGACATGGGGCCCGGTGGTCTTGCCGGTCTCACCGATGCTGCCGAGCCGTTCACCCTTGGCGACCTTCTGCCCAAGCTGCACGGCGATCTCGCCCAGGTGATGGTAGCGGCTCTCGAGGCCTTCACCATGGCGCAGCACGACGACGTTTCCGCGATCGCCGTCGGTCGCCGCATAGACCACCACCCCCTCGAGGGGCGCGCTTACGGCAGTACCCAGCTTGTTCGCGAGGTCGATGCCTTCATGAAAGTACGGGCGGCCGGTGAACGGGTTCTGCTGCTGGCCAAAGGGCAGGCTCACCCGAGCGCCCTCCACCGGCCGGGTCGCTCCGGCGAGCCAGGACGCGTAGGCCTGGGCGCTCTCTTGCGCGGTGAGGCTCAGGATCGCGATCGCGGCGATCACCGCGGCGGTGAGCGCGGGGCTCCGGCCGCGCGGGGCTTGAGTCGGGATGAGGAGGCGTCGGATTCGAAGCATGAGCGGTCCTTCCGTGGCTGCGAGAGCCATTCGTGGTGAGCGGCGCAGGCCCTCGAGGCGCTCGAGCGCCCGGGCATAGCCGAGCGGATCGCCCGAGAGCCGCACGACCTCATCGTCGCAGCAATACTCCCGCTCGATCCGGATTTGCCGCGAGATCCAATGGGTCGCGGGATGGTGAAACAACAGCGCCTCGACCCCGAGCTGCAGCAGGTTCACGAGGTAGTCGAGCCGGCGGATATGGGTGAGCTCGTGGATCAGCAGGGCCTCCAGCTGCGCCACGGGGAGCGCGCTCAGCGCGGAGAGCGGGAGGAGGACCACCGGTGACAGCAGGCCCACCGCCATCGGAACGTCGATCTCGGCTGAGGTCAGCACCCGCACCGCGCGCGTGAGCCCGAGGCGCCTCGAGAGCCGCACGACCCGCGCGGGCCACTCGCCGCTGAGGCCTCTCGAGCTTCGGAGGAGGCGCCGCAGGCTGAGTCCCTGCACCAGGAGACGCACAACCATCAGTGAGACGCCCGCGAGCCAAGCGTAGACGAAGAGCTCTGGCTCTGGGAGGGGAGCGGCGGGCGCGGTCGAGGGTCCGCGTACCACCTCGGGCAGTGAGGCGAAGGTGAGCACGGGGGCCAGCGCCCAGGCGCCGAGCGCGATGGTGGCGGCCACGTAGCGAGCTCCGGGGCGATCTCGGCCGAGGACCGCCAGCACCAGGGCCAACGCCAGCGCGATCACCGCTCCTTGCCACAGCGAGTGGAACAAGCAGATCCCGAGCGCGTTCATCGCTTACGCTCCGGGGCGTTCTCCAGGCGGTCGAGCAGCGCGCGGATCTCGCCGAGCTCCTCCTTGGACGTCGGCTTCGATGAGAGCGCGCGCAGCACCAGCTCGGAGGCCGAGCCCGCGAAGGCCCGCGTCATCAGATCGGAGAGGAGGCGCTTTTGCGTCTGCTCCTTCCCGGGCAGCGCGCGGTAGATGTGGCTCTTGCTCCGCTCATCCCGCTCGACCAAGCCCTTTTGAGCCATGATCTGGAGGAGCTTCAGCGCGGTGGTGTAGCCCGTGCCCTGGGTGGGCTCCAGCGCCTCGTGAACCTCGCGCACCGTCGAGGGGCCGCGCGACCAGAGGACGGAGAGGATCGCCAGCTCAGCGTCGGTGGGCAGGGGGGCCTTGCTCATCGACCGGCATCATACGAAAGACTTCGTAGATGTCAACGAAGAGCTTCGTAGATCGACCGGACCCTGCAGTGCGCCTCAGTTTACGCCGGGAGTGGTGACCGGAAGCGCCAGGAGGAAGCGCCCCGCCGTGCCGTACAACGTGCGTGCGTCCGCCCCGCCGAAGGCTAGATCGCCGAGCGGGCCCGAGCCGACCGGCGCCGCATAGGGCTGACCACCAGTGGGCGGGAACACTTGGAGCCCCGTCTGCGTGCCGACGTAGATGTTGCCTTGGATATCGACGGCCACGCCGCGGGGTGAGGCCATGGTGGTCATCAGCTGCCGGCGGTTGCTCAGCGAGCCGTCGCCGCCGATGTCAAAGGCGTAGACCGCGCTGCCTGCCACGTCGGTGACGTACAGCGTGCGGGAGTCAGCGGTGATCGCCAGGCCGCCGGGCTGGATGGTCATCGCGGCCTGCCACTCCACCACCGGCGTTCCACCGCTCGGAGGGAGGCGGAAGAGGCCGTTGAACTGCAGCACACGGCCCGCGATCCCGATGCCGGGATCGGTGAAATAGATCATCCCATCCGAGGGGCGCAGCGCGACGTCCATCGGGCCGTTGAGCTGCTGGCCCATGTAGTTCTCGACCAGCGCGGTGCGGGTGGCGCCGTCGACGCGGGCCAAGGCGCGGGTGCCGCCCTCGCAGACCAGGATGCGGCCCTGCCCGTCGACTGCCACGCCCGAGGGCCGGTTGGCGTTGGTCCGCAGCACCACCGGCGCGGTGGCGGGCGGCGTGACCGTCGCGAGCACGTCGGCCATGGTGTCGGCGACCAAGGCACGACCACCCGCGCGATCCCAGGTCACGCCCGTGAGCGACATGCCGCCGGTGATCTGCTGCGGCTGTCCGAAGCCCGGGATGGGGTTCATGGCCGCGCCGCCATCAGGGATGGGGCCGCCATCGGGGTTGTTGATGTTTCCGCCGCGCGCCAGCACGAAGAAGCCGAGCTCCGTCGCGGTGGCGGTCACCGTGCCGGGCTGGGCGAAGGTCGGCAGCTCGGTCCACTGGCCGGCGGGATCGTTGGTGCGAAACACGCGCAGCCCGCTGAGGTCGCTCACCATGCGGGACAACGGGGTGGCCACCACGATCGAGTCGAAGAGCCGCACCGCGGGCGTGACCTGGTAGACCTTGGAGAGCGTGGAGAAGCCGGGCACCGAGCCGATCACCTTGGTGCGCGTCACCGAGATCGCCAGGTTTCCGGTGACCGCGGTGCCGGGGATGCGGAAGCAGGTGCGGCCCAGCGGATCGTCCGGCCCGCAGGCGATGCCGCCGCTGGTGCCGACCAAGGTCACCACCGTCGCCTCGCAGTCGTCGGGGTTACAGGCGACGCAGACCTTATTCTCGCACTCGTAGCCCGGCAGACAGCGCCCATCGCTGGTGCAAGGCAACTTGCTCCCATCGCCGACGCAGGCGACCGCTCCGGCGCCGGCGAGGGCGGCCAGGCCGAACGCCGCCGTCCAGGCCACGGGGCGCGCGAAGGTCCTCGGGGAGGGGGCCACGGACTGAAGTCTCACAAGTGGCGGGCAGACTGTAAAGCCTCTCGTTTTGGTTGTAAGAGCCGAGGGTGGTTTTGAGCGATCTTGGCCTGGCTCAGCCGGCGGATGTGCGGAGACGGGCCCAGGAGCTGGCCCGTACCCTGGACCAAGGATCCCGCTACCTCGGCGACCTCCTCGCCTTGCTGGACGCCTCTCGCGACGTCCCAGACTTCGAGCAGCGCTTGGCCAAAGAGAGCCGCGGCGCGCGTCACTCGGGAGCCGAGGTCTTCGCCTCGATGAGCCTGGAGCAGAAGCTCCTCGCCAACCTCATTACCCCCGAGACCAGCCTCTTTCGCTTCTCCGAGGGTGAGCTCGAGGCCTTGGATCGCCAGCTTCTGCCCATGATCCGTGGGCGAAAGGCCCGCGTCCTGATCGTACCCTGCTCGCACGGGGAGGAGGCCTTCACCATCGCCGCCTACTTCCTCAAGCTCGGCGTCGACTTCGGCATCTCGGCCTTCGACATCCAACCGGCGCTGATCGCCGAGGCCCAGACCGGGCGCCTCAGCTTCGGCTATCCCAGCGAGCACCTGGCCCAAGCCGGGCGGGTCAGCGA
>Ga0154020_10004548_pt1 | contig 16514 bp, 12 predicted proteins | sample Klosneuvirus_201_FD_109709 | JGI IMG/M metagenome (GOLD analysis project Ga0154020, IMG submission 109709) | Active sludge microbial communities from wastewater, Klosterneuburg, Austria - Klosneuvirus_20160825_MG | ecosystem: Engineered > WWTP > Aerobic digester > Activated sludge | place...
AAAGGAATAGGGGAATGAAAATCAATTTCTTAATTTAGGGGCAGTGAAATCCCTTGAGAACCATTTGAACATGAAGTCTCTGGCCGAGGACGACCGGCCGCGTGAAAAGTTATTGAAACTGGGTCGGCACAGTTTAAGCGATGCCGAACTTCTGGCCATAGTCATGAGTTCGGGAAACAAGGAGGAAACTGCGGTGCAATTGGCCCAACGTATGCTCTCTGAACACCGAAACAGCATCAACGAACTCGCCAAACTCTCCATTTCCGACCTTAAAAAATACAAAGGGGTAGGTGAGGTAAAAGCCATAGAAATAGCCGCCGCATTTGAATTGGGGCGCAGGCGAAAAGAAAGCGACCCCACAGAGCGGGTAAAGATTGCCAGTAGCCACCAGGCTTATGAGGCCATTCGCCACCATTTGATGGACCAACCTCACGAAGAGTTTTGGGTACTGATTCTGAACCGAGCCAATCAGATCGTAAAAGAAGTGCATTTGAGTAAAGGAGGTGTTTCAGGTACAGTAGTGGATGTGAAGTTGATCTGCAAAGCGGCCATAGACCATACGGCCAGCGGCATCATTCTGGCCCACAACCATCCCAGCGGACAGGTGCAGCCGAGCGAGCAGGACAAACAGATCACCAAAAAAATCCGCGAAGCTTTGAATTTATTTGATATTGTTTTACTGGATCACCTGATCATAGGTGATCAAACCTATTTAAGTTTTGCAGATGAGCATTTGCTCTAAACCCTATGTTTAAAATTGTAACCATTATTGGGGCCAGACCCCAGATCATTAAAGCCGCTGCACTGAGCAGAGCCATTAAAAACAAGTTTTCGGATCAAATCAAAGAGATCATCGTTCACACCGGGCAACATTACGACGCCAACATGAGTCAGGTGTTTTTTGATGAATTGGGCATTCCGGTTCCCGATTACAATCTGAATGTAGGCTCTGGTTCCCATGGCAAACAAACCGCAGCCATGATCACGGGCATTGAGGATATTCTTTTAAACGAGAAACCAAATGCCATTGTTTTGTACGGGGATACCAATTCTACTCTTGGCGGAGCTGTGGCAGCGAGTAAAATTCATGTGCCAGTAGTACACATTGAAGCCGGGCTCCGCTCCTTTAACAAAGCCATGCCCGAAGAAGTCAACCGCATACTCTGCGATCATGTGAGTACCCTTTTGTTTTCGCCAACGGCCACGGGATATAATAATTTGATGAAGGAAGGCTTTAAGGAAAAACCACTTCCGCCTTTTGGAGCCAATAATCCCAGGGCTTATCAATGCGGGGACGTGATGTACGACAACAGTTTACACTTCAGCAAGGTAGCCGAAGAAAAAACCAAGATACTACAACACTATGGGCTACAAAAAAACAAATTTATTCTGGCCACCATACACCGCAACAACAATACCGATGAAGCCCTCCGTTTGAATGCTTTGTTTAAATCCTTGAATGATATTTCCATTCAGCACCAGCTCAAAGTGATCCTGCCGCTTCATCCGCGCACGGCCAAATTGTTATCGCACAACCTAAACCCTGAACTGTACAAGGCGGTTCAGGCGAATCCGGATTTTGTGATCGCTGAACCCGCTTCTTTTTTAGAGATGATCGCTCTTGAAAAAAACTGCGCTTTGGTGATGACAGACAGTGGGGGTGTGCAGAAGGAAGCCTTTTACTTTGAAAAAGCCTGTGTGATCCTGCGACCTGAAACCGAATGGGTGGAGTTGGTGGAATGCGGCACGGCTATTGTGGCCGACGCCGATGAAACCCGCATCAAGGCGGCTTTTGAACACCTTTATGCCTGTACTGGCCTCAAATTCCCTAAACTCTATGGGGATGGGCATGCGGCGGAGTTTATTTGTGGAGAAATGCTCAGCCATTTGGCCTAAGTTGGGTTTTTGTAACCAAAGGCCGGGGACGCATTATATGCGAAACACATTCATGAAATTTAAATTACACCTTCTTACTGCAATTCTTTTTTTAGGTTTTAGCGGTGTTTCCCAAAACACACTTGCTTTGATCGATGAGGTGGTGGCACAGATTCGGTCAGGACTGGATACCTGCCGTAAAGTGGAGAAGTTGAATTCAGAACAGGGCTACAGGTATTTTTATTACCATAACAATGAGCCTCTGGCGATTGAAGTACAGGAAAACGGCCGAATCGAAAAACACGTGAGCTGGTTTTTTTATAAAAAGAAACTGATCTATACAGAAACCGTATGGACAGATACAATTGATGGTAAAAAGATTCATGGGGAAAAAACCTACCATTTTGAGGAGGCCATGATTGCCTGGCTGGATAACGAAAACACCTTTGTTAATGCCTCCTCGGTGGAGTTTGACGCTTTAGACAAATCGCTAAGGGCGTATGGTAAAAAGATTTACCTCGAGGCTTTGGAGAAGTAAAGCCATTAGGGTTTACACATCAAAATTTAGGACAGCTGATCAACACCCTTCTTGATTTTTTGCGTTTTTGAACAATCTCAAAAACCATAGAAATTTCATGTGAGCCCAAACTGTTGTTGAAACCCAAACGGGAAATGGTCACATCGTAACTGTATCCCACCCTGAAATTTTTGTCGGGTATCTCAAGTCCAATGAGTATGGCAATGCTTTCCTGATTGCCATAACCGGCTTTGTATTTTTTAAATGGCAAGCCACGGTACCACAATCCAAAATTCATAACGTTTTTAAAATAATAGGCGCCTATGTCCAACTGATCGTATTTTTCCTGTTTGCGAAAATGCATGCTGGCACTCACAAATTCTTCGAGTTTGGTTTTTCCGGCCCCTCTTGCCGAAATAATGTAGCGGTAACCCCCATGAATGCTCAGGTAAACTGGCAAGGTGCTCAGGTCACCGTCAACCAAACTGGTGTTGGGTTCGTTTAAGTGTTTTAATGACATGCCCAGCCAAATATTGCGGGAATTATAAAGTGCCCCCAGCCCAACATCGAAGTAATTGACTTTTTGTGCGCTTCCGGCTTCGGCAGAAGAGCTCGCACCTGTTACCAACTGGTCGTTAAAAATGAGATTGCTTATGTCGATGCGTTTTCCAATTAATGCCAAGGACATGCCTGCCCTCACTTCAGAGGTTCGGTTTATTTTAATGCTGTAAGCATAGTTGAAACACTTATGCGTAGTAATAAGGTTAGATGTGCCGGCCACGTCCTGCAAAAAATAGATCCCAATCCCGCTGTTTAAATTGCTCACGTTATAATCGTAAGCCGCCATGTAAGTGACGTAGGTTGTTTTTATGCCTGGCCACTGGTTGCGGTAATTGGCTGAAAAGCGGTGGCCGTAGGTGAGTCCGGTAAAAGCGGGGTTCAGAAAAAGTGGGGTAGCATAAAACTGCGTGAATTGCACTTCCTGAGCCTTCGCATGCAAAGAGAAAACAATGAAGAGTATGGCGCTTATGACTTTACTGCGCATTGGTTTTCTTTAATTGGATCACAATACTTTTCGCATCAAATTCTGTCACCAGGGCCTTCAGGGTAACTTCCTGTTCGGCACAGCCATCGGCTTCAATCAGCACACGGTAGGTTTTAAACGGACTCAGGGCCAAAACAAATTGTCCTGAGTTGGTATTTGAACTGTAGATGCCCTGCATTTGGTTACCTGGCATTTCATACACGCTCAGTTTGGCTCTGTGGGGCAGGCTGTCAAGTAAAACAGTACCGGTTTGCACCACAATGTCCTTTGATTTAAACCGAGTGTCAATCTTGTAAATGTCTGTGTGCCCATAGGAATCTGCTTTTTCAGAAGAGTAATAGCCTCTTTTGCCGTCAACACTCACCACAAAAAAGATATCATCGTTGATATCGTTAATGGGGTAAGCAAGATTTTCAGGCACGCTAAAATCATTGGTCTCTATTTCGTAAAGGCTCAAAAACACATCGTACCCACCCATGCTGTTGTGGCCCTTGCTGCTGAAATACAAACTTACCCCATCTGGATGAAGAAAAGGTGCATCCTCATCGTAAGGTGAATTGATAATCGGACCCAGATTATAAGCCTGAGACCATTGCTGGTTGGGCAGTTTGCGAATGCGGTAAAGGTCTTTCCCACCATACCCTCCCGGGCGGTTGCTGCTAAAAAAGATTTCGCTGGTATCCATACTGAAACACGCGCTGCTTTCGATGTATGGTGAGTTGATGATCTCCGGCAGCTTTTGAGGGTTTTGCCAGGTGTTGTTGTTTCCTTTTCTTGAAATGTATAAATCCCCGCTAATAAGGTCTTCCGATGTCCGGTAAACGATCATGCGTTCTCCATCCGGACTTAATGCCACACAGGCATCGTTGTTTTTTGAATTAATGGGCGAACCCAAATTCTCTGCTTTTTGCCAGGAATTGTCTTTGTAATTAGAAAAGTAAATGTCCTCAAAAAAGGTTTTGTTGGCGTTTACGCTATCGTTTGTGTTGTTTTTACGTTTTGAAGTGAAATACAAAACGGATTCATCAAGACTAAGCACAGGCACATAATCCGGAAATTCGCTATTCACCGCAGGCCCCAGATTGGTAATGAAAGCTTCAACAGGGTTAGCCATAAATATTTTGGCGTTTTTGTTTTGTTGTATCCTAAAATCAACTTCTACATTGTTGTTTAAGCGTTTGTTTGGTTTTATCTTTTTATAGGTTTGCAAGAGTAAGGTGGATTCCTCAAATTTCTTTTGCCGGTGTTTAATGAGGGCCAGATAAAAGGTAGCATCAGGTGTTTTTGACAAAGTGAGGTTGTTTTCCAATGGAATCAAACTATCAATGGCATAGCCCAGCTGAAACATACACAAGGCTGAGTTGACACCGGCGTTTTCATGAAGCGGGTTATAAGATAGGGCTTGTTTATACAAGTTTAAAGATTGGTAATAATCATCAAGGTCAAAACGCATTTGCGCGTCATAAGCAAGGTCATTTGCTTTTTTTTTGTCCTCTTTTGAAATTTTTTGAGCTTGCGTAAGATTTACGCAAAGGCAAAGGAGAAGGTATGTATACAGGTGTCTCATGCCTTTATCGTAAGAGTAAAACATCACCAGTTTTGGTAAGCACTTTGCCATCAAGGAAGGTGGCTTTCACTTTCCAAACGTATACATCCTGGGTGCACAACACCCCTTTGTAGTAGCCATCCCAACCTTCGCGGGGGTTGGTGGTTTCGAATAACAATTCGCCCCAACGTGAAAAGATGCTCAGTTGGTAGGTTTCAGCACCTCGTACATCGGGATGAAAAATATCATTGCTTAGATCATTGGGGTCGTAGATAAGGCCTGGTGAGCCTGAAAGATTGGGTGAAAAGGCGTTTGGGATAATAATGCTTGATTCGTCCAGGGCTTTTACGGTTTCCGGTAATTGAAAGGTGTCTTTGCAGCCGCGTGTATTCTCGGCAATTAAGGTAATCACATATTCTCCCGGTTTTGTGTAAAGGTGTGAGGGCTCAAACTCTTCCGATGTGCCGTCGTCGCCAAAATCCCATTTGTAAAAATTTCCATTGCTGGTCAAATTTGCAAAATACACGGGTTGAACGGGAATGTATACACTTAAAGGTGCTGCAGTGAATTTAGCAGTTGGGCGTGGGAATACTTTAATAACTTTTGTACTTGTGTCGGCACACCCAAACTTATCTTTTCCGATCAATGTTGCGCTGAACAGTTTATCGATTACGCCATTATTTGTATACAAATGCGTGATGTTTCCTGAATTCGCCGCCTCTCCATCCCCGAATTCCCATAGATACGAATTAACCCCAACCACTGAAGGAAAGTTGACATTCAAGGCTGTGCAACCACTGTCGGGCGAAGGGTCGAATTCAAATGTTGGTTTTCCATGAATAAGCATATTCACGGTAAGGGAATCACTACAGCCGGAAGCATTGGTAGCTTTGAGTCTTATTGGATAATACTGATCCAGGGAGCTTGAATACAAATTCACCGGATCGCTAAAGGTTGACGTAGAGCCATCACCAAGGTTCCAAAAATACGTACTTGCTCCGGTAGACGTGTTGGTAAAGGTCATCACTTTGGGAGAACAAGCAGGAGTGTCCAATGCAAAACCAGCTTTGGGTTGGGCGTAAAGCAGGATGGTTTTTTCAATAGAATCTTTGCAGTTGTTCACACTGGCTACAACAAGCCGAATGCTGAAGGTTTGTGAGGGGCTTCCCGCAGCGTTGGTGTAAGTTGTAGTTGGATTTGGTAGATTGGAGCTGAACCCATTGCCGAATTTCCAGGTGCTGGTGTTGTGGCCTGAGCTTCCATTTAAAAATGTCACATTAAAGGGAGTGCAACCTTGCAATGGACTGGCGGTAAAGTCGGCGTAGGATCTTGGAAAAACAATGGGGTAGCCATTGCTTGAATCAACACAACCGAAACCGTTCTGTGCGATTAATTTCACCGTGAAAGTTTGGTTGGCTGTTGTTGTATTGGTAAACACGTGAGTGGTTGGGGTTGTAGCGACAACAGGAAAAGAACCGTCACCAAAATTCCAGGTATAGGAAATAACACCAGGTACCGAAGGAAAAGTCACCTGCAAGGGTGTGCATCCGCTGGCAGGAATCATAGTGAAGCTGGTGAAAGGTTGAGGAAAGATTTGTATGGTTTTTCGAATCGTATCTGAACACGTTACGGAGTTAGTAGACACCAAAGTAATGGTGTGTGTGACCAGCAACAGGGAGTTGTTGTTGTAAATGTGCGAAGGATTGGTAGCTGCTGAGCCAACACCGTCTCCAAACGACCAGGTATAGGTTGTTGCACCAACAGAAGTGTTTGAAAATGTAGCGGGTAATGGAGAACAACCCCCGGAGAACCCTGTGGTGGTAAAATCAGCAACTGGTCGTGGACGAACACTTATGGGTTTTGTTATCGTGTCGTTGCAACCAGCTCCAGTTCCAACAATCAGGCTAATTGTATAGTTTAAAAATGTTTGTGTGTTGTTCTGATAAGTGAAGCCTGGGTTAGCCAAATTAGAGGTGGCTGTGGGGCTGGGACCAAAACTCCAGAAGGAAGACGTGTTGTTAGTGGAGGTATTACTGAAACTTACGGCAAATGGCGGACAGGCTACCGTTGGAGAAAAAACAAAGTTGGCAACCGGTTTTAAATTCACTAAAACTGTTTGTGTTATGGAATCAATACAAAAAGCGGTTGTGGCAATTAGCTTAACGGAATAGGTGTTCGGAGCCGTGTAGGTGTGAGCAGGATTGGTTTGTGTTGAAATGGCTGAGCCGTCGCCAAAATTCCAGGTGTAGGAGGTGATCGGATTGGTGCCCGTTACTGTAGAAGTGTTTGTGAAATTGGCGATAGCCCCAACACAGGCTGAAATGGCAGCAAATGATGGTAGAGGTTTTGGGCGTACAACAATGGAAGCGGTTCGTGTGTGTACACAACTTGTGCTTGCTGTAACCGTTAGTGAAGCGGTGAAAACACCGGTAGTGATGTAGTTTTGAGTTGGAGGTACCTGCAATGTACTTGTATTTCCGTTCCCAAAATTCCAGTTCCAAAGCGTGGCTAATGTTGACGATTCAGTAAAAGTGGCATTGCTGATGCTGTTGCACCCACTGTTTGGATTTACCGTAAAATTAGCCACCGGGGCCGCAAGAATGGTCACCACCCCGCTTGCCGTATCCCTGCATGCAGCCCCTCCTGCAATAAACGCGATCAGTTGAACGGTGTATGTGCCTGGTAACGCGTAGGTGTGATTTTTGTTACCGCCACCCAGGTTTACAAAGCCTCCTCCATCACCAAAATTCCACAAATAACTACTACCTCCGGGACTGGCATTGGTAAAGGTAATGCTGGTGTTCTGGCAAAGGTTTCCGCCGGGCACTATTAAACTGGCACTTGGTGGACTTACAATGCTCACGCTGATGATGGCCGTATCAATACCACATAAATTGCTGTCGCGCAACATCACGTTATAAGTTCCAAGACCTGGATACGCTATGGTCCTTGGAATAGTAGGCGGCCAGGGGTTCCAGTTGAATATGCTGTCGTGGCCTACGCCCCAGTAATTCCCGAAGTTCCACCATTCCTGACGCTGAAAGGTATTGCCCTGGGGCACGCAATTGCGGTTGGTGCTATTTGTAAATATAAATGTTGTATCGGGGTAACATTTTACAAGTTGATCTGGTGTGATCATAGCGTCATCGAGATCATAAATCTGTAGCGGATTCCAGGTGGAGTTAGAAGGCACCACGTTACAATAGTTTTTGGCAAATAGATTAACCTGAGTTTGGCAATTCACTGTTCCTTTTAAATACGTATGCATGATAAGGGCGCCTGCATTGGCGCTGTTAAATATTTGTATGGGTGAGCCATCCCCAAAGTCGTAGGTAAAGGTGGTGTTTGCGCTTACGTTGGTGCTTGTATTCTGAAAGGTGAGCGTTTTTGGCGCGCAACCCAGGGTTGGAAGACCAGGCGGAATACTAATCACAGCATTGGTTGGTAATTCCATAACTACTAAAGCGTTTAACACACAGGATAATCCGGGGATGGTAAGTACCAGTTGGTAAGTGCCAGTAAACGCAGCATACAAGTGAGGCACAGTACTTAATGCGGTGTAGGAGGCCCCGTTAAATACGGGTGAGCCATCGCCCCAATTGATGGAGTAGGGCCCCCAACTCACATTCGATTGAATGTTCAGGTTATAAGGGCCGCCACTGCAGGAAATAAAAACAGGGTTGTTGGTAAGCGTACCGGCTGAATTGTAGATTTGTGGACATTGGGAAAATGCCGCCACATTGAAAAGAAGACAAAAGAAGAGCAGTAAAGTTCTTTTCATAGTTCTGTTTCGTTGCGCAAGTTTGTAAGCCGGGTTCTGTTTCACCTCAACGAATTGAGGTATATCTATCATTTATCTATGCGACCTACCCATTGCAGGTCCCGACGAGTCGGGAGAAGACGAGCAGCCTTGCTCCTGCAACTTATTTGGTCTTTCAACACCCGAGGTTTACCCAACATAAACATTACTGCTTATGCCCGTGAGCTCTTACCTCACGTTTTCACTATCACCCCGACGGCGCTTGCACGCATCGAGGCTACCTGGTTTTCTGTGGCACTCTCTGTTGCAAAACATTTCGGTTTTGCACCCACCCTTTCAGATGGCGGATTGCTCTGTGTTGCCCGGACTTTCCTCTCCCTTACAAGAAGGAAGCGATAGAAAAACTTGCACCTAAATATACGAAATCATTGAATTCCGGTTTCGAAAATTTATGGGCTTTAGACAAAGAAGGATTAAAGGAGAGGTAAGCAGTGTTCTATTTCGATAAAACCAAGGCCTCGTTGATCACATCCCGAATGGTAAAATAGGTGTCAGGCAGCACTTCCTTTAGCACCAGGGGCGACTTAAACCAACGGGCCTCATCAATACTTTCCCCGGTTTGCGGAATAAGCGGTCCTTCAAAATCGGTGTGCATGTAGAACCAATACGATTGTTTTAAAGCAATGTCTTTCTTATATGGGTATAAATGGAAGGTAGAGCCAAGTGGTTTTTCGATCTTTAAGTTTTTTACCCCACATTCTTCTTCGCATTCCCTTATGGCGGCCTCCTTTATGCCTTCTCCTTTTTCAAGTTTTCCCTTTGGAAGGTCCCACCTCCCGTGCCTGTGTATAAAAAGAAATTCCTCTTTCTTTTGAATAAACCCGCCAGCGGCCTCAATGTAACGAAACTCCTTTTTTAATTCTTCCAAAACCAAATCAAAGGGTATGTCCCTGAGCAATAACTGAATACTTCGGTTCTGCTCTAAAAAGTCACGACAAACTCTGGCAAATTCCGAGCCTTTTTTAAGGCTGAGCTCATAAAAATTAATGGCCTCATTCTCTGAAACTTGAGATTCGGAAGAGATAAAATGCATGTGATGATCACCAAAGTAAATTTTATTGTTCATAAATAGGGGGGTATCAAACCTTAAGTAAATATTATTTTTGCGCTATGAACGCATTTGATGACCCGGCCCATAAAATTGCCGAATTTTTATTACAAATAAAAGCAGTTAAGTTAGAACCTGAACATCCCTTTACCTGGGCCTCAGGTTTAAAATCGCCAATATATTGCGATAACCGTAAAACACTTTCTTACCCAAAAATACGCACTTACATCCGCCAGCAATTTGTTGAAAGTATTCAAGAGCACTTTGGTAAACCCGATGTGATTGCAGGTGTAGCTACCGGCGGTATTGCTTTAGGAGCACTCGTTGCCCAGGAAATGGGTTTGCCATTTGTATATGTACGTAGCGAAGCCAAAAAACACGGCCTTACCAACACCATTGAGGGCGATATAGAAAGCAGGCAAAGTGTAGTGGTTATTGAGGACCTGGTGAGCACAGGTGGTAGCAGCTTAAAAGCTGTGGCAGCTTTAAGAGAAGCCGGTTGTGTGGTGAAGGGCATGGTAGCCATTTTTACCTATGAGTTTGAAGAAGCAGCCGCCAATTTTAAAAAGGCCAAGTGCGAGTTGAAGACACTCACCAATTATTCGAATTTGATTGAAACCGCTGTTGAAAAAGAATACATTGCTAAAAAAGATGTGGAAAGCCTGAAACAATGGAAACTTAATCCTCAGGGCTGGGCAGAAAGCCTGGTAAAATAAACGTGGCGGTTTTTTCTCTTACCGGTGATAAACAAAACACGGCAAGCCCGCTCAAGGACTTGTACCTGTTCTTATCTGACTTTAGTAATTTTAAATCCATTTTACCTGAAGACAAAGTAGAGAATTTTACTTATGCCGACGATTCCTGTTCTTTTACAATTAAAGGCATTACGGCCATGAGTATTCGCCTTGCAGAAAAACAACCATACGAAATGCTGTTTTTTAGTAGTGAGGGCTTATCAAAATTCAATTTTAAATTAAAGGTGATGTTCTCAGGTCTGCCTGAACAAACGGGAAATTGCGAAATAGAGATGCAGGGCGATCTGAATCCTTTTATTCTTAAGATGGCTGAAAAATCGCTTCTGGCTCTGGTAAACAGCATGTCCCTGAAATTATCTCAACTTAAAATCAAAACGCCATGATGCTGATTAATGCCGCAATACAATTGTTGCCTTTCCCTGAAAATGGGTCTAAAATTGCTTTAATAGACGAGGCCATTGAATTGATAGAAAAAAGCGGACTAAATTACCAGGTTTGTCCCTTTGAAACCGTTGTGGAAGGTAGCTCCGAAGCGGTGTACGCACTCATTCAAAAGATTCAGGAAAATTGTTTAAAGTCAGGTTGTAAGGAGCTTCTTCTCAATATCAAGATTCACGCTGCCAACAATAGCCTTAGTTTTAAAGACAAGATTGAAAAGTTTCAATAGCCGGCCTTCTCTGCTGGGTAAGCGTTAAACGTACCCATGGCCTTTGCCACCAGAAGTTGATTCCGGTTCTCGCAAAACACATCGCAGCTTACTATTAGCAAACGTTTTCCTTTCTGTAACACTTCTGCCTTGGCACACAAGTGATCACCCAATAACACCGGGGCCAGAAAATTAAGTTTGTATTCCACAGTGCTCACTACTTTGTTTTCTGAAGCAACAACAGAAAGTGCTGCCACGCCAAGCGCCCCATCGATCAAAGCAGCGGTCACTCCTCCATGAGCCGAAAGGGGTGTGGCCAGGTGAAAGTCCTTCACAATTAAACGGTACTCAATTTTTCCGGGGCTAAGAAGGGAAAAACCCATACCTAGAAATTCACCGAAACGGTTGTTTAGATTGTATTTATGGATCAGTAGTTCAGATGTTGTCATAGTGAAATGCAAGTGTAATAAATAATACATTTTGTAAACACCGGTATTCAAACTTTTTATTGCAAGAATTGTTAGAAAAAAAGCAAACATGTTCACACAAATGAAATTCTGAATTGTACGCCATGAAATACTCTGCTAACTTTGGGCTTCTATGATTTCAATTGCAGAAGATGAAACGATCGAGGTGATTGGCGCCCGTTCACACAATCTTAAAAACATAAACGTTCAGATTCCCCGCAACAAATTGGTGGTTATTACCGGCCTCAGTGGCAGCGGCAAATCTTCCCTGGCCTTTGATACCATTTATGCCGAAGGGCAACGTCGTTATATTGAGAGTTTTTCATCTTACGCTCGTCAGTTTCTTGGTAATCTTGAGCGGCCTGATGTCGACAAAATATCAGGACTAAGCCCTGTTATTTCCATAGAGCAGAAAACAGTCAACAAAAACCCGCGATCAACAGTAGGCACCATTACAGAAATTTATGATTTCATGCGTTTGTTGTTTGCCAGGGCAGGAGAAGCTTTTTCCTACAACACAGGGGAAAAAATGGTGCGTTATACCGACGAACAAATTGTTGAACACATCCTAAAGGAATTTAATGGCAAGGCCATAGAGCTTCTGGCGCCTGTGGTTAAAGGCCGCAAAGGCCATTACCGGGAGTTGTTTGAAGAATTGCGTAAAAAAGGATTCAATAAAGTGAGGGTGGATGGTGAGATCAAAGACCTGGTAGCCAAAATGCAAGTGGATCGCTATAAGATTCACGACATAGAATTGGTAATTGACAGGCTGGAGATCACTGCAGAAGTAAAAAAACGATTGGCTTTATCACTCGATCTGGCCATGAAACACGGCAAGGGCAGTAGCATGGTGGGTGAGAGTATGCCTTTGGAAGCAAAAAGTAAAAAGGCAAAAAAACAAAGCGCTTCGGTACGTTTTTACAGCCGCTCACTCATGTGTCCGAGCACGGGCATCAGCTACGACGAACCGGCACCGAATTTATTTTCATTTAATTCGCCTTACGGGGCCTGCCCGCAATGCAATGGATTAGGCGAAATTTCAGAGGTGAGCATTGATAAAATTGTAGCCAATCCAAAACTTTCGATCGCAAAAGGGGCCATAGCCGCCATTGGCCTCATGAAGGGGCAGGGCAGCTGGATCTTTAAACAAATTGAAGCCCTGGGCACGGTATTTGGTTTTACTTTGGAAACACCCTTTGAAGATTTGAGTGAGGAAGCGGTGAATGTGATTTTGTACGGCACTGAAGAATTAATAAAAGTCAATACCGAAGCCGGCTCTTACAACACCTCCTTTGAAGGCATTGCTACCTTTATCAGTCGCCAGGCTGAAGAAGACGATGGAGCGGCCATGCAGCGATGGGTGCAGGGTTTTACCAATAAAAAAACCTGTCCTTCCTGTTTAGGTACCCGCTTAAAAAAAGAAGCCCTTTATTTTAAGATCGACAATAAAAACATTGCTGAACTTTCTGAGCTTGACATTTCTTTTTTGCAGGATTTTTTTTCAGAGCTGGAAAAACGGCTTGATAAAAAACAGAACATTATTGCACACGAAATTTTAAAAGAGATCCGCTCACGTATTGGTTTTTTGCTGGATGTGGGTTTGGATTATGTGACCTTAAACAGGTCTTCACGTTCCTTGAGTGGAGGCGAAGCGCAACGCATCCGATTGGCAACGCAGATCGGCTCTCAGTTAGTAGGTGTTTTATATATATTGGATGAACCCAGTATTGGTCTTCATCAACGGGACAATCACCGCTTGATACAAGCCTTGAAAAATTTGCGGGATGTTGGCAACAGTGTGTTGGTAGTTGAGCACGATAAGGACATTATGCTTGAAAGCGATTACGTTATTGATATTGGTCCCGGCGCAGGCTTACACGGCGGAAGGGTTGTAGCAGCAGCTGCTCCGGGAAAGATGCTTGGTTTTGATACCGTAACCGCCAAATACATTACCGGCAAATTAAAAATTGAAATACCGTCAAAACGCAGAAAAGGAAATGGAAAAAATATTGTACTGAGTGGAGCAACAGGCCACAATCTCAAAAATGTAACACTTGAACTACCCTTAGGTAAGTTCATCTGTGTCACGGGAGTAAGTGGGAGCGGGAAGAGCAGTTTAATCAACGAGACCCTGTATCCGATTATGGCCAGTTATTTTTATAAGGCTGAGAAAAGACCCCTGCCTCACAAAAGCATAAAAGGATTGGAACACATTGACAAAGTGATTGAGATCAATCAGTCGCCCATAGGTCGCACCCCAAGAAGCAATCCGGCTACCTACACCAATGTGTTTAGTGACATTCGCAATTTGTTCGCCGAATTGCCAGAGGCCAAAATCAGAGGCTATAAACCCGGTCGTTTTTCATTCAATGTAAAAGGCGGAAGGTGCGAAACCTGCGGAGGCGCAGGTGTAAAGACCATTGAAATGAATTTTTTGCCTGATGTATACGTGAACTGCGATACTTGTAACGGCAAACGTTACAACCGCGAAACCCTGGAAGTACGGTACAAAGGAAAAAGCATCAGCGATGTGCTGAACATGACCATTGAACAGGCCTGTGTGTTTTTTGAAAATGTACCTTCAATATACCGGCAGATTAAAACACTTTATAATGTAGGTCTGGGTTACATTACCCTTGGTCAACAGGCCACTACCCTGAGCGGAGGTGAAGCCCAGCGTGTAAAATTGGCCACTGAATTAAGCAAACGCGATACGGGAAACACATTCTACATTTTGGACGAGCCCACAACCGGATTACACTTTGAGGACATCCGTGTATTATTGGATGTGCTTAACCGATTAGTAGAGCACGGAAATACCGTTTTGGTAATTGAACACAACATGGATATCATTAAGGTGGCTGACCACATCATCGACCTGGGTTTAGAAGGGGGTAAAAAGGGGGGTGAGATCCTTTTTGCTGGCTTGCCTGAAGACCTGATCCGGAATAAAAAGTCTCATACAGCGCATTACCTCAAAAAGGAGATGAACGAGTGAGTCCTACCTTCCAGTGAGTGAAATTCTGGGACGAAGGAGGTAAATTCAGTAAATTTGGTAGGGTCTATTCCCTTGCTACTGTAAGAATTGAAAAAATTCCCGGGATACCTTCTTGTCCTTTTCGGTCTTCTTCAGACCCTGAGTTCGTATTCTCAAAACGAAGCAAAAAAATGGTATTTCGGTAACGGCGCAGCCCTGGATTTTGTTACATCACCGCCAACACCTTTGGTTAATAGTGCCATGGTTGTTTTCGAAGGCTGTGCTTCTATAGCAGATGCATCTGGCAATTTGCTGTTTTACACTGATGGAATGAATGTATATACCCAGTCGCACACGATTATGGCGAATGGCACAGCGTTGAATGGCCAGTGGACCCCAACACAATCTTCAATCATTCTTAAAAAGCCGGGTAGCGCAACTTTGTATTATATTTTTAATGTAACAAACGGAAACAATATAAATTTTCCATCTGGAGCGTATTATTCCATTGTTGACATGAGTCTGGCTTCTGGCCAGGGTTCAGTAACTGTTAAAAATGTAACCTTGTCTTCAACATATACAGCGGAAAAACTTACGGCTACCAAACATTGCAATGGCGTGGATTGGTGGGTGCTGATAAGAGATGCACATTACTTGAACAATAGCCCTATGTTTAAGGCATTTTTACTTACCAATTTAGGTGTAAATGCAAATCCGGTGCTATCAGCCGCACCAACCTGGTCCAACAACAACGTCTACTATTATGATATTGGTGCCATGAAGATCTCCCCTAATGGGAAGAAGCTTGGTTGTGCCTTATACAATGCCAATTGGAACAATTTAAATGCCTCGGCATTTGAACTGCATGATTTTGACAATACCACCGGGGTGGTTTCAAATTCATTAGGCCTTGCAGTAAACAATTTCACGGCGATTAACAATTGGTGGGGGGGATATGGCTGTGAGTTTTCGCCAGATGGAACCAAGTTTTATGGATCTAGGTTATGGGGTGGTGTGAATAACCTCGGCGGCATTTTTCAGTGGGATCTTTGTGCAGGTTCACCTTTAGCCATTGTTGCTTCACAAACTTCAGTTGCAACAGCCTCGCTGAATGCCAATTGGTATTCCAGCATGCAATTGGCACCGGATGGTAAAATATACGTTGCGCGATGGAACCAGTCTGCCCTGGCTGTGATCCACAACCCCAACGCATTAGGATTGGCCTGTAATTTTGTTGACCTCTCCCAAAGCATTTCTCCAAAAACATCCTATTACGGTTTGCCAAATTTTCCAGGGTGTTTATTTAATCAACCTCCTCCGCAAGCACCATTCACCCATACGGTGAACAACGTGTTTGGCTGCCAAACGGTTTCTTTTACACCACCTCCCATTGTTCAGAATTTTTCTCTGATAGGTTGTGCAGGCAATGGTTTTTCTCTAACAGGGTTTCAGTGGAATTTCGGGGACCCGGCTTCAGGAGCAAACAACACCAGCACGGTGGCAAGTCCGGGCCATGCTTATACGTCTCTAGGCACTTATACAGCCCAGCTTATCTTGTATTACAGCTGCGGAGGTGGAACGGACACCTTAAAACAAACCATCAACGTTAATCAACCCTGCATCTCAGTAAACAGCACTTCCATCACTTGTGCGAATCTGGGTTCGGCAACTGTAACCGCTTTGAATGGAGTTGGACCTTTCTCTTATACATGGATGCCGGGTAATCAAACCAATTCGGTGGCAACGGGCTTAAGTCCGGGCTCCTACACCATAACAGTTTATGACTTCGGGAATAATTTTACTTACACAGCCCAAACT
>Ga0154020_10004549_pt1 | contig 16513 bp, 11 predicted proteins | sample Klosneuvirus_201_FD_109709 | JGI IMG/M metagenome (GOLD analysis project Ga0154020, IMG submission 109709) | Active sludge microbial communities from wastewater, Klosterneuburg, Austria - Klosneuvirus_20160825_MG | ecosystem: Engineered > WWTP > Aerobic digester > Activated sludge | place...
CGCCCAGCCGCCGCTTCCACGACCCCAACGTCACCGCACTCAACCCGGCGCGCCGCGCATACGCCGCCACCGAGAGACCGCCGGCACGCCCCCCCGCCACGTGATCCCGCCACATCTGTTCCGCGTCCGGTGCCACCGTTCACCTCCGTGGCAACACCCTACGCACTCCACGCACTCACGCACAGAACGCGTTCCGTAGGACGGATACGAATATTGGTCCCTGCGCGGCAAGCTGGATGTCCCCAAGGAGCGCTTCATCAGCTACCCCAACGCCACCGAAGACGGCCAAACGCTCTACGGTTGGGCAGGCTGGGACCACCTTCAGCAGGCCACCGCGCTGGCGGGCCTCTACCAGCAACGCAAGTCCCAGGACGGCTGGGGCGCAGACCGCCTCACGCCCTTCCTCGCGGGGCTGGTGGAGCTGGTTCCGTGGTTGAAGCAGTGGCACAACGAACCCAGCTCGGATTTCGGGGGTCAGCGGCTGGGGGAGTTCTACTCGGCGTTCGTGGAATCCGAGGCCCGCAACCTGAACCTCACGTTGGATGCCCTGCGTGCGTGGCGCCCCGAACGGGCCACCCGCGGCCGAAGGGCGGCGGCACCGCGCGCCACCCAGGACAAACCCACCGTCACCCCGGAAGCGGTTCTTGCCAAGGTTGATGAACTGGCGGGGGACACCGGTGTGGACACGGCCACGCTGGTGGACGCGGTGGGCGCGCCGAAGACGGCAGTGACAAAAGTGGCGGATGCGTTGGTTGAGCAAGGTTTGCTGGTGCTCACCTCTAAGCGGCCAAAGCGGTACGCGCGCGTTCAAGGCAACATCGGAGGTTCAAATGACCTTGGTGCGTGAGCTGCTGGAGCTGCCGGAAACGGTCCGCAAGGGGGACTTTGTCCTCAGTCTCTCTGACGGCGTGAGCAAGCCGGAAGAGACCGTCAAGTCATACGCAATCACCCCGGCCCTGACACAGGCCTTTGAGCGGGCTCTCTCCATTGTCGACAGCGGCATCAAGTCAGGGAGAAGCCAAGCCAGCTACATTCACGGTTCCTTCGGCAGCGGCAAGAGCCATTTCATGGCGGTGTTGGACCTGATGCTCCAAGGCAACAAGGCGGTCTGGACCCGGAGCGAGTTCCACGCCCTCAAAGTGAAGTACCCATGGCTGGAGGCACCCAAGGTTCTCCAGTTGCCCATGCATATGATTGGGTCAGAGACTCTGGAGCAAAAGGTCTTCTCCTCGTACGTGGCGTTCGTGAAGAAGAACCATCCGGATGCAAATATTCCGGCCCTTTATGCAGACCAGGAACTGTTTGAGAACGCGGCCACACTCCGCAAGAACATGGAGGACGAGAAGTTCTTCTCAGTGCTGAATACTGGACTTGAAGGCGGCGGTTGGGGCAAGCGCGTGTCCAAGTGGGATGCAGCGGCATTCGAGGCCGCGCTTTCATCCGACGACAAAGATGTGCGGGAGAAGCTGTTTGGGCAGCTGGTGAAGACGCATTTCCCGGCGTTCTTGGGCCAAACCCACAAGTTCATTGATTTTGACCTTGGCCTTGGCGTTGTTTCCCGGCACGCGGCAACGCTCGGCTACAAGGCTGTGGTTCTCTACCTGGACGAGCTGATTCTGTGGCTTGCCGGCAAGGCCTCTGACATCAAGTTTGTCCAAGACGAAGCGCAGAAGCTCGCCAAGCTGAAAGAAGCCCAGGACGAGCAGCGCACCATCCCCATTGTGTCCTTCGTGGCGCGTCAACGGGACCTGGCTGAACTGGTGGGTGACAAGGCCGCAGGCGAGACCCGCACCACTCTGAATGACTCCCTGGCGTGGTCCAAGGGACGGTTTGAGACGGTGGTTCTTGAGGACCGCAACCTCCCCGCGGTGGTTGAGCACCGCGTGGTGCGCCCAAAGGATGCGTATGCCAAAGCGCAGCTGGACGATCAGTTTGTGAAGGTGCGGAAGGGCTTGGGTCCACGTGCTTGGGGGACACTCCTGGGGGCGCACGGTGAAGAACCGGACTTCCGTCGCGTGTACCCCTTCACCCCGGCGCTCATGGATGCGCTGGTGGCGGTATCGGACTGCCTCCAGCGGGAGCGCACAGCAATTCGGGTGTTGATGGAACTGCTGGTGGAGCATCTGAAGACGCTGGAGCTGGGCCAGGTGGTTCCCATCGGGGACATCTGGGACATCCTCTCCGCGGGTGATGATGCGTTTGACCCGGTCATGCAGACGCGGTTCAACCGAGCCAAGGACCTTTACGCGCACCACCTGCTCCCCATCATCCAGGACAAGCACCAGACTGCCAGCAGGGAGAAGTGTCAGCGCCTTCGGCCGGAGCATCCACCGTACCTGGGTTGCTCAGATTGCCCGCAGAGGGCGTGCCGCAATGACAACCGCCTGGCCAAGACCTTGCTCCTGGCGGCGTTTGTCCCCAATGCCGCGCCGTTCAAGAACCTCACGGTGACCCGTTTGGTGGACCTGAACCCTGGGACGGTCATGGCCCCCATCCCCGGCACCGAGGCGTCCATGGTCACCGGCTCGCTCCGGGACTGGGCCACCAAGCTGGGCCAGCTTCGCGTGGGTGAGCAATCCGATGCGGAGGTGAGCATCCGGCTTGAGGGAGTGGACCTCACGCCGATCCTCCAACAGGCGCAAGAAGCAGATACGCCCGGCGCCAAGAAGAAGTTGCTGCAGGACATTCTGTTCAAGGCGCTGGAGTTGCCCACGGACGGTCAAAGCGTTGTGGCAACAGAAATCAAATGGCGCGGCACCAAGCGTACCGGCAAGGTGCGGTTCGCCAATGTGCGGACATTGACGGACGAGCAGTTCAAATGTCCGCAGGACGCGCTTTGGCAGCTCATAGTGGACTACCCGTTTGATGATCCGGAGTACACGCCACAAGATGACTTGGACCGCCTGGACAAGGCACGTGATGCCCTTACGGGGCCTCGGAATCCCAGCCTGGTGTGGTTGCCCAGCTTCTTCTCAGACAAAGTGGAGCGGGAGCTCGGACAGCTGTGCGTCCTCAATCACGTTCTCTCCGGCGACAACACGCAGAAGTACCTGGGACACCTGCGTCCTGAGGACATGAGCCGCGCGAGGATGGACCTGGACAGTCTTCGCAACCAGAAGTCAGCGATGATTCGCCGGGCGCTTGAGCAGGCGTACGGCCTCACCGCCGTGACGGATACCAGCGTGCTTGATGCAACACGGTCTGTGGAAGAGCACGTGGTGCCGGTAGCCAATGACCTGAAGGTTCCGAAGATGATTGCGGTGAACTTTCTGGACGCCATGTCGCAGCTGGCGGACCGGCTGTTGGACTTCCAGTTCCCGCATCACCCCAAGTTTGCTGACGACGTGACCCCCGGCAAGATGGAAAAGCTGCGGGCGTTGGTTGAACGGCTGATGGAGCAGCATGACCACCGCATGTCCGTGGATAAGACCGAGCACAAGCTGCTGAAGGACTTCGCACAGCCGCTTGGGTTGCTGAGCCTCGCCGAAGTGGTGGTGCAACTGGACCCTGCGGCGCTCAAGCAGATTGAGCAGCGCCGTGCCCAGGCCAATGTGGACGGCCCAACCGTGGAACAGGTTCGTCACTACGCTGACCCTGCCCGCACCATGGGGCTGCCAACGGAAGTGGTTGATCTGATTGTGTACACTTATGCGGCGTACTTCGGGCGGAGCTTCCAGCGCGGCGGCGTTGCCTACGACGTAGACAAGCTGGGCAAGATTCCCGACGATGTGGAGCTTGTGAAGCCGGAGCTGCCGGAAGCAGACACCTGGCACAAGGCCATTGAGCAAGCGGGCGCGTTCTTCGGCGTCACGGTCACCGGCAAGGCATTGAATGCGCGCAACTTGAACGAGTTTGGCCGCAAACTGAATGAGGCCGTGGGCAAACTGGACGCAGCCCGGGGGCTTCCTGCGCAGCTGCAGGTAAGAACAAAGGACTGGGTCGCCACCACCGGTGAGCCGCCAAGGCTCAACACCGCAAAGTGCGCCGCACAACTGGTGGCGGGGCTGACGAAGATAAGCCCCCTCAAACAGGTCCACTTCCTCGCACAGTTCATCCCGGTGACGTCACAGGCTGCCGTGACACGCAGCCTTGCAGATGCGCACACCGTGCATCAGCTCCTCTGCGAACAGGCGCGATGGATCAACTTTGCATCGGTGCGCGCGCTCTTGGACGACCCCAATCGGAAGATTCGCGCGCAGGAGGTTTTGGACAAGCTCCAGGACGGCCTGGAGTCTGACCAGCTGAACGTGAACCTCAAGACCCGGCTGGATGAGTTGACCCAGCATGCCGAGAAGTTGCTCACGGCCCCGGGTTCATCTGCGGTCACGCCGCCTCCAGTACCGGGATGGAAGATGGTGGTGAACAAGCCCCTCATGGCCGAGGGCAGCAGTGAGGCCGCTCAGGCCGCCTTGGCGGGTCAGATTGCCGCGGTGTTGAAGGACCTGGGGCTCAACGACGGCGTCCGCTTGGAGCTCCAGTTGCGTGTCATGCGAAAAGAGGGTGGCAAATGATGGCGGAAGCGCTCGCCCCGCCACCCGGTGTTCCAGTGGCACCGCTCCTCGCGGACGCAGTGCTGCAGAGCGAGCTGGGCCGAATCTTCCAACAGAAGCACCGGTCTAACCTGGTGGCGTTCTTTGGGACAGGGAAACCCGGCACATTGGTGGCCAACGGCATCACATTTGAGGTGATTCCCACGTCATGCGAACTGGAGATGCGGTCCCGCATGCCTGGTCCCGAGGCAATGGACCCCTACAAGGGCCTGGTGTTCTTGGTGGACTGGCGGGAGCGCCTGCCAATGGACCTGGCGGCGCGGGTGGCACACGGGCGGCTCCGCAAGGTGGCCCGGGATACCCACCTCGCGGCAATCTTTGGTGCACGTGAACTGGACGGGCGCCTGTTGGGGACGGCCTTGGCGTCAACGTTCTTGTTGGACGCGGAGCTTGCACGGCGCGTGAAGAAGGTCTCAGGGCAGGTGCTGGGCTACCACGACGCGTACGCACGGTTTCTGGAGGCGCTCACGGCCTTCCCAATTGAAGACAGCACGTCCCAGGACCGCTTTGTGACCTGGTGCATCACCAATGGCGACGGCGCCACAGTGCGCAGCCGTTTGAAGGGCTCCAATTCTGGCGCGCAGCTGGGCAAGGAGTTGGAGGCCTTTGCGCTGGAAAGGTACGGGCAGCTTGGCCTTGCCGCATGGCTTGCCTGGCTGGATGGTGAGGGTGAACTGTTTTGGCACTACGCCCTCCTGGTGCAGGCAGTGCATGCCGCAGGCGCTGACGCGTACGCCATGGGGCACCTGGCCGGGAGCCTGAAGACAGGGCACACGTTCGGCTCGGCACTGCTGGCGGCCAAAGCAGAGGTGACAGACGCCCTGATTCGCGCGGTTGTTGAGAGACTCAAGTGGCAGCCACACCAGTTCAAGAAGGCAGCGCAGCTAATTGATGACCCCCAGTTCCAGGCGTCACTCGTAGGCAGCATCTTCCTGCCCGCCGGCCTGGAAGCTCGGAGGAATGCATTCGCAGCGGCCCTGGCAGCGTTGGTGGTTTCACCCACCGCAGCCAACCTGGAACTCGCTCGGTCCAAGCGAAACGACATTCAGGTCCACGTGCTCACGGACGACCATGCCGAGGCCCGGGACATGGGATTGACATGGGATTGAGGCTGGGAGCCTTCCTCGTGGACGATCTTGCACCGCGCGTCCCTGCGCCGGCGGCCGCAAGCTACCAACGGTCCGTGGACCTGGCAGAGTGGTATGCGCGGGACGGCGGGTTTGTTGACCACGCGCGGCGTCACATTCGCGCTGTGCGTCAAGGGCCGTACTCCCAAGCTCTTCAGGCCCTCGTGGCTCGCATGGATGCGCTGAGGGACGAAAAGGACAAGGCGTTTTCGGATGGGCTCCAAGCGTGGCTGGCATCAGACCAGCCCATGACGCAGGTGCTGCCCATCGCTGAGGTCACCAAGCGTGTGTTGAATGCGTTCCTGGCTGAATCGGAAAGCCGCAAGGTCCTGGTCATCCTGATGGACGGCATGAGCCACGCAGACACGGTGCACCTGCGCAAAGCGCTGGAAAGCGAACCCGCGCATTGGCTTCCCGCGAACTGGCGGCCCAAGGGGTTCGCTGATGGTCGTGGCGGTCACATGCCGCCGGTCATGGCGGCCATGCCTTCCGTTACCAACGTGAGCCGAGCAGCGTTCTTCGCTGGGAAGCAGGGCGCATGGGACGTGGATGAGAGCACGGGCAAGGACATTCGCCGGTGGGCCCAGAACAAGAACGTTTCTCCCTTTGTAGCGCCAGACCGGACACCGACCTTGTTGCTCAAGGACGAACTCGGCCACGAAGGCGGGCTGAGCCAGAAGGCACGGGACCTCATCTCCGGGCCAGACCGCGTTGCAGGTGTTGTGGTGAATGCCATTGATGATGACCTCAAGGGCAGCTCCCAAGTGCACAACACGTACGGGCCCAAAGACATCCCGCTCCTGCGTTCGCTTCTTGCGTATGCGGAGCACAGCGGCCGGGTTGTGATGCTCATTTCAGACCATGGCCATGTCCCGAGTGACCGGATGACCACGCGCGGGCCCAAGGCTGACGTTGTGCACAGCCGCTGGCGCGGGCTGGGTCCTCACGAACAGCCACAAGAATTTGAAACGGTACTGACCGGCAAGAACCTCTCCGTGCCAAAGGGCTATGAGCGCGTAGCGGTTATCTGGGATGAGCGCGCGGTGTATGGCCCGCCTGGAGCCGGCTCGCACGGTGGGGCCGCCCTGGCGGAGTCTTTGTGCCCGTTGCTGCTCCTGGCACCAGCATCCTTGTCGGACGCCCTGGGCAACGCGGCCGACGGTGCACTTAGACAGCTACCCCGGTACGAACCTGATTGGTGGTCATTCAAGACCGGCATCCCTGGAGTGCGGCACGGACCAGCGTCACAGCCGTCAACACCGCCTTCACCAGCGCTCCCAGAGCTCACTTTGTTTCCTGAGTTTCCGGCGGTGCCCAAGAAGCCGGAAAAGCCTGCTGCAGCTGCGAAGCCGTCCTTGTCCGCCCTGGTGGAAAAGCTCACGCGGTCCGCCACCTTCAAGGCCGCTGCGGAAGGTCGCTCCAAGGAGAAGGTGAAGGCGTCCTTGGAACACCTGTCCCACCTCGTAGATGCGGGTGACCAGATGTCCGAAGCCGATTTCGCCCGGCGCCTGGAGATTCCCGCGTTCCGGGCATCCGGCCCCATCGTCGAGTTGCAGACCCTTCTGAACGTGGAGGGGTACCAGGTGATTGAATACGACCGCGCCGGCAAGCAGTTGCGCCTCAACCGCGCCCTTCTGCTTCAGATGTACGAGGTGGAGAAATGACCGAGCCTTCCCAACCCAGCCTCATGCGTCGCAGGGAAGTGATGGACGCCCTTCGGCGCGGGACGGTCCCACGCCGGGGGCTCGACCTCTTTGCGGTGGGCACGGAGCGGCTGGAGAAGGCACTGGACAACGAGCTGGAGTCCGTTGCTGCCGGCCGTGGTGCATTCAAGGCCCTCCGCGGAGACTTTGGGTGCGGGAAGAGTTTTGCGGCGCGGTGGTTTCAACAGCGTGCGCAGCTTCAGGGCTTTGCAACCGCTGAGGTTCAGATTTCGGAAAACGACACACCGCTGCACCGCCTGGAAACCGTTTACCGACGAGCCATGGAGAACCTGCGCACCCAGGAGTGGCAAGAAGGTGCGTTCCGCTCATTGGTGGAGAGCTGGTTCTTCTCTTTGGAGGAGGAAGTCATTGCCGCCGGCACTGACTCGGCAAACACAGACGCGTTCACGGTGGCCGTGGGAAAGCTGTTGGAGGCCCGCCTGACGGAGGTGTCTGCGATTCAGCCCCAATACGCTGCGGTGTTGCGTGCATGCCACAAAGCGCGGGTTGCTGAAGATGCGGCCACGTACGAGGGATTGATTGCCTGGTTGATGGGCGAGCCCAACGTTGCCGCCGGCGTGAAGCGCAGCGCCGGGGTGAAAGGCGACCTGGACCACACGGGGGCCCTCGCGTTCCTGCGCGGATTGCTGATTCTCCTGAAGCAGACGGGACGCAAGGGGTTGGTGCTGGTGCTGGATGAGGTGGAGACAATTCAGCGCATCCCAAGCAATGTACGAGAGAAGGCATTCAACGCCCTGCGCCAGCTGATTGACGACGTGTACGGTGACCGGTTTCCAGGCCTCTACATCCTCATCACGGGGACACCGGCATTCTTTGATGGACCGCAGGGCATCAAGCGGTTGCCTCCCCTCGCCCAGCGCTTGCATGTGGACTTCCCTGCGGACCCACGGTTCGACAGTGCGCGGGGCGTCCAGGTCCGGCTCTTGCCGTTTGATATGGAGCGGTTGGTGACCGTGGGCAGGCGGATTCGGGACCTGTTTCCTGCGCAGGCACCAGAGCGGGTCCGTACGCTCGTAACCGACGACGTCATTGAATCCCTGGCGCGAGGGGTTACTGGCCAGCTTGGCGGGAAGACGGGTGTGGCGCCGCGCATCTTCTTGCGGAAGCTGGTCACTGAGATGCTGGACAAGGTGGATGAGCACCCGGACTACGAACCGCTTAAGCATTTCCAGTTGGTCATGGACGCCCATGAAATGTCCGCTGAGGAGCGCGAGGCTTCTGGAAAACAGGTCACCGCGGAGGACATTGCACTTGACCTTGGTGCGGGTCCGCGTCACGAATGAACGCCTCAGCCTTCGACCGCCTCAACGGCGCCATGCAGTACCACCTGGTCAATACGCTCGGGTTCGCATCCCTGCGCCCCGTGCAGAACCAGACCATTGACGCCATTTTGGACGGTGACAACTGCGTGGTGTTGGCACCCACTGCCGGTGGCAAGACCGAGGCTGCGTTGTTCCCGTTGTTGTCCCAGATGGATGCAAACGCATGGACTGGGCCTTCAGTCATCTACCTGTCCCCCATCAAGGCGCTTCTGAACAACCAGGAGACCCGGCTCCAACGCTACGCGGGTATGCTTTCAAGGCGGGCATTCAAGTGGCATGGGGATGTTTCGGCCTCACTGCGCCGCTCGTTCATTCGTGACCCTGCGGACATTCTCATGACGACGCCAGAATCACTGGAAGTCATGATGATGAGCCAGAAAGTGCCCAGCCGGCGGCTGTTCCAGTCCATCCGCGCCGTGGTCATTGACGAGGTTCATGCGTTTGCTGCGGATGACCGTGGGGCCCACCTGACGTCGTTGTTGGAGCGGCTGACACGGTTTTGCGGGTCTGATGTTCAGCGGATTGGGCTCTCCGCAACCGTGGGCAACCCGGACGAAATCCTGCGCTGGCTGCAGGGCACCAGCCAGCGGAAAGGGCGCCTGGTGAATCCCCCGAGGGTTGCCGGAAACCCTGATGTCCGCCTGGACTACGTTGCGTCACTGGAGAACGCCGCGAAGGTCATTTCCCAACTGAACCGCGGCGGGAAACGCCTTGTGTTCGTGGACAGCCGCCGCCGGGTTGAGCAGCTTGCGGAACACCTCCGGACGCTGGGGGTCAATACGTTCCTCACCCACTCGTCGCTGTCCGCGGATGCTCGTCACCAGGCGGAGCAGGCTTTTGAGTCCGGCGAGAACTGCGTGATTGTCGCCACGTCCACCATGGAGCTGGGCATTGACGTTGGGGACCTTGATGCCGTTCTTCAAGTGGACGCGCCACCGTCGGTCGCCAGCTTCCTTCAACGGATGGGCCGCACTGGCCGCCGTTCTGGGACGCGCCAGAACGCAACCATCCTATGTACCAAGACAGAGGACCTGGCCACCGCGGCGGCGCTGCTCCAGCTGTGGAGGTCTGGGTACATTGAAAGCGTGGCCCCGGAGCGCGCAGCGTACCATGTGCTGGCCCAGCAAATGATGGCGCTGACTGTCCAGGAGGGCGGCGTGGCGCTCTCTGACTGGTGGGCGTGGGTGTCCGGCGCGGAGGCGTTCAACCAGGTGACGGAGGCCGGACGCGTTGCCCTGTTGGAGAAGATGCTGGCGGAGGACATCCTGTTCCTTGCCGATGGAAAATTGAGCCTGGGGCAGCGGGGCCAGCGTCTTTACGGTCACCGGAACTTTGAAGCGCTCTACGCAGTGTTCCAAGCCCCTGCGACCCTCAAGGTCCTCTGGGGCCCTGACGAGCTTGGGACCGTGGATGCGTTCTTCATGCAGGGCCTGCCGGAGAACCCCAGTTTCTATCTTGCTGGCCGTGCATGGCAGGCAACGAGCCTCGATTGGGAACGAGGGCTCTGCCACGTGGTGCCAGCGGCTGCGGGTCGTCACCTGAACTGGTTGGGAGCCCCCCGGTTCCTATCACGTACGTTGTCTGAGGCCGTCCGTGAGCTTTTGGTTTCCGATTCTGAAGGTGAGGAATGGACGTCCCGCGCCAAGGATGAATTGCGTGCACACAGGGCATTCCACGCCTTCCTGCGTGAAGGTCGGTTGGTACTCCGCTGCCACGCGGACCGGATGGAGCTGCACACGTTTCTAGGTGGCCGTGCCAACAACCTTCTTGCTCGGCTCCTCCAACAGCGTCTCGGTGGTGAGGTCGCTGCGGACAGCTTTGTGGTCACTTTGAAGGGTGACGCGGCAAAGTCAGCTGTCGCTGTGCAGCAGGAACTGGCTGTGCTGTTGGCGCCGGGCGGAATCACCCTGGTGGATGCGAAGCGCATTGCACCACTGTGCGCGCGTGGCCGCCTCACAAAGTTCCAGCCATGCCTGCCAGAAGACCTGGAGCTGGATATGATGGCGCACCGACTCCTGGAGGTGCCCACCGGCGTGGACGGGTCACAGGTCATGACGGACGTTCTCAAAACTGGATAACGCTGGGGCCCTAGCGGCGCCGGAGGCAGGTTTCGTAGTCCGCCAGGAGGGCTTCCAGGTCCGCCAAAAACTGTTCCGGCCTAGGCAGGTTGTCACGTGGGTAGAACTTGTGGGTCACCGCGGCGATCTCATAGGCCTCAATCATTTGGCCCTTGGCACGCAGGTCAACGCCCTCACCAGTTTCAAAGCCACCAGCCCTCGTCAGGACGCAAAGGCGCCGTAGCTCCCCGGTGCGCTCGCGAAGCGCAGCAACGGGCGATTTCGTGACGCCCTGGTTGAGTGTGGCATACAAGCCAGTCATGTCCGCTCGGAAGAGGTAGATAGCGTAAAGCCCATCGCTGACCACGGTGGTTTCGCGCACATCCATCACAGCAATCCATGGCACACGTGCCCACGCACCCATGCCCATGGACCACTTCACCTTCAGGTTCTTTCGGGACTTGACCGGTGCCGACTCAGCCAGACTCCTGCCCACAATGGAGAATGGCGCCCACATCGCTGCCTGCTTTGAGGGCGGCCCGGAACCCTGCGTCGAGATGTAGCCGCCCAGAATGGCTTGGAGGCCACTTGCGATTGCGCTCCCACTTCCTTCCGGGCGACGGTCTGAGACGGGAGGACCGGATTGCGATGTCATGGGAATGACTTACGCGGGCCTGAATCGAGTGGTCAACCGGGGCCGCGTACCCTTTGGCGGCGTCGCGGAGGCCCCCGCTCCAAAAGCCGCTCTGCGCATCAAAATGCCCTTGACTCCAGGGCTGCTCAACAACCGGCGTCAGACCACACAGTTTGCGCCATGACAGCACGGTCATCCACGTGAAGCTGCCGGGCTTTTTGTGAAGCGGAGGTGAGCAAAGCTTCCTTCCGTGAGGTCATGGTCGAGCAGGCGGTCACTCGGCGCCGCGGTGCGCGCCACATGGGTGCCGCCCGCGCGAAGGACGAAGACATTGCGTGCAGGCAAGCCAAGGGCGACGAGCAAATCCAGTACCAGTGCGTTGGTGGCCAAGCAGACACGGGCATGATGCATGCTGCGGGTTTCTTGGAGATTGTGCGCATCTGGGTGGACCACGGTGAACTGCATGACATTCGCAGCGCCGTGAGCAACACTCTCCGCGGGCAGGACCCTGCCTTCCACAACATCAACGAGCGGATTGTAGGGCTGTTCGGCACCGAGGACGTCCCCCTTTTTTGGCCAGCGGTCCACGCTGTGCAGCACGACATGCAAATGCGCTCCGGTGTGGGTGTGCGAGGCGAACTCGCCAATGGCGTGAAGCTGTGCCAGCAGGACCTCGTGTGGAGGCAATTGGCCGCCGCCTTTGGCCAAGAGCGGCATGTGAATCTCCTTCGCACCGAGCTTGGTCGCCTTCCTCAACAAGTCCAAGGTTGCCAATCTCACGAGGGAGGTCCGCCCAAACCCTCCAGCCTGCTGGCCACACACGAGCCACCACGTTTGGCCGCCAACGTCCACCTTCTTAGCGGTGCCCTCCCTCATGTGGATATCTTGAATCGGACCCACGTCGGCAATCAGCCCCTTCAGCATGGACGAAGGGGCCGAGAGGTCCAGCTGACCATCCTCAAGCGCTGCAACAGAAATTGCTCGTGCGACTGCAGGGCCTGAATGTGCCCCGTCGATGCGCGCGGAGGTCAAGGTCAGGTGAAGGCCCCAGTCCGTGAAGTGGTAGGCTGCGCTGCTCAGCTCCGCTGACGGGCGTGAAACGGCGTCCAGAACCCCCCGGACCGCCTCGCGCACGTCATCGAAGTCCTTGTAGCGCAGCGCGTGGATTGCATAGTTCTTGAGGAGGAACTGCGCATACGCGTCATCGCACTCCTTGAACCTGGTGAACCAGAAATGAGGTCCAACCGCGGCCCCCAGGTGTTCATGCACCACGTCCAAACAAGCGCGCAGGTCAGGGTCGGTGAGTGACGTCCCATAAAACATGAAGGAATAGTCCGCTGCAAGATGCTCAAGAAGCGTCAGGACGTCTGGTTCTCTGGCCATCACACGCCGGTAGTCCCGGTGTCCAAGCACAAACTCACCAATTCCGCGTTCAGAAAAGTCACCATGAAGCTTCATGACGTGCCGGTGGATGGCCCCGGCGCGGATACTTGCGTAAACTGCGGACGCGTCCGCTCTTAATGACGCAGCTTGTGATGGAGCGCCCATCGCGTGACCGGGCAATGTGTCGGCCAATGCGCGCTCCATGAAGCTGTCCCAATTCGTTGTAAGGATTGCGGGCCAAGGACCATTCGCGACAATATAGTGTTCGGGTAGCGGGGTTTTCTCCAGGCGGCTCGCCAAGACCTCTTTGACCTTGATGGAAAGGTTCGTCCCAAGTTTTTGGCGCATGAGTTCGGCTGCAACAATGGCGTCACCTTTCTTCCTGAGCCGGCTAAACGCCGCCTTGGGGCCGAGCTCATTGTGGTCCCAGAGGTCCCACAGCACTTCCCACCAACCGCCCAGATGTTTGATTGAGACGCCAGCGCCAAGAAACGGAATGACTTTCCTCTGCCGAATCTTGGATATGAGCAAAGCTGCTGACGGCGAAGCCGGCGCAGAGTTTCTTGGGTCTTTGGCCACGGTGCCTCCTCAGCCGTCATACGCCGGATTGGATGGCCAAGCGACCGAGTGCGGCCCTGCAGTTCACGAAGGCCGGGCATTCCACATGGCAAGCGCGACAGCCAGCACCTGCAAGTCCCTCTCTTTGGCGCTGCGTTTTGTCGTCTCCTCGATGAAAGCCGGCGCTTCGACAGGCGTCACCCACTTCGTGCGCTCCGTCTCGCTGTCCCACTTGCCCTGCGCTCCCACGGGCCGCATTAGGAAGTACTCATTCGCGCTTGTGCTTCCCTGGAACGTACCTGGGATCGGCGCGAGAATCTCGGCCTGGTATCCGGTTTCCTCAAGGACTTCTCTGAGGGCCACTGCCTCAGCGCTTGTGTCTCCCTTGCTGGGCTTTCCCTTGGCAAAGGTCCACACAGTGTTGTCAAAGTGTCCCGCAACCTCTCGGAGCAGGACGCGGCCATCCTCGTCAAACAGGACGCCACCGTAGGCTGTCTTCTGCTTGATGGCTGTGGGACCAGCAGCGCTTTGTTTGGATGACAGCGATCTTAGCCCAGCCTGGCCATGTTTTCCGCCGTCAGCGAGCTGCGCGAGCACAGTCCACACCTTGTGGTAGATTTCCTCTCGCTGGCTGCCCTGCTTTGCGCCCACGGAAGCTTTGAAGTTGTTGTAGTCAATGGCCAGGACGGCATTGAGCAATGCCACCGCCACGGCTTCTCTCGGTGCTGTCGCTCTGAACCTATAGTCAGTTCCCGTGTCCTCGCTAATTTCGCCCAATGCTGGGAGAAACCCCTTTGCCAGAGCCTCCAGGTCGGCGCGGACGCGCGCCCGTACCGTCAGGGTGTTGGCAGCCTGGTCTGATGGCTTTTGCACAACGCTGAAGAATCCAAAGTTGGTGGTGACCCACATGGTTGCCTCCACACGTCGTGTCATGTGTGCACCGAATGGTCTGTTCACGTCAACAATCTGGCTCCGCTCTCACAGGACCTTTCTGGACGTTCTCCTGCCGTGGCAAATTGACGTCCTGGCCAGCTCAAGTCGACCCTGGTGGCCGAGGGCGGAAGGGGCGGTGGCGTTCGGTCACAATGTGGTATGGATCGAACGCAGCACCAGCACGCCAAGCGATTTTGGGGGACGCGATGTTGGGACGGAAACCGCACTGGCCACAGATGCTCGCTGCCGCGGTGGCGTGCGCGATGACGACATTACCTGCCTTCGCCGCCGGGAAGGAGCCAGAGCTAGTTTTCCGCAAGGTTTCACGTTCCGTTGTGCGGATCTTCGCCGGGCCTGGCCAGGGCAGTGGCGTCGTGATTGGCAGGAACACCGTTGTCACCAACTTCCATGTCGTCGAAGACGCGCTAATCAATGGTGCAGAGCTTCGAATCAAGTACCCCCGTCAGGAGAAGTTCATACTTGCGCACGTGCTGGCTTGGGACAAGGATTGGGACTTGTGCATCCTGGAGGCCAATGGACTGGAGCTCCCAGCGGTTGAGATTGCTCCGGCTGTCCCGCCACCAGGCTCCCGCGTGTACGCTGTCGGCGCGCCGCTGGAGCACGAACTCACCATCACTGATGGGCTTGCGTCTCCCCTGAGACGTCGAGACGATGCTCCTTGGCTTCAAACAAGCGCCCCCATTTCACCCGGCTCAAGCGGCGGAGGGCTGTTTGATGCACAAGGTCGTTTGGTAGGCATTACCACCTCGATCCTCGCAGAGGCGGATGCGCATAACCTCAACTACGCTGCGCCGGCGGTCTTGATTCCGCTGGTTGAGTCACGGTTCAAAAAACGTGTTGCAGCTGCTGTTGCGGCAGCAGAGGAGGAGAAGCGCTCGCAGGAGTTGGAGGATGCCAGGGCGCGCGCCGCTGAAGAGGAAGCAGTCTCCCGTCGCCTCAGCGCAGAGCGTGCAACGCGGGAGGCAGAGTCTTACCGTTTGGCGGAGGAACAAAAGCGGGTTGAGCGCATGAGGTCTGAACTGTGGTCAGAGCAGCAACGTCTGGCCAGGGAACAAGCCCAAACCGTGGATGCGCAGAGGCGTACTCGGGAAGAGGTCGAGAGCCTGCGCGAGAGCAGGGCGCGCCTGAAGGCCGAACGTGCGCGTGAAGCCCAGCAGGCACCACCGGTTCCTCAGCCTCCACCGCCAACCAAGCCCGCGGTTCCACAAACCCGATGGCCGCTGGGCGTGCTTGCCACGGGAGTCGCGGTTGGCCTTGCAGGTGTTTGTGCCGGCGTGTTGCTTGGTGGGTTGGGCCTTGGCACTTCTACAGTGATGGTCCTCGCGCGGACCACGGTTGGTCTTCAGCGGCTGGAGCAGTTGATGTTCATTGCGTATGTCACGGGTTGGGTGGCCGTCATTGCGGCTCCTCCTCTCGCCGTGCTCGTCGTGGGCGCCGGAGCGGGCATTGCGGGGGTTGGCGCCTATTTTCAGTGGGGTGTTGAATGAGGGCCCTCGCGCGGGCGATTGCCTCAAGCTTCGCTCTGGCCGCCATCGCTGGGTGTTGGCCCTCGGAAGCGGCCTGCAACACAGACGCGGACTGCGTTTCAGAGGACGGCTACATTTGTAACGCCGCTTCAGGCACATGCCGAAAGTCTGAACCTACCCGTCGTGACGGCGGCAGTACCTCCAGTTCGGGCGGCGCAGCCTCGACAGTTGGCAGCCAGACCAGTTCGTCCGACACGTCTTCCAGCAGAGTTGCGGCTTCATTATCGAGCCGTGGCGGGTCAAGCTCGTCTCGTGCTTCCAGTGCCGCCGCAGGGACCAGCCTCCCGCAGAGCAGTTCATCCGTGGCCGCCTCATCGCTGTCTCAATCCGCCACAGCAACGTCCGCTGCGTCGTCTGGCGGCACCAGCATGGCAGTCTCCGGTTCCAGCGCAGCCTCAAGTCAGGGCGGCTCCACATCCTCTATCGCGTCGAGTACCAGCAGTGGGGGCCCACCGCTCGGGACGTTGGCGGTTATCCTCGCTGGAGACGCGGCCGGCACAGTCACCTCAATACCTCCTGGGATAGATTGTCCAGCTACAAGCTGCCAAGCGGCATTTCCAGTTGGCACTGGTGTTACCCTCGTGGCGCAGGCAGCCGGCCCTGGCGCATTTCGCCAGTGGGTTGGAACCTGCACAGGGTCTCCGAACTGCGGCGTTCAAGTGGCCGACGGTCTCACCA
>Ga0154020_10004550_pt1 | contig 16510 bp, 7 predicted proteins | sample Klosneuvirus_201_FD_109709 | JGI IMG/M metagenome (GOLD analysis project Ga0154020, IMG submission 109709) | Active sludge microbial communities from wastewater, Klosterneuburg, Austria - Klosneuvirus_20160825_MG | ecosystem: Engineered > WWTP > Aerobic digester > Activated sludge | place...
CGGGCAATATGACGCCGGTCTTTTGGGCCAGGGACGTACGCGATACCGGACTAAGCCGCCACCTCGCCAACAACCACGTGCGCCTGTCGCTGCGGCAGGGCCCTGCCGGCCCGGAATTCAGTGGTGTGGCATTTGGGTTGGGGGAAGCCTTCCGAACGGTGCAGGACGGGCCGTTCGACCTGGCCTTTACCCTCTTCGACGACGACTGGCACGGGGAGCGGGTGCTGGCGCTTATGGCGCGTGGGTTTCGGCGCTGATCAAATTCGGATCGTCTTCACCTTCGAAGAATCTTTCGGCTTAGGCGCTGAACCGGGTGGTGGCGCCTGCCCTTCCTGCTGCCGCAAACGTTCTTCGGGCAATAAATCATCATCTGCTGGTGGCGCATTGCCGTCGTCACGGGGCCCTGTTTCACCGCGATTGTTCAGCCGGTCAAATGGGTCCATGCCCTGGAAAAAGCGCTCGAATATCTGATCCAGCCCGGACGGGCCGCTTCCTTCAGGAAGGCCAAACGACCTGAAATCGAAAAATTGGCTGCCGCTTCCATCGAACGTGGTGTCTGCGTGGAAATAAAAAAATGAACTGGAGTCGGGCGAAACGTGCAATTGCCCGCCTTTATTGACGGTGGAATCGGCAGGGGGCATGATGCGACGCATCTGTTCGTCCATACGGCGTTTCAGTTGTTCAAAACGGTCAAGTGGCGACTGCTCGGATTGGGCAGCAACCAAAGCCGGCATGCATAACCCTGCCAACAGGGCAACAAAGATTTTTTTACCGGAAAAAAGTACGATGCGCATCGTTCGAGTTTTTTGTTATCAATAAAACCTCAAAGTCGAGGCTGCAAATTTAAAACCTTTCCTGCTCTACCCGCAAACCCGAAACCCGTTAAACCTCCGCTAACCCTACCTTTGTCGCATGAACATCGTCATCATTGGAGGAGGAGCCGCGGGTTTTTTTGCTGCAATTGCTGCCGCTGAAGCAGATCCGTTGGCTAAGGTGACCATCTTGGAGCGAGGCAACGCCGTTTTGCAAAAGGTACGGGTGAGCGGCGGTGGACGCTGCAACGTCACCCACGCCTGTTTCGACGCCCACGTGCTGGTGCAGTATTACCCTCGTGGCAGCCGCGAACTGTTGGGGCCATTTTTGCGATTTGGCCCACAGGATACCGTCGAGTGGTTCGCCAATCGTGGTGTGCGCCTCAAAACCGAGGACGACGGCCGAATGTTCCCGGTGACCGACGACTCTCAGACGATCGTGGAGTGCCTGTGGAATGCCGCCAAAAATGCCGGTGTACACGTACACACCGGTGCGCGGGTTGACGAGCTGGAGCGCACAGCCTCCGGTTGGGTGGTACATGCCGGGCATCACACGCCCGAACCCGCCGACCGGGTGTTGGTGGCTGGGGGCAGCAGCGAAGGGTTGTGGACGTTGTTGGCCAACCTCGGGCATACAATTGTGCCGCCCGTGCCGTCGCTTTTTACGTTCAACACCAAGGATACCCGGCTACGCGACCTCGCCGGCGTGTCTGTTCAGGAAGCCTGCGTGCAGGTAGTTGATGCCAAACTCCTGGCCAACGGACCGCTTTTAGTCACGCATTGGGGCCTGAGCGGCCCGGCTATACTGCGCCTTTCCGCATGGGGCGCGCGCGCGTTGCACGACCTGAATTACCAGTTTACCTTGTCGGTTAACTGGCTGGGGAATATGCCCGCAACCGAAATTGAATCCGCTCTGAACCGCCTGAAAACTGAACTGGCGCGCAAACAAATCGGCACGCATGCACAGTTTTCCCTGCCTGCACGTTTGTGGGAGCGACTTGTGGAAGCCGCGGGCATACCGTCAATTTTGCGCTGGGGCGATGCGGCTAAACCTGCACTGGCCCGCCTCGCAGGTGCATTGGGTCAATCAGAATTTGCCGTGCGGGGCAAAAGCACATTTAAAGAAGAGTTTGTAACCGCCGGTGGTGTCAGTCTGCGCGAGGTGCATTTCAAAACATTTGAAAGCAGGCTATTCCCCGGGCTGTACTTTGCCGGAGAAATACTCGACATAGACGCCATCACCGGCGGTTTCAATTTTCAGGCTGCCTGGACGGGCGGTTGGATCGCCGGGCATGCCATGGTGGAGCAGTAGAACCCTTAGTTTTTGGGTTTGCTTTCCAACGGTGCTCCCACCGGTGTGCCACACACGTGGCCGGGTTGTCCATGCGGAGGGTTGGTGCCCGGAGCCACTTTGACAGGTTGAGCGGAGGCAGGCGATGGTGCGGAAGCGGACGACGGAGCCGGTGTGGGAACGGTTAATGCCGGGCCGCTTTTCGATGCCGGTGCACTGCCGTCCAGCGGCGCACCCACCGGTGTGCCACACTGGTGACCGGGTTGCCCGTGCGGGGGGTTAATCTTGCCGGAAGACGCGGAAGCGGGAGTCGTTTGACCGGGCGTGGTACTCGGCGTGGTACCCGTTTGGGAAACAGCGCTCCCGGACAAGTCGCCCTGCGGCGCGCTCAGGTTCGGGCCGGCGGCTTCGGGAGTAGTGGTTTCTTCGGTAGTAGCAGATTGTGACGGCGTGTCGTTGTTGCATGAAGCGGCAAAAAAGGCAAGCAACAAAGCGAAGGAAAATGTGCGAACGTTCATCTTTGCATTTATTTATGTGAAAAAAGGCCGCCAAAGGTATGTGGCTGCACGCAATTCAGCACAAAATCAGCGGTGTTGTTTTTTTGCCGTTGTCCTACCAGTAATTTGACGACCTGACATGGCCGCTTTTTCCGGCAATTATCGCCTACCCTCAAAAAAAGAGCCGCTCACCACCGATCTATACCGTTTCTTTGTGGAACAGTTTTTGCTAATTTATTTTTTTCATTCTTTTTTTTATCCATGAACCGATTCCTACTCACCGCAATGCTGTGGCATTGTGCGCTCACTTATGGCGCAACGCAAGATGCCACCCTGTTCAATCAAGTCGTAGGCTCCGCCGGGCGTTTTGCCGTGCAACAAGGCCGCACCTTCTCCTACACCATCGGGGAAGTTGTCATTCCTACGCTTTCTTCCGCCAACTACGTCTTCACGCAAGGGTTCCACCAGCCGGAACAAACCCGGATTGTATCGGTGGGTGATCCAGACCTTACGGACTGGAACATCCTTGTGTTCCCCAATCCGGTATCCGAGGCACTGACTGTTCGGTATTCGCCGGACAAAGGATCAATGCTCTCGGCCACCGTGGTAGACCTGATCGGGCGGGTGATTTTGACCGATCAGCCCATGTTCGACCCGAATGGCACCGTGCTGGACTGCCGCCTTTGGCAACCCGGCGTGTATTTCGTGATCCTGACCGATCCGGTCAGCCGGGCTACTGCTATGACACGCGTCATCCGGCTGTGATCATCTCCTCCCTGTATTTTTTACTCCTTCTTATTATTCGTGATCATTCCAAAATTGATAAGGTACTATGGCAAACCGTCTCTTACTTTTCTTAAGCCTTTTGGCTTCCCTGCTCACCACTTGGCGCGCCGACGCGCAAAATGCCCCGCAAGGATTTAGTTACCAGTGCATCGTGCGGGACATAAACGGTGCTTCCCTCAACAACCAGACCGTCTCCCTGCTCTTTACCATTCGTAACGGAGCGCCAAACGGACCGGTCGCCTATTCGGAAATGCAATCTTCTTCCACGAATGCGTACGGACTGGTCAACCTTGTCATCGGACAAGGCAACCCGCTGCAAGGCAACTTCAGCACCATAAACTGGGGTGCAAGCGCCAAGTATCTGACCGTTTCTTTGGAAACATCGCCCAACGTGTTCGATGAACTCGGCACCTCGCAACTGATGAGCGTTCCATACGCCCTGTATGCCCAAAATACGGCCAACAGTGGCGACAACTGGGGCACACAAACCGTGCAAACTTCATCGGAACTGAGCGGAAACGGCACCAGCGGAACCCCGCTTACCATCGCTCAACAAGGTGCCCAACCGGGCCAGGTACTGAAATGGGACGGCACAACCTGGATTCCGCAAAACGACAACACAGGGCAATCCGGCACCGTCTCCGAAGTCAACACAGGAGCCGGCCTGACGGGTGGCCCCATTACTACGACAGGTACCATCAGCCTCGCCAATTCGCCCGTAACACCCGGTTTGTACGGCAGCCCGACCGAAATCCCGGTCATCACGGTGGATCAATATGGCCGTGTGACAAACGTATCTATCGTCAGCATTCCAACCAATACGACCACCATTACCGGCGCCGCAGGTATCGGAGTGACCCAAAACGGTCAAAATTTCACCATCACCAACACAGGTGACACGAACGCAACCGACGATCTGACGACTTCCAGCCAGGCCGACGGCGACGTTACAGGCCCGTTTTCCAACCTTCAGATCAAACCCGGTGCGGTCGGCAATGCAGAAATCGCCGACAATGCGGTGGGCACATCCAAAATTACCGACGGTGCAGTAACCGCCGGTAAAATTGCCGATGGCGCTGTGACTACAGCCAAGATCGCCGACGGAGCGGTAGCCACCGGTAAAATTGCCGACAATGCCGTAAACACCCAAAAACTGGGCAATGCAGCGGTTACCGCCGCCAAACTGAACGACATGGGCGCCGTTAGCGGCCAGGTACTCAAATGGACCGGTACCATGTGGGCACCCGCTCAGGATGCCTTGGGAAGCGTAAGCCTGACGGGTGGCTCCGGTATCAGTATCTCAGGCGCCTCGCCCAACTTCACGATCACGAATAGCGGCGACACAAATGCAAACGACGATGTCACTACCGCCAGTCAGGCCGACGGCGATGTGTCCGGTCCGTTTGCCAACCTCCAGATCAAATCGGGCGTTGTTGGTTCAACTGAACTGGCCAATAATGCCGTGACCACGTCCAAAATCAACGCACAAGCTGTATCCGGCGATAAAATTGACCAGATGAGCGCCGCGAACGGTCAGGTACTCAAATGGAACGGAACTACCTGGTCTCCTGCACCCGACAATCTCGGCACCGTCACCATTACCGGTGGCGTGGGTATTGACGTGATTGCCGTAGGCCAAAACTTCACCATAGCCAATGGCGGCGACATCAACCCTTTTGACGACCTCACCACGAACAGCACCGCCGACGGCGACATCATTGGCCCGTTCTCCAACCTGCAGATCAAAGCGGGTGCAGTCAACAGTTTTGACTTAGCCAACAACGCCGTACAAACTGCCAAAATCCAGAATGCTGCCGTTACCGGCGAAAAAATCGCTCAAATGGGCGCGTTCAACGGGCAAGTCCTCAAATGGAACGGAACTACGTGGGCGCCCGCACAAGATACCGGCGGCGACAACTGGGGCACACAAACCGTCGTGACCAGCACGCCACTTTCCGGCCTTGGCACCAACGCCAGCCCGCTGACGATTGATCAGCAGGGTGCTTCCAACGGGCAAGTGCTCAAGTGGAACGGCGCAGTCTGGTTACCCGCCAACGACAACGATTCCGGTCCCGATAACTGGGGCACCCAAACAGCTGCCGTCAACCCGACCTTGATTGGCAACGGCACACTCGGCAACCCACTCGGTATCGCACCACAAGGCGCTGCCAGTGGACAAGTACTCAAATACAACGGATTAAACTGGTTTCCCGCCGACGACCAAACCGGCGCCGATAACTGGGGCGCTCAAACCGCACAGGTAAATCCGCGGCTTACCGGCAACGGTACCGCTGCTAACCCGCTTGACCTCGCCCAACAAGGCGCCTCCAACGGCCAGGTGCTCAAATGGAATGGCAGCGCATGGCTTCCTGCCGACGACAACAACTCCGGCGGCGGCGACAACTGGGGCACACAAACTGCTACGACCAATGCCACTATTACCGGAAACGGCACCGTTGGCAGCCCACTCGGTGTTGCTCAGCAAGGCGCCTCCAGCGGCCAGGTACTCAAATGGAACGGCAGCGCATGGCTTCCTGCCAATGATGACAACACCGGCGGCGACAACTGGGGCACTCAAACAGCCATCACATCCCTGAACATTGGCGGCAACGGTACCGCAGGCAACCCACTACATCTCGCACAATTAGGTGCCACCGACGGGCAAGTTCTCAAATGGGATTCTGCTCAAAATCTGTGGGAACCCGCCAACGACATCGGCGGCGGCAGCGGCGACGACTGGGGCAACCAGGTGGCGCAAACCAATGCCACTCTCACCGGAAACGGCACTCCCGGCAACCCACTGGGTATCGCGGCTCAAGGGGCTACTGCCGGACAAGTACTGAAATTCAATGGAACGACATGGCTCCCGCAGGACGAAGCCGGCGGCGACGATTGGGGCAGCCAGGTGGCTGCCACCGCTCTCAACATCATTGGCGACGGTACGGCGGGCAACCCGCTGCGCTTTGCGAGCTTTGGCGCCAATGCCGGGCAGGTACTTTCCTGGAACCCGCTCCTGAACCTCTGGGTACCGGCCAACGATACCTGGGGCACACAATCCGCCGTTGTCAACCCGCGCCTGAGCGGCAACGGCACTGCCGGCAGCCCACTTGATATTGCACAACAGGGCGCGGCCAACGGCGAGGTGCTTAAATGGAACGGCTCTTCGTGGGCGCCTGCCGCCGACAGTGGCGGCGGCGACGATTGGGGCGCACAAACCGCTGTGGTAACCCCGCGCCTCATTGGCAACGGCACGGTGGGTAGCCCACTCGACATTGCTACGCAGGGCGCCGCTGCCGGCCAAATTCTTAAATTCAACGGCAGCACCTGGATTCCTGCCGACGACGAAGTAGCGACTCCCGGCGGAGGCGACAACTGGGGCACGCAATCCGTGGTGTCCGATGCCACCCTCAGTGGCAACGGCACCAACATCAGCCCGCTCACCATTGCCGCACAAGGCGCTTCCAACGGCCAGATACTCAAATTCAACGGCTCCTCTTGGGCACCCGGAAGTGACAACGGTGCCGACAATTGGGGCACCCAAACGGCTGAAGTCAGTGCACGTTTAATCGGAAACGGCGCCGCCGGAAACCCGCTCGACATCGCCCAACAGGGCGCAACTCTTGGCCAGGCACTCAAATGGAACGGTACCGCATGGGTACCTGCCAACGATAACGATACGAACAACAACTACGCCGCCGGTGCCGGTATTTCTATCACCGGTTCAGCGCCGAACTTCACCATTACGAATACCGGAGATGCCGATGCCAATCCAACCAACGAACTTCAAACGCTTTCGCTTGCCGGCCAGGATTTGACCTTGTCCAACGGCGGCGGCACGGTCACACTCCCCGCTTCCAACAACTACACCGCCGGAACGGGGATCAATATTACCGGTGCTGCACCGAACTTCGTTATCGAAAATACCGGCGATGCCGATGCTGACCCGACCAACGAATTGCAAACCCTTAGCCTGAACGGTACCAAACTCGCCATTTCCGCCACCGGCAGCGAAGTGGATTTCGACACATTGCTCTCCGGCCTTGGAGGCGGAGGACTTTGGACTGCCTCCGGCGCCAATATTTACAACTCCAACGCAGGTTTTGTAGGCGTTGCCACAATGACGCCCATTCGCCCGTTGCACGTCAAAGGTATGGGAGAACTGATCCGCATGGAAGGGATTGAGCCGGCTATCGGTTTTTCCAGCGGCATTAACCCGAGCGCTTCTATTTCCAAATCATCCGGTGGATTTACCATTGCATCGGAAGACTCTACGTCTATCATACTGGCTACCGGCGCAGGCAAAATCGTATTTGTAGACGGTCTCAACGGGCATGTCGGCATGGGCGCCCCGAACGGGGGCATTGCCCGGCTTAAAGTGTACCATGCGCCGGGCAATGCCGGTCTGTCTATCCAAAACTCGGGTAGCGGCGGCGAGTGGGACTTCCGCGTGAACGGCTTCGACGGCAGCCTGAACCTGCACAACAACTTCTTCGGCGGCGGCCTTCCTGTCGGCACCTTTGCCATCAACGGATTTTACACCCCCTCCGACCGGCGTTTTAAAAAGGACATCAGCAGCACCGGCCGCATCCTCGACAAGGTGTCGCTTCTAAACCCGGTGTACTACCGCTACAACCAGGAAAGCGCCGACGCCAAACGCACTGTCGGCTTTGTGGCCCAAGAGGTGGAGTCGCTGTTCCCGGAACTGGTCGTGCAAAACCGTGCAGACGACGGCAGCATCTACCTCGCCGTGAACTACTCCGGTTTTGGTGTACTGGCCATCAAGGCAATTCAGGAACAGCAAGAGGAAATCAGCGCACTGCGTAAGGAAAAAGACCAACTACTGCTACGCCTCAACAATCTGGAAGCGCGTGTGCAAGGCATCGAACAGGCTCGGGCTTCCCGCGAGAAATAGCCCGGCGCCTCCGTTTTCAAAAAGGCCACAGTTTCGCACCTTTGCGGGACTGTGGCTTTTTTGCCATTGATCAATACAAGAGAAAACGTCCATGCGCCATTCCTTCCCGAAATGGGCCTTATCCATTTTTTTTGTTGCCGGCCTCGGTTTGACCAAGCTCTGCGGGCAAGTGTTTGTCCTCCGCGACACGTTCTGCTCCAACCAGTTCGTCATTGTCAATGGCCATTTGTACGGCCCCGATAACCCCAGCGGCACGGAAATCATCCCGGGCGGCGCAGCAAACGGAGCCGACAGCATCATCGAGGTGCGTTTCGTCTTTTACCAACCGGCAATCACCACGCTCAACTACAGCATTTGCGCCGACGACACGGTGTGGGTGAACAATGTGCCCTATCACGGCGGATTTTTTATCGGTCAGGAAACCATCGAAAACGGCGCCGCCAATGGTTGCGACAGCATTATTAACATCAACCTCCAGGTGATTCCGAGCAAACGAATCATTCAGCAGCCGATTTGCGACGGCGATACACTGTTCGTCAACGGTAGCCCGTACAGCGCTCTGAGACCGACCGGCGTGGAACGCATATCCGGCGGCGCTGCCGGGGGGATTTGCGACAGCGTAATTACGATCAACCTCACCGTGCTTCCACTGCCCTTTTCCGAGGTGATCGACACCCTCTGCCCCGATACTTTTTTGTTGATAAACGGCCGGCGCTACGACCGCGATAACCGCGCCGGACTGGAAATTTTGCCCGCCGCCGGCGCCAATGGTTGCGACTCGCTGGTCAACATCCGGTTGTTTTTTCGAGACCCCTGGATGACCCTCGGCGACGATGCCGACATCGGCTACGGCGACGAGGTGTGTCTTGACCCGCTTTTCAGTTTTCAGCCCGTCACGTTGTCGTGGACCCCTACCCTACCCTGCACCGACCCTGCTTGTCTGCCCCTGTGTGAGCAGTATTTCAGCAACGCCGAATTTGAGTTGACCGCCACCGACTCCAACGGCTGCGTCCTGCGCGACACCGTGCGCATTATCGTCAGCCGAAAACCACCTGTGTATGCCCCCAATGTGTTCAACCCCGATGCCTCCTGGCCTAACAACCGCTTTTTCCTGAGTGCCGGTGGCGGCATTTTGCAAATCAAACACCTGCAGATTGCCAACCGCTGGGGCGAGGTACTTTTTGATCAGGTGGGATTGTCGCCCGACAGCCCTGCCGAGGGCTGGGACGGCCAATACCGCGGCAAGTCCGCCCCGCCCGGTGTGTACGTTTTTTGGGCCGAAATGGTGCTGTGGGATGGTACGATGGAGATTGTCTCGGGTTCGTTTGCGCTGGTACGGTGATGCTTGTTTGTACCGCTACCTGCGCGCAGGTCATCCAGGCAATTGGTTTGGGAGAAACACCTTGATGCGGTGGAAGAACAGCGCATTTAGTCAGCCTGCGTTAGACGGGCACTGCAGTAAGGAGGCACACCGTGCGGGTACAAAGCGTGGTTGCAAAGCGATTGGTGCTGGTGAAGTGAGGATGCTGATGCCCCTTGTCGCATTGCACAGATTTTGTGCGGTCCGGCAAGGGGCATCAGCAATTCAGTGAAAACAATGGGTAGCGGAGGATGGGTGTTTTTTCACTTGTATATTTGCCGCATTCCATTCGTTACTGTCACCTTTCATGTAAATGAGGTTTTTTCAGCCTGGTTCCAGGTACTTATTTCTGTTGATTCTCATGCTGCTATGGGCCCAAACCGGCGTTGCCCAAACCGACTACCGGGTGGAGCGCTACAATGCGCTCAATGGCCTGGAGCATGCACACTGGGTCAACGATGTGCAGATGGACTCAACAGGCATGATCTGGGTAGTGCTCAACCAGGGTGGGTTGGCGCGCTTCGACGGTGATGTATTCACCTATTATTCCTTACCGCCCGAATGGCAAAAGGATTTCAGGGAATTGGTGATGCAGAAGCTCGTGATTGATCGCAGGGGAAAATTCTGGGTTAACGGGTTGGGGAAAATTCTGGATTTCGACCCGGCAGCCGGAAAGTTTACCATACCGGACGATGTTGGCGGCTTGCCCAATTCCAATATCGCAGCATTGCGCCAAACCCGCAGTGGCGCCCTCACATTTTTTTCCAATGACAACCTGTACTACCGCCGCCTGGACGACAACAGGTTCCGGCTGGCAGGGCATATCACATTACCAAAGGAGTTCAGTATAGAGACCACCGACACGGAAGAAAACGAACGAGGCGAGCTCTGGATAGCGACGCAAAACGGCTTTTACCGCCATGTACAGGGAAACCCTGAACTGGAATTTACGGGATTCGCACGCACAGAAGGCAATCCTTTTCCGACAGGGAGCCAGGCATCCGTTCGGCTTTTCGACAGCCCGGCCAACGTTCAATGGTACTCCGATGCGCTGCAAAGGGTCATAAAAATAAACACCCGCAGTGAAAATGTCGAACAATACAAGATGCCGGAGTTCAAACACCTGTTCAGCGTTTTGGAGACAGGGGACCTGCGCTGGTTCGGCGTTTTCGACGGCCTCATCAAGGTATCCCGGCGCAACCAGTTTTTTCAGCGCTGGCTCGATCAGCCCTTCGATCTGTCACAGGGGCCACCTACCGGAAACAGCTGTTATGGTTTGACCGAAACCCCTGATGGATTTATTTACACCGCTTCCGACCTCAGTCTGTATGAGATTTCTCCCCTTCAACCGGGCAAGTCGCGTCAGGTACAGGGGATGCCCGTCAACTTCCGACGCTACGGTATGATGACCGACCAGAACGGCAATATTTGGCTGTCCCGGTATGGCTACAACGTTGACTGCTACAACCCGAAAACCCATGCAATGCGGCGCGTTCCCTATGACGTGTCCAACGGACTGTCCAATAGCCTGTTGCAGGACAAAACCGGCCTGATCTGGGTGGCTTGCGAAAATGGCATTGTTCGAATTGACCTGCGTACGTTTACCGCTTCAACCTTCCCCTTGCCGGAAAAAACCTACGTGTGGCATTTTCATCAGTCGGACGATCACACAATTTGGGCCGCTACCAAAAACGGCATCCTGAAAATTAACCCCGCGTCGGGTGAAGTCCGGCAGTTCAATTCGGCCAACACCCCGGGTATGGCTTCCGGTGAAATCCTGTCCATTCACGAAGCAGAAGGCCTCCTGTGGTGCGGCTCCACGGGCGGGCTGATCCGTTTTAACCCGAGAACCAACGCTGCCGTCACATTCAGCACCCGGCACGGGCTGCCGCACAACCACGTGTACGCGGCTATCCCGGCGGAGGGTTCGCTCTGGTTACCAACCAACAAAGGTCTCGCCCGGGTATCGCTGACCTCCCTGAAAAAACCGGATGCAGACCTGGCAGACGTGGATATTTTCGGCGCCGACGACGGCCTGCCACACCACGAGTTCAACACCCTGACGTTTCTGAAAGCCAAAAACGGTACGATCTGGCTCGGCGGCCTGAACGGCGTCGTTGCCTTTGATCCGAAAAAATTAGTCCTGGGCAAGTCGGCTGATAAATCGGTCATCATCGCCGAGTTCAGCAAATACGACCAGAAAGCCGACAGTGTGCTCAGTTTCCCGCTCTTCAAAGACCGTCTGCCGGACGCCTTTGTCCTGCGCCCCGAAGAGAAGTTTTTCAGCGTCCGCTTTGCCCTGCTCGATTACCGCGATCCAAAAGCCAACCAGTACAGTTACAAACTGGAGGGCTTCGACCCCGACTGGGTTTTTGCCGGCAACCAGAACACAGCGCGTTATGCCAACCTTCCTCCCGGCAGGTACTCCCTGCGCATCCGGGGCGCCAACCCCAACGGCATCTGGAGCAACCGCGAGGCCACAGCCATCATTGTGGTGCAGCAGGTGTGGTACAAAACCGCCTGGGCCTGGTTGCTGTATGCACTCTTTGCCGCCGGACTAATTTACGGAGCCTGGAGCAGCCGGGTTCGCCGCTTGCGCCTGGCTCAACAATTGGAACTGGAACATCTGCGCTCCAGAAGCCTGAAAGACCTGGAAGTGTTTAAAAGTCGGTTTTTTACCAACATCACCCACGAATTCCGAACGCCGCTGACCGTGGTGCTGGGAATCACCGGGCAACTCCGGGCTGCCTTGGAGGCGGCAGGCCGGAAAGGCGCCCCGCCCGACATTCCCGTCCTTCTTTCCCAGGCAACCCTCGTGCAGCGCAGTGGAGAAAATCTGTTGCGGCTCGTCAATCAAATCCTCGACCTGGCCAAATTAGAATCCAATTCACTAAAAATTAATTACATACAAGGCAATGTGGTTGCTTTTGTCCGCTATATATCCGAAAGCCTGCACTCGCTGGCGGAGACCCGGAACATCCGGTTGGACGTGAAAAGCGCGGCGACGGAAATCGTGCTGGATTACGATCCGGAACGACTCCAGCAGATTGTGTATAACCTGCTGTCCAACGCCATCAAATTCACACCGGAAGGTGGTAGGGTGCTCCTCACTTTAGACTTTCCAGGTTTTGAAAACCAGGAGAGTCTGCTTGTTATTCGCGTGACCGACACCGGGCACGGTATTCCGCCGGAAGCGCTGCCTTTTGTTTTCGACCGCTTTTTTCAGGCCGACAATCAGGAATATGCAGGCGCCTCCGGCTCGGGTATCGGTCTGTCTCTTACCAAAGAGCTCGTAAAAGCCATGGGTGGGGAAATTTCGGTAGAAAGTACGGTTGGCGTGGGCAGCACGTTTTGGGTGAAATTGCCCATCACCAAAAATGCTGTAAGTGACGGGGTGACTCAAATTCACCCCGTCACTACAACGCATCGTGACGGGGTGACTTCAAGTCACCCCGACACTGCACCAACGTTGCTTCTGATCGAAGACAACCCCGATGTGATGGAATTCCTCGCTGCCTGCCTGCGCGACCGATACGCCCTCGACTTCGCTTACGATGGCGAGGCAGGCATTACAAAAGCCCTGGAAACGGTGCCCGACCTGATCATCAGCGACGTGATGATGCCCGGTAAAAACGGCTTCGAAGTATGCGAGACCCTGAAAAACGACGAGCGCAGCAGCCATATTCCGCTCGTGCTGCTCACCGCTAAAGCCGATATGGATAGCAGACTTGCCGGCTTGCGGCGCGGCGCCGACGCCTACTTAGCCAAACCTTTTCACTCCGAGGAACTGCTTTTGACGCTAAACAATTTGCTCGAACTGCGCCGCCAGATGCAGGCGCGTTATCTCGATTGGGCAACCCGGGAAATCCCTGTTTCGGAAACCGATTCCACTGCCGCCGACCCGGAAAATGAATTTTTGCAAAAACTGCGCGCCATCGTCGAGGAAAACCTCTCCGACGCTAACCTCGATGTGGAGGCTTTGTGCCGGAAAATCGGCATGAGCCGAACCAACCTGCACAACAAACTGACGGCGCTCACGGGTCTTTCCACCACGTTGTACGTGCGCAAACTGCGACTGCGTCGCGCCAAAGAACTGTTGGCCGCTTCCGACGCCACTGTTGCTGAAATCGCTTACGAGGTTGGTTTCAACGACCCGAAATTTTTCAGCCGGGTGTACGCAGAGGAGTATGGTGTGCCGCCAAGCGAGGCGCGAAAAAAATTTTAGTTTCGGTTTTTGTATTGAAAACCAATGCCTTAAAGCCAGTCCCGAACAATACTCCACCCTTCCCGAACAATACTCCACCCCGCCCGAACAATACTCCACCTGTTCTGAACAATAGTGGGAAAGCCCCCGTATGTGCCGCCTGCACCTTTGCAGCACGTTTTTTCTTCGGGGGAGACCGGGATGCACACAGGTAACACACGTCCCGCACTGATCCGGGAAAAAACGCTCTTCAACCGGCGCCCCTCCGTTTTTTCGGAGACTCCGGCGCCGGTTGTTTTTCACATTTTTCAACCATCTCGACACATGAAAAAGAGCGTATTTTTCATCTCCACCAACTCCTCGCGGGTTTTTCCTTTTTTCCTTTTCTGCTTGTTTTTTGCAGCAAAACTCTCCGCTGCCACCTGGTATGTGAAGCCCAACGGCAGCGATGCCGGCGCCGGCAACTCCTGGGCGGCGGCCTACCAAACCCTCACCAAAGCCTTGCAATCGGCGGCTTCGGGCGACCAAATCTGGGTGGCTGCAGGTATCTACAAACCCACGACCGGTACCGACCGGACGATTTCGTTCAGCATGATAAACGGCGTGGCGATTCTCGGCGGTTTTCCTGCCACGGGCAATCCCGTTCTGGCCGACCGCGACTGGGTGACGAACGTCACCACACTCAGCGGCGACATCGGTACCGCGGGCGACAACAGCGACAATTCGTACCACGTCGTTTACAGTGCTTTATTAAATAATACAGCTATACTGGACGGTTTCGTGGTCATGGCGGGAAACGCCAATGGCGCGCAACCGTACAACCGTGGCGGCGGCTTGAAGAATGTCAATTCTTCGCCGACAATACAGTATTGTTCTTTTTACGGGAATTCGGCTGTTGCCGGCGGCGGCGTAAGTAATTTTATCAACTCCAGTGCAATATTCAACCATTGCAATTTCTCCAATAACTCGGCCATATCCGGTGGAGCCATGTACAACTACACGGCGGCGCCAACGGTAAAAAATTGTTCTTTTTCCGGCAACTCGGCAAGTGGGAGCTACGGGGCGGTATACAACCACACTAGCGCTGCGCCGGAGTTCATCAATTGCATATTCTACAGCAATACGGCGGCTACCAACGCGACTGCAGTAGGCACTACATTCTCCTCCGTTACCCTGACCAATTGTAGTATTTCCGGAAATTCGGGCGGAGGTGCATGCATATATAACCTCAGCAGCACGGCCACGATTAAGAATTGTAACATCTGGGGGAATAGCAGTTCTATTGGTAATATTGACGGTACGACCACCGTTTCGTACTCCAATGTGCAAGGTGGCTATACCGGCACGGGCAATTCGAACGTCAATCCGCTTTTTGTGAACGCGCCCGGCGACCTCCGCCTGCAAGCCTGCTCGCCGGTCATCAACAAAGGCAGCGACGCGGCGGTGCCCAACGGTGTGACCACTGACCTCGACGGCAACAACCGCTTCTTCGGTACGGTGGACATGGGCGCTTACGAATATCAGGGCAATCCACCCGGTCCTGTGGCGATTTGTAAAAATATTACCGTACAACTCGACGCTACCGGCAACGTCTCCATTCCCGCTTCAGCGGTAGACAATGGCAGCACAGGGTGCAACCTCTCCATGTACCTGAGCAAAACCAATTTCAATTGCTCGAACGTGGGCGCCAACAACTTGTTGTTCGTGGTGTCGGACAACAATTTCCACTCGTCCAGTTGTGCAGTTACGGTTACCGTACAAGACAACACGGTACCGACGGTCGTCTGCAAAAACGCCACCGTTCAACTTGACGCTACCGGTAATGTCACCGTACCGGCATCCGCAGTGGACAACGGCAGCGCCGATGCCTGCGGTATCGCTTCGCTGACCCTGAGCCATACGACATTCAACTGCACCAATGTGTCTCAAGCGGTTACGCTGACCGTGACAGACAACCATGGCAAGACGGCTACCTGCGCCACTGTGATTACCGTGCAGGACAAGATTGCTCCGACGGCCCTTTGTAAAAACGCCACGGTTCAACTCGACGCTACGGGCAATGTCAGCGTCCCCGCTTCGGCGGTAAACAACGGCAGCACCGACGCCTGCGGCATCGCCACCTTGACACTGAGCAAAACCAATTTCAACTGCACGAATGTGGGGAATGTCCTGGTGTCGCTTGAAGTCAAAGACAATAATGGCAACAAGGCTTATTGCTCGACCACCCTTACGGTGCAGGACAATATCGCGCCCACGGCCGTTTGCAAAAACGCCACCGTTCAACTCGACGCTACCGGCAATGTCACAGTACCCGCCTCAGCAGTGAACAACGGCAGCACTGACGCCTGCGGCATTGCTTCGCTTTCGCTGAGCAAAACGACTTTCGATTGCTCCAACATCGGCGCCAATGCCGTGACGCTGACGGTGACCGACAACAACGGCAAAACCGCTACTTGCTCCGCTACCGTGACCGTGCAGGACAACGTAGCCCCCACCGCCGTTTGCCAAAACGCCACCGTCCAACTTGACGCCGGCGGAAATGCCAGCCTCGCCGCCACGGCAGTGAACAACGGCAGCACTGACGCCTGCGGCATTGCTTCGCTTTCGCTGAGCAAAACGACTTTCGATTGCTCCAACATCGGCGCCAA
>Ga0154020_10004551_pt1 | contig 16508 bp, 31 predicted proteins | sample Klosneuvirus_201_FD_109709 | JGI IMG/M metagenome (GOLD analysis project Ga0154020, IMG submission 109709) | Active sludge microbial communities from wastewater, Klosterneuburg, Austria - Klosneuvirus_20160825_MG | ecosystem: Engineered > WWTP > Aerobic digester > Activated sludge | place...
GTAAAACAAAAGGGTTTGAAATTGTCGAAATATTGACCGTAGCCCACGGGGGACAGCATAACGATACGATGTGTACAGTCGAACGTAAAGTTAGCGGACTGTTCGATTAGGGTTGCGTACAACACCTGTATTTACGCTATATGACCATCCAAATTATTGATAAAAAGCTATTTGTATTCCGGGTTGGTAAAAACGATTACCAATTTGTGAAGCCGAATTTCTTATACAAAAACTTTGGAACGGTAGTAAAAGGAACAGTGAAGTCAAGCACGTTAGGTTGGTTCATTGAGAATGATTTTTTGAGCGATAATAAATTGAGAAAAGAATTAAATAGTCCCCACCAAGTCGGATAAAATATAAAATATAAAAAATGATTACAGAAGTAAAAATGTTCACAGTTGTTTGTGATAACTGTGGCAAAGATTAAAATGAAGGAAGCGATTACTCTTGCTGGACTGACGAAAGTACTGCCAAAGAAATGGCAATGAATGCAGATTGGATAGAGGACGGGAATAAAGATTACTGTCCTGATTGCGTCAGCTATGATGACGAAGATAATCTTGTATTGAGAAAAAAAGTATTAAAATGAGATGGACGCTGAATGATATTGAAATTTATTTTTAAATAGCAGAAACATGACAAATAAGTCAAAAAATGGGAAGAAAAAGTCTCCACCTGAACCATATTGGTCAGAACTCGTGCAATCATATTTCGCTTTCTGTAGGAATCATTTCCAAGAAGAACCATCCTTCGATGGTAGCGCACCAAGAGACCTTAAAAACATAATAACGGCACTCCGTAAACGATCTGAATTAAAAGGATGGACATGGACTGAAAGAGATGCCTCACAACGCCTATACCTATTCCTACAAGAATGCTACAAAGACACATGGCTACGTAATAATTTCCTACTTTCAAATATCAATAGACAAAAAGATAAAATATTTTTTAACGCTGCGAATGCAGTACACGATAACCTTACCCGATAATGGCAAAAAGACTTACCGACACCGATAAATGGAAAGATGAATGGTATATATCATTATGTAATGATGATAAAATAGTTTGGCAATGGTTGCTGGATAATTGTAGCCATGCTGGTGTATGCAAACCAAGCATGACATTATTGAATATGATGTGCAGGGTATCTTATGATGAAAAAGTATTATTAGAAAAGATGTCAGGTAGGGTTATCCCATTTAATAATATTTGGTTTATCCCGAAATTTATAAAATTCCAGTACAAAACTTTATTCAGCCAAAAGCCTGTAATTGTTTCAGTTGTAAAAGAATTATTCAATTTTTATTTAATAGAAATGATTCCATCATCATTTGGGGATGATTATAAAATAATATCAAATTCTTTTAATAATCATTGCCAAATGATTAAGGATAAGGATAAGGATAAGGATAAGGATACAAAGGGGGGTATGGGGGGAAAAATTAAAGGAGTTAGATTTAATGAAAATAAGACAGGTGTATTTTTTGAAGATGGCAGCTATCAAGAATTTGGGGCAGTACAAAAACAAGAGGCTGACTGGGCTAAACCACCTCACTTCATAAAGGGAAGCACTTACTAAAAATAAAATCATGTACTACGATAAACTTTGTGATCTTGGAATTAAGCTGAAAAGAAGAAGCGGCAACGAAAAGACTAAATGCCCAAAGTGCAGCGAAACAAGAAAGAATAAATCCGATATGCCTTTGTCTGTGAGCATAACTTCCGGTGAGTGGAACTGCCATAACTGCGGCTGGCATGGGAATGTTAGGCATCATGAAAGAAAAAGGGAGAATAAGAAGTACGAAAAGCCTCCGTCAGATGTTTTGAAATCCTCAGAAATAATGGGTAAGGCGGTTGAGTGGTTTAAGAGCCGTGGTATATCCGAGAGCACACTTAAAAAATTCATGGTTTTTACAAAAGAAGAATGGATGCCACAAACCCAGAAAAAAGAAAACTGTGTGTGCTTCCCATACTTCCGTGACGGGGAGTTGGTAAATATAAAATTCAGGGATGGGAGGAAGGATTTTAAAATGGTTAAAGACGCAGAACTTGTTTTATACAACATGCCATCTATCGGTGATCGTAAAAAAATAATTTTAGTTGAAGGAGAAATTGATTGTCTGTCTTTGTACGAATCTGGATTTGCTAATGAAATAAGGGTGGACGAAGAAACTGGTGAATTATTAAACCCTATGTCGGAATACGCAATAGTGTCTGTGCCAAACGGGGCATCAAAAGGGAATCAAAATCTTGAATATCTTGACAGTTGCTCTGAATGGTTATTTGCTATGGAAGAGGTTGTAATAGCTACTGATGGAGACGAAGCCGGTAAGTCATTGAGGGATGAATTAATAAGGCGTATAGGGGTAGAAAGATGCAAGACAATATCATACCCAATAGAAGAAGCCGTTTTGCTACCAAACGGGCTAAAGAGACGCTGCAAGGATTTGAATGAGGTGTTGCAGTATTTAGGCAGCGATGTGGTAGTAAAAGTTATAGAAGGGGCTGAATCAATACCAGTAGAGGGTGTTTACTATGTGGAGGATATTTTTGAATCAATGCTTGAAAACTTCAGGAAGGGGATACAGCTTGCTCCAACTACAAGGATGGGGGAGATGGATACATATTTCAGATGGAAGAAGGGGGAGGTTAACCTTGTGGTTGGTTATGCAAATTGGGGGAAGACTTTCTTCATTTTACAGTGCATGTTAACTAAGAGTATTTATGATGGATGGAAATGGGCTATATTCTCTCCTGAAAATTATCCGGCTAATGATTTCTATGACGATTTAGTTGAAATGTACGCAGGAAAATGGCTGGCTAACATGACAGAAGAAGAGTACGTTGAAGCATTATATTTTCTTGATAAGCACTTCTTTTATGTATACCCGGAGGATTCTCATGATGTTCATTCCATTAACGAAAAATTTAGATATTTAATTCTAAAAAAGGGTGTTGATGGCGTTTTGCTTGACCCATTCAACCAATTAGATCATCTTCAAAAGCCCTACCAAAGAGAAGATCAATATTTATCTGAAGTATTAAAAGACATAAAACGATTTGCGTTATTGAATGGGGTATCGTACAATATCATTGCCCACCCTAAAAACCCAACTGTTCAGCAGGATAGATCACTTCCAGTAGCCGATATGTATGATATAGCCGGGGGGGCTATGTGGGGGAATAAGATTGACAACATACTTTCATACCACAGGCCAAAGTATCATGAAAACAAGAATGACCCGAATGTTCAGGTGTATATACAGAAATGCAAGAGGAAAAGAACTGGCGGTCAATGTGGAGAGTTCCCATTGGTTCTGCTGTGGGGGCAAAAGAGGTACGCCGATGATAGCGGAAATGTATTCTGTGATCCGCATAAGGCTCACCATATCATGCAGGGAGAAAAGAAACCACTTACTATGTTCGATGTACAAGAAGGGTACAATAACGTAGACATTGACTTTTAAGAAAACCTTAACTATGGCAATTGTACGAAAAATATCAAACGATGTACCTTACAGGTACTTAGGAAATAATAGGTATAGAAATTTAATAACTGGTGTAGAAGGAGAGGTATCCGAAGAGATTGCCAGTAAAGTTTTTAAAATAAATTTAGATGCTACTTACTTCTGTGAAAATTATCCACAAGTTGAATTGCTTATTAAAAAATTAGGATTGAAAATAGAACCAAATGACATTCCAAGAAATATCTGACAAGCTAAGGAGTAATGGGTATACTGTGTCGCATACCGTACAATGGAATGATTTTTCTTTTGGAGAGGAAGTGCCTTCCGGAATAGTTGCGATTAAAGTAACATGCAGTCCCTTTTTACTTAATGATGTTATGCATGAATTGTGGTTATGGTTACCTTCTGAGTATTCGGTAGATAAATTAGATGAACAAACAATTATTATAAATAAAAAGAACAATGGATAGCCAGAAATTAGTAAGTCTTATAAATCAGAGAGAGAATAAATTGTCTTCAATCGGCAGGTATAGAATAATGGAGAGAGACGCCTCCGAGATGAAGAGGCAGTTCAAAATTCCTTCAGAGCGTAAGGGAAGCGGTCAGTATGCATACGATACATACCGAAAAAGGGTGCTCTCTAAAGTGAATATAGAAGTTGACGATGTGTATGACCATTACGGTAATTGTAAAAAACTTTCTATTGAATTAGAAGAAAACGGAGTGCAGAGTGTATTCCTAAATGACATTGATTTATACGAACGATTTATGACGCAATACCTGTCTTATATCAGAAATAAGATACAGCATCTACAAAACGAATACGACACATTAACAAAAGAAATAAAAGAGAATTTATGACAAAAGAACAAACAATTAATGAGATCATACAAATTGATGGGGTCAATGCCAATTTAATATCTGACGGATACCATACATTCGGAGAATTGTATGAGTTCCGTAAAATGTATAATGCTGCATTGTTTAATGAATGGGCAAAAGACTACAACGGGAGGTTAGAGCCATATAAAGATGCAGATATAACAAAATTGCATCCCGAAATACAGGTGTTCCTTAAAAACAGTAAACCAAAGTACGATGTTCATAAAAGCTGGAAACATCATGACGGAGAATTATGTTTTGGTGGGGGATGGTTTATTGTGGTGGCTATATTGCCATCTGGGCAAATAAGTAATCACTACAAAGCCCAAGATTGGGATTTATTCCGTATACCAGAATGCGAGAAAGCAAAATACGAATATGATGGACATACAGCCACTGACGCTTTGTTAAGATTAAACTCACTTTAACTCATGATAGAAACAATAGAATTTAAGGGGCACATATACCCAAAGTTTCAAGCAAGTGGTAATGCTGCAAGATTTATTTATCCATTCGCACAAGAAGTATGTAAAGGTCGTGGAGTAGATATTGGGTGCAGTAAAAAAGAATGGTGCTTCCCCGGAGCAATTTGTGTGGATATTGATTTTGATGACGAATACGATGCGTTTAATTTACCACCAGCAAACTTTGATTATATATTTTCATCCCACTGCTTAGAACATATACCAAATTGGGCAGACGCTCTGGATTACTGGACAGAAAGATTAGTATCATACGGCGTTCTTTTCTTGTATCTTCCAGATGAATCTCAAATATACTGGAGACCATACCACAACAGAAAGCACGTACACCAATTCAATAGAACCGTTATTGAGGATTATCTCAAATACTCTGGCGCATATTCTCAATGGTTTATTTCAAATCCTGACTTAAATAATTCATTTGCCGTGATGGCACAAAAAAGATAAGCATGACTGAGTTTTCAAAATTACCTACGTTACTTGACACCGAAAGGATATGTAATCTTATTAAGTATTCCAAGAGGGCTGCGAGGGTGGATGATACCTCTTCTTTTTGTGAGTTTGGGGTATACAAGGGTGGCTCTCTTGAAATACTTGCTTTGTTTAATCCGGGTAAATCAATTTTTGGAGTTGATAGCTTCGAGGGGTTGCCAGCACCAACAGAAAAAGATTTCCATTCAGAAGGTGAGTTTGGAGATGTTGACAGGATGGCCATTACCGGATACTTTAAAACGCTCTATCCGAATGTAAGGATACTGAAAGGCTTTTCCCCTGCCGTATTTTCATTCTTCGATCAGCATTCAAGATTTTCATTTGTTCACGTAGATGTTGATATGTATTCTTCAGTAATAGATGCATGTGATTTCTTCTACCCAAGAATGGTAAATGGAGGGATAATTATTTATGATGATTATGGGTTTACTTCTACGCCGGGGAGCAAAAACGCAATAGATGAATTTTACAAAGACCTGTCACCTCAATTCAAGGGGGAGATATCTGACATGGATGGGGTAAGTAATAAACAGTATATTATAATTAAATAAAATCAATCATGAAGGACAGCAAAAAACTATATAGAATCACATTGAAAGGAATGACTTATAACAGTACTGGCGTTGCGCATGGCATTAGTTATGTTATTGCTACAAGTACAGACGGCGCATACGCAAAAGTTCGTGATTTTCTGGATACTAACGGATTTGGGTTCCAGAGAGAAAGAGAACTTGATAAAATAGAACTGGTGGCAGAGGATTATCCATATACCGATGTGGGCTGTATGCTACACTTGCAATAAACAATATCTAATCATAAAGTAATGAACAAAATAACTCCTGAATTTATAAAAGCATACCAGCATGGCGTACAGCATGACTTGGGGGAACCACATACCGGAGGGACTAACTGGCAACATGCAGAAAGAATAGCACCGGTGTTTTATGAGATACTTGAAATCGCAAAGCCAGGAACTATTCTGGAAATAGGGTTTAATGCAGGGGCCTCGGCATTGCTGTTTTTGATGATAGATGATGACATTATTCTCGATAGCATTGATATAGTGAATAATGATAAATCAAAAGATTACCTTTTTCGTAATTATAGACACTCTTTTTATGTCGTTGATAGCGCAGACTTTGGTGCGATTTACGATAATAGCATTTATGGTAGATACGATTTAATTTTCATTGACGGAGATCATTCCGAAGAGGCAGTAATACGAGACATCCAGAACTCCTTAAAATTAACACCTCGGTATTTACTATTCGATGATGTGCGTCACCCATCACACTCCTACATAGAAAGAATAATTACAGAAGATTTTAAAGATAAATTGGACGTAGTAAAATTATGGGAGTTCAATGATATTTGGGAAGGGTACTCAATGTCTCTTTGTAAAGTTAAATACTAAAAAAACAAATCATGAAAAAAGAACAGTTAATCAGGTTAGTAAAAGTTATCTCAGTTTCGTGGTCTATAATACTCATTCCGCATGGTATCGGGTTGCTAATGGAGCATTTTGTAAACAGAAACCCATTCTCTTCATCTGGTATAGGAATATGGGGATATGGATTGGTTGCTATTATTTTAGCCGCCTTCATAATATGTGTGCTGGTGATATTATCAAGGCCGTTCTATATCTATATAAAAACTGGTAAATTCCCATCCAAAGATTATGATGTTTATTAAAAACAACAATTATGCTTATATACTGTATCGTAACATGGCTTATCGGAATTGGGATTGTAATAGAAAGAGGTTCGTTATGTAATCACGGTAAGTGGTACACTTTTTTTGCTGTCCTTATTGCTCCTATTTCAGTTCCTATAGTTATGGGAATGGCATTAGAAAGGAATAGATAATATTAAAAAACAATAATAAATGAAAGTAGGTCTTGTAATCTGCACATTCAATCGCCCAGCATACCTAAAAAGATTATTCGATAGTTTACGCAGGGCTGATTTATCAAGATTGGATTACATATACATCATTGACGATGCCTCTACAGATGAAGAGACGATTAATCTTATAGATAATTTTTACATTCAGGATGTGTGGATAGATTGTGATTTCATAAAGATAAAAAAATCTATAAAGAACAGCCTTCTTATCGGGTACGACAACTTGTTTTATGAAAAAGAATGTGATATAGTAATGAATCTTGACGGGGACGCAATTGTGAGAAATGATTTCATGGATGTTCTGACGGGGGTGAAAATGAAATTCAAAGGAAATTTGTTGACCGGTTTCCAGTGCAACACCAAAAACAGAGACGGCTCAATTCGCCACAAAATCCTCACTGATGGGGAAACCTACAACACCAAAGCCACGGTAGGTGGAATCAACTTCGTCCTGCACAAAGAGCAATACGATCGGTTCATGCGTCCGGCATTACAACATACGCTTATGCATGGTGGCAATTTCGATCAGTTAACCTGCCTCAATGCGATGGAGTACCGGCTGCATACAATATGCGTTAAGCCATCCGTGGTGCAGCATATAGGAATAGAATCCTCAATGGGTCATTCAGCAGGAGGAGAACCGCCAGATGTTGCTGACGACTTCAAAATGCTTAATCTTCCTCATGTAACTCTTATTGGTGCTGACTGCGTAAACCTTCCGGGGCTAATAAAGGCAGCCAATATCAGCGAGCAGGATATTTTCTTCAAAAAGACCGTTTTGCTATCCTCCCAGCCAAGTGCCGACAAAAGAGTTGCCCATATTGACAGAATTGGCTCAAAAGAGGCGTATTCCCAGTTTATCCTAAAGGAACTACACAAATATGTAGATAGCCCGTATTGCCTTGTAATTCAATCTGACGGGTATGTTCTGAATGCAGAAGCGTGGTCAGATGAATTTTATCAATATGACTATATCGGCGCTCCGTGGGAGTGGTACGATGATGATTGCAGGGTAGGCAACGGTGGATTTAGTTTTAGGTCTCAAAGACTTAACAAAATTTTAGCTACAGATGAAGCCATAAATTTAGTAAACGATGGATATATTTCTAACTTTGCTGAAGACCATAACATTTGCAGAATTTATCGCTGCTACCTCGAAGAAAAATACCACATAAGATTTGCACCAGAAGAAATAGCCAGACAGTTTTCGATAGAGGCGTTTAGAGTTGCTCCACCAGAAAATCACTACGCAGGTAGTTTTGGATTTCACGGTAAGCATGTAAGATTTGTAGGTAATCATATTAATGTTGATATTTTTAATAAAATAAAATTATAATTATGGAAGGAGGATTTTCTCAATATCTTTCGGAAGCGAGGGTTGTTTTCGTAAAAGAAATAAATGAGCAGCAGTGGGATACCAGACTTAGGACTTCTGCCGAGACTATGCTTATCGCATACGATCAATTAATGGACAGATATAATAAGCTGCAAGAACTATTAGGGTTTAATGATGAAATCTTTAATAAGGCGTAATGATAAGACAAAAACTATACCCAATTCAGCAATGGGGAATTGGAGATTGCATATTCCAAATAACCCTTGTACGCAAAATAGCAAGAGAAGGTAATTATGACGTTATATGGGCTGTGCTTCCCGAACACGTAGAAGGATTGAATAGAGCGTACCCAGATATTACATTTTTGGATTACCGTGATTTCCCACAATCAATGTTTGCGATTCAGGAAGACAAAACGGTTGGTGACATACGATACCTTCCATTGCGATGGGCAGATAGCCTTTGTAAAGTTCCTTACAAATGGTGCATGAAATCAAAGTATATGCTATATAAACTCCCGTGGGAGATGTGGAAGGAGAATGCTAAATATGAAAGGGATTTGGAGTGGGAGAAGACGTTGTACGAATCGTTGGGGTTAATGGAAGGTGAGAAATACAACTTGATAAATCATACTTACCGTGCGGACTACAAAGGCCATGTTGGGATAGCGGTTAGTAATGGGTTAAAGAATATACACATGAGTGTACTTCCTAAGTTTTCATTATTTGACTGGTCTTATGTGATCGAAAATGCAACTACAATCCATACCGTATCTACTTCTATAATTTATATCCTTGAATTGCTGGAGTTAAAAGCCAATGCAGTTCATATACACATACGCAGACCCATTGAAGCATCACACCAGAATTACGATTACATCTTACGATCACATAATTATATTTTAGAACCTTAAAAAATAAAAACCATGTTTAATCTACTCAAAAAAGCCGCAGCAAAAAAACAAGATACCAGAGCCATCATAGAGCAAATCCACAACGAATTTAATACTGCCGGGGACACTGCTCTAAAAGAAGCCAGAGACATTATTTCACGAACAGGATCGCCAAATGAGAAGGCTGCCAGATTGAAAAGCATTGGCTTCACATCTTTGCCAGAGGTGAGTAAGATGAATCATGAAATTATTATAAATAAAATAAACGAAGGTTTGGAAGAGGCGTTAAGTACGGTTAGTGTCAGGTATCCTCAATATAAGTTCATCACTATTGATATGGCAAACAGTATTTGTAAAAAATATGGACTTGTCATTGGAGACATCTCCTTATATAGAGGCTTCGTTCCTGAAAAAAACCTATCAGAAATAGAAAAGTTTTATGGACAAAACAATGAATTATCTACCACATACTACAGGAGACGGGAGATTAGTTCACCTATGGAGTTGTCTAAGGGAACTTATGATGCTTTATTGAGTGCCGGAATAGGCAATGTGACTAAGAACAGGAGACCACTAAGTATAGCCGCCCCAATAAAATACATGAATGCTGTTGGCTATAAATTAAATGGGAATTTCCTTGAAAAAGAAATAAAAGACCCAATAGTTTTAGCTAAGATTAAAGTGGGCAGGGTTGACCTGTATTGTATAGTTACCGCATGGGGGGATGAAGCAAGTGACGAAATTGTTGTAAATAATAAAAATAATTAATAAATGACTAAGCTCCAGATAATAGGAAATCTTGGCGGAGACGCCACAACCAACATAGTAAACAGCAAACAGGTAATTAACTTCTCCGTATGCCACACAGAGAAATGGAAGGACGCTACTGGTCAGCAAAAAGAAAAATCATTCTGGGTTAGCTGCGCATGGTGGAATGATTCGCATAACGTAATTCCGTATCTCAAAAAGGGGCAGCAGATATTTGCAGAAGGGATACCTGATGTACGCAACTATACTGATGCCAGAGGTCAATCAGTGGCGCAGCAAATAATGAGAGTTACTTCTCTTAATCTTTTGGGTAGCCCTAAACAACAGTCGTCCGGTCAGCCAGCGTCACAGACGGACAATATTAATAACCCAGCAACAAACGATGATGTTCCATTTTAAAACCCATTATTTATGCACCATATAGCAAAGACAAAAACAGGACAGTTCATTGTAGTATTGATTTCTTCCGCCAACGGAAAAGTTCTTTCTGCCAGTGAACCATTAAAAAGAAAAACAACGGCTATACGTAACGTAGAAGCCCAGCTTGATGAAGTATCCGCTATCTGCCGAATATGGCAAGATGATACAGTAGACAAGCCCAAATTGTACAATGCACATAACACAGACAGGAGTGTGGAGTATAATGCTTCACGCCCAGAGAAAAAGTATGTACCCAAGTAAACTTTATTTTATGAATGAATTTCCGTTAGCAATCAGGTTTGTCTCCGATGAAAATCAGGCATATTTTGTGGAAGAGATTAATAATCCTTCAAAGAATAAAAAAAGGATTGGTAACTATATGTTTGTAGTGTCTCATACAAAAGAAGGAGTTGTATATCCTCTTGAATTAGATCATATCAACCGGCTTATCTCTTACGAATTAATTGAAGTTATACAATGAATAAAATATTGCATGGGGATTGCTTAGAATTAATGAAGAATATACCAGGCGGAAGCATTGATATGATACTTTGTGATTTGCCGTATGGCAGCACTCAATGTAAGTGGGATATACAAATATCGTTTATGTTACTATGGCATCAATATAAGAGGGTAATTAAACCAACTGGGGCGATCTTATTATTCGGAACAGAGCCATTTAGCTCTTATTTGAGACTTAGCAATATAGAAATGTATAAATATGATTGGGTATGGGATAAGGTAAAGGGAACCGGATTCCTAAATGCTAAAAAGCAGCCTATGAGAAATCATGAATTGATAAGCGTGTTTTATAAAAAACAATGTACCTATAATCCTCAAAAAACATTCGGGCACATACGTAAAAAATCAGTTAGGAGAATACATAAGCAAAGCGAAGTTTATGGTAGACAATCTGCTGGTTCTATTTATGATAGTACCGAGAGATACCCAAGAAGCATTCAGGTATTTTCTTCTGATATACAGAAAATAAATCTTCACCCAACACAAAAACCGGTTCTCCTATGTGAGTTTCTAATAAAAACATATACCAATGAAGGTGATATTGTTTTAGATAATTGTGCTGGTAGCGGAACTACGGGAGTATCTTGCGAGAACACAAACCGGAAATATATCCTTATAGAGAAGAAGAGGGAATACTATGATATTATTATAGAAAGATTAAAAAAAATATAATGATACTAAACATCATTACTCTTCCGCAAAGGGAGGATAGGAGGGCTTTATTTGAGCGGGAGTTGATATTCAATAATATTTTTGAGTATTTAGTTTGGCATGGACATACCAGTTCAAATCATTCATACGTTAATATACGAAATTCGCATCAGGCTGTTGTCAAAGCGGCAAAAGATGCCAGAATGAAGGAAGTATTGATAGCGGAAGATGATTTTAAACTTCTGGGCGCTGGTGCTTATGAATACTTCCTTAATAACAAACCAGATGATTACGATATTTATCTCGGTGGCATAATGGATGGGTCTATAGATGAAAAAAATGTAGTTACTGATTTCTTTTGTGGGCTTACTTTGTACATGGTGCATGAAAGATTTTATGATAAATTTCTTTCCATCCATAAATTCGGAAACTTAGATCGCCTACTGGCGGGGATGGGTAAATTCGTTGTTTGCAACCCTATGGTAGTATCCCAGCATGGAGGGTATTCAGATAACAAAAAGCAAATAGTTCAATCTTACGATCAAAAATTAATTGGAAGGAATATATGGCAACAAGAATAGAAATACCACAGTTTGATATGTACTACCAGATTGTTGTTGACCAGAAGGAGGGGTACATAGAACTAAATGAGCAATATGCGTTTATAAATCAGCAATATCTTTGTAAGATTCCAAAAGACGAAGACGATGAAGCACAAGTAAAATCAAGAGAGGGATGGGTAGATACCGCTATACACCAGAGGATTAATTATAAAAGAAAGGATATATCGTTGATTGCGCTGGACTATCAAGATGAACACCGGGGCTACGAAATATGGGCCGTTAAAACGTATATATGCGGTAATGATTACCCAGCAACTTGTTATTTTAAAAAGAAAAAAGACGCTGAATCTGCTTTTGATATTATATCCCTATGGTGGCTCTCGTATTAATTTAATTAAAAAAACGATTCCCATCCTAACGAGTTGATCAGATGTGAACAAATAATCCCAGTTCTTATAATAATAGGTGCTGGGATTTTTAATTAAAAAACCCCGACCGAAGCCGGGGAAAAATGAAAACACACATGAGAGAAAGAAGATATCCCAGTTGCCATAGAAATGACGGTAGGGGATGGTAACCAAAAACAAGTTATGAGAAAGCACATCAAAGATATGGCAAGCATTCCAAATAAAAAAGCCAGATATAGAAATATCCGGCTTACCAAAACTATACTGCTTATGAGAAAGAGATACTAATTTAAGTAAAATTTTGTATACGGCAAAGAGTATTCATACAAATCAAAGAAATCAAAAATTAAAAGCTGATCTTGGAGAGATAACATGATCCCGCTTTCTTCGTATTTAACTGTTAATTCGAGATCATAATATAGAAATTGCTCCTCCTCCATACTACTAAGGTATGGAAATTGTTGGTTTTATGATTTTTTAAGATGTGCGATGCCCAGTTCATTTAAAAAGTTCTATCATTTTATTATAACTCAAAAAATCGTTTTCTATATACCAGCCTAACGCGCTGAGCTTCACCGTTGCTTTTACTACCGTTCCAAAGTTTTTGTATAAGAAATTCGGCTTCACAAATTGGTAATCGTTTTTACCAACCCGGAATACAAATAGCTTTTTATCAATGACTTGTATTGTCATATAGCGTAAATCGAAGTGTTAGTTTCTATTTTTTTCTCCCACGCCACACAGCGGTTTTTCATGGCGGCTGGACGTTCATTCATTCAGCACTTTTAGCCTTGTATATTGCAATCAAATCTTTATATTCTTCAATAACTGCATTTCTTTTTTCCTTTTCCAAATCCGTTTTATCTACGTTATAATAACCAGATATTTGGGCTTGCAGATTTTCTTGAAGAACAACAATAAAGTCCTTTCTCCCAGCCCTAAAAGATGCTTTCATCATATCAGAAAATCCTTTTACTTCCTGTATTTTCAAAAACGGTTCAAACAATTTCATTATTTTATAAGCGCCTATTGGTTCCCCATCAGTTCGGTACATTTGTATGTATTCGATTATTTGCTCTCTAATTTTTTCAAACTGACCTTTGTTTAATCCATCAATCGGGCTTATTTCGGTTTCTATATTCATAAAATTTATTTTTAAGTTTTATAATCCAGTTAAATCACATCCAGCTTTATCATTGCAAACTTTGTCACCTACCCAAACTTTTGCTTCTGTTATAGCATCGCTTTTCTTTACTCTATTTCGTGTACACCAAATTATTTCATTGCTGTTTTTTACATCAACTGTATAGTAGCCGACATTGATTGAAATGTATCGTACACTTAAAGTGTAGCCTTTATATTCTATATGTTGTATGTGCATTTTAATCAGTTTTAAATTCAAAAGATGCTCCGCAGCACAGAAAAAAACAAAAACTAACATGGGGTTTGGCAAAAAATGGGCTGACGAATAAAGGCTCATCTACACCTACAATTTAGCTTCACCTATGGGATGGTCGGAAGTATTTCAAATATCCATTCTTCGCCAAGCCCTGTTCGTAAGCGGCAAGCAGGACAACACCTAAAGAGTGCAGCCTACTTGCCGACATTCTTAGGCAACAGGTTCCTTTTCAGGAACATTTTCAACACTTCCATACTTTTCAAGAAGTGGCTCAACTTCTTCCCAAATATCATAACCCTTATCTAAAAGAGTTACAGCATTATTAAGTTGCTCCTTAACCATTGGTAGTAACATTGGCATTCTTGCCAAGTTATCTAAATTGTAATTTGCATTTTGCAACGCTTCCATAATTGAAACTGACATAACCGATAAAGTTTAAAAAGCCTGCCGCTTACATTTCATTGGCAAAAGCAGGGCAGACGTACTTGCTCTCAACAATGGTAGCACTATTGAACTTTTGAATGGTTACGGGCAGATATGCTACTATTCCCTGCCTTCGCCAATGAGTTGACCGTTGGTGGTCATGCCTTAGCGACATCACTCTCTTTGACAAAAAAGCATTGACCTTCCATAACTTCTTCCAGACCGCTAATAAACTTGCCATCATTGACACAGATATAATAGGGTTCTAACGGCTCAACGTGCTGCCTCTCGACAACCTTAGCTTCAAAATCTTCCTTAACAATATGCTTGCCGCAGAAGTTATCTTCAACGGTTGCTCCTTTTTTTACAATAATTGTATTCATAATTTTAATTTTTATCAGTTCAATAATCGGCACGAACCACCAACATGGGGTTTTGTGCAAGCCCCCGGCGGACGCAATACTATTTGGCTGTAGAATGTTACTCATCTTTTTATCTTTATTGTGCATCAGTTTTGGGCCTGCACAAAGCCCTGTTCGTTATGCGAAAGGCTAATAAGACCACGCTTTGACATTACCTGTAAGTAAATTGTCAATGTAGTGCTGTTCGCAATGTTCGCAAAAATAAATATCACCTGTATGTTGCCCTACTTCCGCCCTGCTTGTTTTAGTATTGGAATAAGTAGTATCTACTTGCTCCATTGCTTTTGAACATTCAGGACAAGAAAGCCCTTCGCATAACATGGTATTGCTTCCATGTAGGCTGACGTTCAAATTTTCATCCATAGTATTTTAATTTAACATTAGTAATTGATTCGGCTGACGTGCAATAAATCCCACACGGCAGCAATACCTAAAACGTTGGGCGAAAGCACTACCAGTACCAATTTCCATCAACCCTTACGACTTGACTTCTTTCGATAGTTATTACTTCACCTGTACTTTCATCTTTAAAGTTTTCATTCCAGTGAACACGACCAATCAGCCTTTCAACTCTGTTCTTTTTTCTACCATCTTTTTCTGTAACCATTTCATTTTCTTCTGTAAACCATTGTTCTTCATCTGACATTAACAAAGCCTGCCTTTCGAGTTGAATGATGTCAGTCTTGAATTGTTGAATAGTTTGCTTTTTAGAAGCAATTAAGGCTTCAATTTGCTTACGTGTAACCGTGCCTTCGCCCAACATGCCGTTTTGCACAAGGCTGGCAGAAGGAAGTGAGTGAGCTTTTTGTTCGTTGTTCATCTTTTGAATATATTTTGAAGTCTAGTAATTCTATTTCCAGCCCTGCGCAAAGCGGGCAAACCGTTAGCGGAAATGCACAGGCAGCCCACTATAATAATCAGGTTTCAAATCTTTTGGTAGGTAAAGTGGGTGCATCGGAAATCCATCTTTTGACACCTTAATCGCCATGCCAAAAGGAAATATTTTTAAAACTTCTTTCATTCGTTTGATGTGCTCAGGGAAGCAACCCCAGGCAAAAACAACATCGCAATTATTCCCTTGTATCTGTATGCGACTTAGATAATAATCATTCTTATCGCCCACGGGATTTTTTGCAGTAAGTAATTCTTTTGGATTGGTTGCCCGATATGCGAAAAGATTAGCCACATGCAAACCGCCGTATCCCCAGCTTTTGGCAAAAGAAATACAACGTCTTATAGTCGCATCGTCTGTTGTTGCATCTGCGGTTGAAGGATTCAGCATTATGAAAGCAACTTTTGGGATGAAAGCATCATCATTCCAAATCCTTGACAAAACATAGCGATACTTGCCACACTCTGAAATGATAGCACTTCCGGCAACATGGGGTTTTGTGCCATTCCCAGCTTGACCAGCTTCGGGCATCTTTTGAATGTTACTCTTTTTCATATTTTCAATTTAGCTTTTGAATAAAACGGCA
>Ga0154020_10004553_pt1 | contig 16506 bp, 9 predicted proteins | sample Klosneuvirus_201_FD_109709 | JGI IMG/M metagenome (GOLD analysis project Ga0154020, IMG submission 109709) | Active sludge microbial communities from wastewater, Klosterneuburg, Austria - Klosneuvirus_20160825_MG | ecosystem: Engineered > WWTP > Aerobic digester > Activated sludge | place...
GTAAGATTACAAGGATCTGTTGCACAAATACTGAATGCACCAAAATCATCATTGCCTACATCCCACATTCTTATCCATACTGTTGCGCTTGGAGTTAATCCGGAAACGATTTGAGCATATGGCATCGAAGGTGTTGTTGAATTTCCTCCTGCATAGCAATTAAATAGTGTCAAGGAAGAGCAAGTTCCTGTATAAACAGCCATTCCCATATCGGTTAGATCTCCTGCAAAAGAATTGATGTATAATTTTCCTGATGCAGGAACTACTGCTGAGAACCATACATCGCCATCTCCATTTCCGTCACACAAAGTTGCCGGTACGCTTGAATTAGTAGCACCGGTGTTATTGGATACAGTTGCACTACAAGAAGTACCAACGGTAAGAACGGTTGCTGAACATGGATCGTCATTTGCAATTCCCGGTGCACTGCAAGGTGTTAGACAAGAAGAGGTATTAATTCTACTTAGAATGAGTGCCAGCGGTTGTGGTCCAAATCCGAGAGCCAGATTTATTCCATTCCCACCTGAAAGATGGCAATAGCTCATGATGGTTCCTTTAACAGGTATTACGGCCTGAGCACACCCGCCCGGACTGGAAGGATAACCTGAGGCTGGGCCGCAACCGTCAATTGCTGTGTTGTTTCCATTCCAAACACAATCATGCGTATGCTCTGATCCAAAATTGTGGCCTTGTTCATGAGAAACAACTTCAACTGTCCAGGAATACGTTGGTACACTGTTGTAATTTGCACTGATGCCGCTGTAGCCCATTCTGTAACTTGTGGAACCATCACAAAGTACATCGAGCCATGCAACACCACCGCCACCTCCGTAGCCAATAAGATGTGCAAGATCTCCTGTGAATGAAGTTCTGTTTGTTCCAAATTGATCGAGGTAATCTCCAGACGATGGTCCGATGTATGGGTCAACCGTATTCCAGATAAAAAGCGACTCCAGATTTACAGTGATTCCATCATTATTATACAATGTCGAAACCTGATTGAATAGTCCGTTGATATATGTACTAACGAGGCCGATCGACCCTTTGTCTGTATAAATATCCTGATCAGTTTCCCAAGACAAGTTTGCACAATTAACCGAAGAAGTATTATTATTACCACCAATGCGATTATTATTTTTTAATTTTTTAATGTCCTCAGTTGTCCCACAAACAAATGGATTAGTTGCAGTAAGATCTTTATCATTGTAAAAGATATGAGTGTTCTGATTGTCATTTTTTAATTTACCTAAATTAAAATTTCCACGTTCATCGCAGATCAATCCCATGACTTCATTTTCATAAATAGAAATTGCTGCAAATGAATTGTTCTTGTTTTCGATCATACCGCGATAGTTTACCGCTTTAGCAGGAACTGCTATCGAATTATCACTTACGGTGATTTTAAAATTTGATGTATAAATTTCTTTCTCGTAAAGCAAAACGGTAATTGTTCCATTGGAATTTGGATCAGGCAGTTTTAGTCGAAGAAACTTTGGTTTTTCGGCAACGATCTTTTTCAGTTGAGTTTCCGTAGGCTTCAATAGTTTGAAGGCTGAGACCGTGTTGTTCAACTCCAGTGATACAGATTGTACGCTTGAGAAAATCGATTGATCAGCTTTTTGGAATTTATTTTGTCCCGAATACTGATTGACCAATTTAGAGATCTCACCGCTTCTGGCAGTAAAGCCAGATGCAATTAGAAAAATGAATAGTAGAGCTTTTAGGTGTGTTTTAATCATTGGTTTTATTGTGGTTAAACGACGTGGGAGAGTCGTGGAATTATAGGCTACAAAGTTAAAATTGTTAAGCGATAAATGAAAGGTTATTCGAATCAGTTTCCCCCAAATAAAAAGGCCTTTCCGAAGAAAGGCCCCTGTCATAAACAAACGTTAATTATATGTCTTTTTGAGTCTTAATTCAGGCTCGGATCATCCGGAAAATTGGCCAGGATAGCATATTGGCTTCCCATCGTTTTCAGGACTTCGCCCCATAACTCTTCAGGGTGTTCAGAAAATGCAAAGTCTTTCTGACAATTAGAGATCAACCATGTATGCCCTTTTAATTCTTCTGTCAACTGTTGAGGTTCCCAACCACTATACCCTGCAAAAAATCGAATGTCATTCTTGGTCACTTGATGGGTGTCGATCAGAAGTTTTAACATCTCCAAATCCCCACCCCAGAAAATTCCGGGTAAGATCTCCTTACTACCTTCCAATTTTTGACCAAGAGTATGCAGAAAGTGAATAGTGTCTGTTTGAACAGGACCGCCAAAATAGAGCGGTGCATCAAAAGGAGGGAAGTCTTCCAATGCATCATTCAGATGCATGTCTGTTGGCTTGTTAAGTATAAATCCAACGGTGCCTTCTTCACTATGTTCACCAAGAAGAATGACCGCTCTTTTAAAATATGAATCCAATAAAAATGGTTCAGAGATTAATATTCTGCCAACTTCCGGATCTAGATGTACTGCTTTTCGTCTCATGTGTTTGTATTTAAGTAAGCAATTAGTGTGGGTTAATTGATTCCGGTCGGATTGTCGTCGCAGAACATGATCTATTTTACCACAATTTTGGATGGGTGTTCAGACAGAATCCTAGGAAAACTTACAACCATGAATCCAAAAACCTGGATTTCTGTCAAAAGGATAGATTTCTAAAAAGGCTGGAATTGGCTTAAAATCAAAGCGTGTTTAGGTTTTTCGCCCATTTATTGGTGTTTAGAAGTCAATCGTCACCGTTTCTCTCCATATTTTTGCGATGTTTGTACTTGCTATTATGAAAAAACTAAAAGACGAAATATTCAACTTACGGGTTGATTTTGCTATTGGATCTCTTGATGAGAAAATGATCAGTTCTGACCCTTTTCGGCAGTTCAATAAATGGATGGAAAATGCTCTTGCCGCAAAGGTACTTGAACCTACTGCTATGACGCTGTCAACGGCTACGAAAAAAGGTATCGTTGGCTCGCGTATAGTTCTACTTCGTGACTTGGATAAAAAAGGATTTAACTTCTTTACGAATTATAACAGTGCAAAAGGTCGGGAGATGAAAGAGAATAAGAACGTTTCTTTGAATTTCTTTTGGCCGGAATTGCAACGACAAGTACGTATTACGGGTGTCATTGAAAAGTTGCCTGAAAAAGCCTCGGAAAAATATTTCGCTTCGCGACCTCGCGAAAGCCAGATAGGTGCATGGGCCTCTAATCAAAGCGAAGTTTTAACCAATCGCCAGGAACTGGAAAGTAGAGTGGAAAAACTCTTCATTGAATTTGATGGAAAAAAAGTACCTCGTCCAAAACATTGGGGCGGATACCGTGTTAAACCTACACAAATAGAATTCTGGCAAGGTAGACAAAGCCGACTTCATGATCGATTTCTCTTCAAAAAGTCACGAACCGGAAAATGGACAATGTCACGACTAAACCCTTGATTAAATTAATAATGAATCCCGATAGCAATCGGGATTCATTATTAATAGTTAATTAAAATTTACCGAAGCCTTTTCCGTCTACCTATAAGTAACCAATTCCCAAAAAGTTTTATGTCCATCCGTATCCTTATTTTTGCTGTTATATTATTTCTAATTGACCTTTACGTCTTTCAGGGAGTAAAATTGTTGATTCAGAATAAAAGTGTCATTACCCAAAGGATTGTTTTTTGGGTGTATTGGTCTATAACGGCATTGACAATCTTTACCATTTTCCTTGGACAATGGATTGATTGGCATACCTGGCCCAAAGCATTACGGGTCTATATATTTGCAATGATCTTTATTGTCAGTCTTTCGAAGATCATTGTTACTATATTTATGTTGTTGGACGATGTCATTCGCTTGTTCCGTTTTGCATTTGGTTGGATCGCTATAAAATTCTCTTCATCATATGAAGCGAGTGAAAGTTTCAGAGTGTCACGCCTTGATTTTCTGGTGAAGACCGGATTTATCCTTAGTGCAATTCCGTTTTTCTCATTGATCTACGGAATGGTGAAAGGCGCTTACAACTATCAGATCCATCGAAGAAATATTGCTTTTAAAAATCTTCCTGAACCTTTCCACGGAATGAAGATCGTTCAGATCTCTGATCTGCATACAGGAAGTTTTAATACAACTGAACATCTTGCTAAAGCTGTTGAATTGATCATGAATGAAAAACCGGATGTGATCTTTTTTACCGGTGATCTGGTGAATGATATTCATACAGAAGCTCTACCGTTCAAAGAAATATTCCAAAGATTATCTGCTCCGCATGGTGTGTTTTCCATTCTTGGAAATCATGATTATGGCGATTACTATAATTGGCCAAACATTGAAAGTAAAAATGAAAACCTTGAAAAACTAAAAGCATTTCATGGTGAAGTAGGATGGACACTTATGTTGAATGAACATACCTACCTTGAAAAAGATGGAGCAAAGATCGGTTTGATCGGAGTGGAAAATTATTCGGGCAAGAAAAATTTCTCTCGTTATGGCGATATGCAAAAAGCAACGGAAAATTATGAAGTGCAAGGTGTGAATATTCTTCTTTCACATGATCCATCACATTGGAATACGCAGATCACAAATGAATATCGGTATGTTGATCTTACTTTGTCCGGACATACTCACGGAATGCAATTCGGTATTGAGATCCCCGGCTTCAAATGGAGCCCTGTTCAATACATGTATAAACAGTGGGCCGATCTTTACGAACAAGAGCACCAGAAATTATATGTGAACAGAGGATTGGGATTCCTCGGATATCCGGGCAGAGTTGGTATCTTGCCGGAAATTTCCGTTTTCAATTTAACCAAAGCCTGAAATGCTCTCTAAAAACCGTATCAAAGAAGTTACTGCTCTTCACAATAAAAAATTCCGGAATCTGGAAAATGTATTTATTGTAGAAGGTGAAAAGGTGGTCGGTGATCTTTTGCTTTCAGGCTGGAAAGTGCTCACCATATTTGCTACGCCTGACTATATCAATCGTAATCGCTTATCAGGGGAAATTTCTTGTGAAGTTTGTACAGAGGATGAGATGTCGAAGATCACTGCTCTCACAACAGCTTCTCCTGTCCTCGCAGTTGTGGAAATGCCGCCAACAGATGTCGAAGTGAATATGCAGAGTGGTTTGAAATTAGTTTTAGATAATGTGAAAGATCCAGGAAATTTCGGTGCTCTTTGTAGAATTGCAGATTGGTTTGGAATCGATGAAATAATTTGTTCGAATGATTCTGTCGATTGCTTCAATCCAAAAGTTGTTCAGAGCTCAATGGGTTCGCTTTTTCATTTGAAAGTTGTGTATAAAGACCTCACTGAATTATTCAGAGATAACCTTGCACAGAATAAATTACCGGTCTATGGTACACTGATGGATGGCGAAAATATTTTTACTGCCGAACTTTCTCAATCCGGATTTATCGTTTTAGGAAATGAATCAAATGGTATTTCACTTGAAGTAGAAAAGTACATCACAAAAGCGCTTACGATTCCAATTTTTTCCAATGCCAAAAATGGCTTGCCGGATTCGTTGAATGTTTCTGTGGCGGCGGGGATTGTGTGTGCGCAATTCCGAAAGTGATAAATCAAAAAAGTATCTCTGCGGATTTTCTGCGTACTCTGCGTAAATCTGCGGGAAATAATTCACGCAGTATTTTTCTCCCGCAGATTTACGCAGAGTACGCAGAAAATCCGCAGATTTTTTATTAATCTTTAAAGGAAGATGATTGAGTTAAATAGATTTTTGTAAATGTTGGAGTTTGAGTTTGTGGTGTGAAGTGTGGGGAGTTACTTGCTACACACTCCACACTCCAACTCAAACTGAACAAACCATCCAATAAAACTAATTTCCCGCAGCAACCGCACAATTCTCCCCATCCATCGCCGCCGAAACAATCCCTCCTGCATACCCTGCACCTTCACCACATGGATAAAGTCCAACGATCTCCGGATGCTGTAAGGTCTCCGGATCGCGCGGAATACGAACTGGTGATGATGTTCGCGATTCTGTTGCTACCAGAATTGCTTCATTCGTGTAATAGGGTTTCATCTTTTTACCAAAGGCTTTCAATGCTTCTTTCAATGCTGTTGAAACAACAGAAGGAAGAACGTCAGTCAGATCAACAGATGTAGTTCCGGGATGATATGAATTCACCGGCAAACTTGACGACACTTTTCCATTCACAAAATCAATCAGTCGTTGTCCGGGAGCTTTCAGATTCCCTTCGCCATATTTGAATGCGCGTTGTTCAACTTCCTGCTGATAACGTAATGCAGCCAGATTTCCTGATGCCGCGAATCGTTCGTAATCTTTCGGCTCTATACTTACAACTATTCCGGAATTCGCAAACGGATTATTTCGTTTCGAAGGTGACCAACCATTCACTACAATTTCTCCCGGTGCAGTTGCAGCCGGTGCAATAATTCCACCCGGACACATACAAAATGAATACACTCCGCGTTTGTCGTGCTGATGGGTGAGTGAGTAGGAGGCAGGAGGCAAAAATGAACTTCGTACATCACAATGATATTGTACTTTGTCAATGACTTCCTGCGGATGTTCTATTCGTACTCCTAATGCAAAAGGTTTTGCATCAATTCTTATTTTTCTTTTTTCGAGTAACTCGTAGATGTCACGTGCAGAGTGACCTGTTGCTAGAATTACTTTCTCACAGCTTCTTTCAAATATTTCATTGCTGTTTAAATTTTTTAAAAGAAGCGCTTTGATCTTATTTGCATTCAGAATAATATCTTCCAAGCGTGTCTCAAACAATATTTCTCCACCTGCATCTACGATCGTTTTGCGAATAGCTTCTACTAATTGCGGAAGTTTATTAGTTCCTATATGCGGATGAGCATCGATTCGGATATCCGGATCAGCGCCATGTTCAATGAGAATGTCGAGGATGCGATTGATATCGCCACGCTTGTTGGAGCGTGTATATAGTTTTCCGTCACTATATGTTCCCGCACCACCTTCGCCGAAACAATAATTCGAATCACCGTTTACAATTCCTTCGCGATTGATCATTGCAAGATCTCTGCGACGTCGCTGGACATCTTTTCCACGTTCGATCACCACCGGTTTTATCCCGGCTTCAATTAGTTTCAAAGCTGCAAACATTCCGGCAGGACCAAAGCCAATGATAAATACTTCTTTGGATTTAGAAACGTCTTTGGTAAATTGAAACTTTGAAGTGTTGGATGATTTGCTTTCCGGAAGTTCATCCACAAAAACTTCTACCATCATTCGAATCTTCACCGTTCGTCCTCTGGCATCGATGGATCGTTTCAGCAGTCGAATTTCTTTGATTCGATCTTGAGTCACATTCAAAAGTTGTGACGCCTGCTGCAACTGTTTGCTTTGATCTGCTGCCTCTTCGGGGAGAAGGACCAGCTCTAGTTGCTTTATCATTGTATTTGTTATATTTTTTTTAAAACAATCTTTTATCCCAAAAATAATCTTTGCTTCTAATTAGCTTTACTTTTTTAGAAAACTCAGGATGCTCTGTATTTATAATGTAATTGTATTCATTTGTAATGACTGCAGATGGGATCTTGAGTACCAGTGATCTTTTGGAATTGTACTATTCACTTCCAATTTGTTGCAGAGTAGAATAAGATTTTATGGATCGCCAGTTTTTTGGTAAGTTTTTAATTAATATTTGATCAAATAAATTCTCTTCATCTGCAAGAAAAATTACCATTACAGCAAATTCATTTTTAGGTACTATTTCTTTTCGGTGAATAATTAATTCAAGTGTTGATAATGATCTGGAAGAGTCTGTATAAATCACAGATTCCCCATCTTTATTCCAACGGTTGGCTTTCCCTGAAGAAGAGAGTTTTGTCGAAAATTTCTTTGTTGAAATTCTAAATGTTTCCATTAAACATTGTCTCCGTATTCCATTGCAGTTAACCGGTCATCTATAAATTTTATTCCACTAAACGTTTTTAAATTCTTTCCGGGAGATTCGTTATCGAAGTAAAAATTTTCAGTTTTTAACCAATTTTTAAATTCAATATCAGAACCAAAGACATTTATTCCATGTTTAAACAGGGCAATCAAAGCAACAGTGTGCTCTTGAAGTCTGTCGCTCAATTGTTTTCCACTCGACTTGTAACTTCTGAATGTTTTGACATTCAGATCAAGGATTCCCGAAATTTCAATGTCATTCAGATTAGAATAATTTTTAAATGCAGCGAAGTATTTATAGGTGATTTCCCACGTATTTAAATATTCCTGAACTAAAATCAAATCGACACATTTAGGAATTTTGTCTAAAAACGAAACTGATTTTGTTGCCATCTTTCTTTCAAAGAGTTAAATTATATAGATAGGTAAAATTACTTTTAAACTCAAGTAAAATTACCCTTGTATTTTTATTTGATTATAACAAATTTATCTTTCTTATCTAAATTATTTGAAGAGTTGATTTGATAGGAATAAATTCCTGGTGGTAGTTCAATTAATGAAACAGTCGTCAACATTTGCTGATCAGGGAGTTCAACGCATCTTACAAGCTCGCCTATCGAATTAAAGATCCGGAGTTTGGATTTATTAAATAGTTCGTTCGAATAAACTGTGATTTCGTTTGATGTTGGATTTGGATAAACTGTAAATGCTATTTTGATGATTTCATTTACTTTATTTGTGAGTGTATCGCAAGCACTCCCCACCACCGGACCTAAGTCATACTCCGGATTATTGGGAAGGCCCCAATAGGTTCTTTTCCCTCCGAGGTAAAAACTAAATGGCTGAAAGTCGCAGGCTAAACCTAGAGAATCAGGAAAATTCACAACCCCTAAATTTTGATTGATGTAATTATACATCGAATCTGCATACGGATAATTTAATGCATTCGACGGAATGTATGCTTGTGCATAATAGATCTTCCCATCCGGACCTCGTCTCACTGCACCTGCATCTGTAGGAACATAACGGGTACTGTCAAGTGTATCACATGATGCAGCAATATCAGATGCGGTTAAATCAAATTGAAGGAGGTAATTGTAATCGCCGAAATTTCCTCCAAAGCTGTTGTAGGTTAAATAAAAAACATTTCCATTGGCCGAATAGGCACCTTCATTAAATAATCGGGTGTAGTTTGAAAATTGTTGCGAAAAAATAATTCTATTCAGTGTAATAATACCGCTACATCTGTCAAAATCATATTCAGCCATTAATCCACTAGCATTAATATTAATAAATTTATTGTACGATGGATGCCAGATAATTTTCTGAAAGTCAGTATCTTTTCCTATACCGAAAGTTTGAACAATCGGTGCACAAACACTATCTGGAGTAATGAGGTAGACATAATACCTATCAATATTTCCGGTTGGATTAGAACTGAACTTACCAATCAACCACCAGTCCCGTCCATTCCCATGCTTTACCGCTGTCAGACAATCAGCACCACGGTACGCTCCAATCGGCACATTTTTTCTTACAACATCTCCTAGGCCGCCATTGAGATTCATGTCCATTAAGGCGTAGTAAGTTGTGTCGATTGCGCCAGCATCTCCAAGATAAAAGTTATAATATTCATGGTTGGATTCGGGTTTAGGAACTATCAGATTGTCGTTGTACAAGCCCCAGCCTTGTAACAAGGTACAATTAGGCATCACAGTATGATTTGCTGATAGAATTTTAGTTAATGCATAGGACACATAACTGAAAGAGTAAAACACCAAATTACCTGAAGAGTCACTGATACTCGAACACCCCCCCCTACCATCCATACCGGTTGAAATAGGAACAGGATTGTTTAGGTTTCTAAAATCGATGCCAGCGCTGTCGCCAAAGCACCAGATGCTGTTACGGTTTTGAGCAGAAACATCTTGTTTGAAAATTAATAATACTGCGAGGAGAAGGAGTAATTGTTTCATAGCAATAGAAAAGCAGGCAAGATTTTATCTTGCCTGCTTTGAGTTTATTTTATTAAAACTAATTTATCAGTTTTTACTAAACCATTGGATGTGATAACTTGATATGAATAAATACCTGACTGCAATTCGATTAGTGAGAAGGTTTGTAGCGTTTGAAAGTCATTTAATATAACGTGAGTAACAAGAACTCCAGTAGAATTATAAATTTTGAATTCAGAATTCAAAAATGGCTGATTGGAGAAGATTGTGATTTCATTCGAAGTTGGGTTCGGGTAAACTACTACTGAGTTGATTACAGACTTAACCGCTTTTGGACGATTCGATTTTCTGTATTGAGGCAATTGATCGTGAACATCTATTCTCAACATTGCTCTCGCCATATATACTGCCTCTCCACCATAAAACGGATGTTGCAAAGCGACAGCTGTTACTAATGCAATGGTGTCAGAATCCATGTCTAAGTCAACATCATAGCCCATTGCTATTAAGCCGGAAATAAATTTATTGTTTTCATCAATGGAGTTAAGATTCTGCATTGAATTCAATTTGCTGATTGCTTCCTGAATTTCTTTAACAGACAAAGACGCTTTGATGTCTTCAAACTTTCCAATATTTGTTTGAGCAATCAAGTTATACTTTAACTGATAAAGCATATCGGTCGGATAACCTAAATTTAAAACCGTAGGATTGTCTTTGGCCTGCTTGTAGAAGAAGGCTTTATCTCCGTGAGCATATTCAACTGAATCTACTTCTGTTTCGCTGCTGTCACCTACCGCTTTGCCAAATGCTTCTTTTCTCTTTTCATCGTCAATGAAACTGGTTGGTGTTGTACAACCAGACAAAGTCAATAGGCAAGGTCGAGGGGAAACCATGAAGCCCGCCGGAATCGGAGCAAATTCTGGATCATATGGTGCATCTGAATAAAGCCATCTGAAAGCTGATTGATTGTAAAGCCCATCTACTTTATTGTCGATGTTGTCTTTCCAACGGTTGTTCCAAGTAGTGCTTAAATCATGGTCATAGTTTGGATTAAATATAGCAACACCCTGATCAGTCATCCTGTTATTCGGGTTTTGGTCGTCTAAAAATACACCGTTATAGCAATTGTCCATGAGGTTACAATACAGATTGTCGTTTGTACAATCATCAAAAACATTAAATCCTGCTGCAAAATTGCGAATGGTATTTTCTTCAAAAATGCATTTAAAACTACGAGCCACAGCAATGCCTTTTTGGTTTTGTAATAAGTCTCTGGAAATGGAACCTGAAACAAATGGACCACTCCACAAGACAGTATTAACGATAACTTTTACATTATTACTATTCTGGACCCAAATGCCATAATGATCAATAGTAGTTTGATCAAACGGAATTTGAGAGTTATAAGTATTTCCGTCGATCGCCATAGATCCATTAGAATTTAAAAAATGAATACCAATGGCACTGTTCAAAATTGAATTAGTAGATACCTTAACGGGGGTAAACTGCGGAACTTTGTTGCGAACATCAATCGAAGTATTCCCATATGAAATTAAATCTAATCCATAAGTTAGTCCGGGATTAAAATAATTATTAGCAACAATATGATTTTCCGGACAACACAGATCTCCCGGATCAGGGAAAATTGCATCGTAGATTTCTATTCCATTGTAAAAATTCTTTACTACATTATTATTGGAAACACTTTCGCGGATATTGGTCAATGAAATTCCACGATAGCAATTATTCAAATTATTATGATAGGAATTTACTTTTTCAACACCATTGCACTGTACTCCCCAGCCTGCATTGGAAAACGTATTGAATTCATTGCTTCCGGAGCCACCAACAATAATAATATTTCCGTCTTTTCTATTTCCTGCTCCTTTGCCACGAATTGCACATGATCTACCTTCTTGAGGATTAAAATCATTGTGAAATACAAACAGACTGCTATAATTAGCATTGATTCCAACAGCACCTTTCAAAAATGAGTTGGTATTTCGTGCAGCATCTCCAATTACAAGATCAGTTACATTGTCGAGTTGAATATGAGCTCTTGTAATTTGATTAACATGTGGCGCTTTAGAAATAGGAGAAGAACAGTCAAATGTATTTCCATATATTGTAGTTTGAATCAAAGGGAAAGATCCATTTGAAAGTGAAATATCATAGTAGTTTTTATCAAACCTAGAACCCGTAACAATAATTCTATTACCATTAGCTGATGAAATTGCAGAAATAGCATCTTGAATAAGTGAATTGTTACTAACAATTACAACTCCACCCGAGTTTATTATTCCGCCCCACATATCTCCACAGCCATAGAGCCACGAAGTTATATTTGGCAAACCTACCTTGTCAGTTATTGTAAAAAATTTTCCGGTTTGTACTGTTATTGTCACTCCACTTCCAATTGCTAAAGTACAACCTTTCAGAGTAACGTTTTTAGTTATATTCAAATTTGAATTTAAATTGTATTGGCCTGTTAATTCAAAAGGTGTAACAAGATTATCAATAATTGTCTGCGTTAGATCTGTTGAATAATTTCCACAACAAGCCATATTCATTGCAGAGAAGTTGTATTGAGCAGATGCTGTACACTGATTAGCGTCTGTTACTATAACTGAGTAAGTTTGAGGGATACTTGCATTAATACATGGTGTAATTTCCAAAGAGCTGGTCCAAGAATAAGCGGAGAAGTTCTGTGGATTAGTACAAAGTTGGGCACCTGTACAATTTGAGGATGGAGTGTTTATTGAAACTGTTGGGTTCTGATTTTTTGTGAAGGAAATTGTATTTGAAACAACGGGCAATCCTGAAACGCAACTTGCATTAGATAAAATTATGCACGTGATAGGATTCGTTCCAAATGGAATTACAGACGAAGAAAGCGTTGAGTTTGTACCTATAGTAGTTGCACCAGATTTCCATTGATAAGTTGGATTCGGGACATTAGTTGTAGCAGTCAAAACACTTGTGGCCGCACTACAAGTAGGATTTGTACCTGTTGTTAACGCTATAGATGCATTCGCTGTAATGTTAGAATTTACAGTTGCAGTACTTGACAACGTAAAAGTGCAGCCGTTATAGTCTGTTACCGTATTTAGGGTATAGGTACCAACGGAAGGTTGAACAAAAGTGTAAACACTGTTTGGACAATTAATGGTTTGATTCGATCCATTATTATAATTCACTATCCACGGGTTTGTGCCTGACAAATTCAACAATAAATTGGCTCCAGAGCAAATAGTACTAGTGCTAAAAAATGCGTTTACAGGTTGTGGGTTATTTAAAGTAACTGAAGAATTAACCTGACATCCTTTATTGTCAGTCACAGTTACCTGATAATTTCCAGACGGCAAACCGCTAATTGTGGCAGTTGAAAAAGCATTGGACCACAAGTAAGTGTAAGGTGTAGTTCCTCCATATACATTTGCAGTCGCACTTCCATTCGTATTGTTATTGCAAAGTGGGTCTGAAGAAGTGGTGTAGGTATGTAGTGCAGTCGGTTCAGAAATGGTTACACTCGAAGTACCTGTGCAGCCATTAATATCAGTTACTGTAACAAGGTATGAACCAGCAATTAGGTTACTTGCTGTTTGCGTGTTTTGAATGGGATTTGAGTTCCAATTGTAAGAAAATGGGCCAGTTCCACCGCTAGGAATAGCAGTAGCTGTACCAGAAGGACCACTATTGCATAGAACATTTGTTGATGTAGTTGAAATAGTCAAGGCTGAATTCAGAGAAACTGATGTACTCAATGTACAATTGCTTCCACCAACCTGAGTAACAACTACCGAATAAATTCCAGAAGCTAGATTTGAAATAGAAGAAGTATTTGCGGAATTTGACCATAAATATGTGTATGTAGTACCCCCACTTGGATTCATGGTCAAAGAGATTTGCCCAGTATTTGCTCCTTGGCAGTTTGGTTGAATAGCAGAAATATTTGAAATGTAAAATCCATAAGGAAAACTATTTGAAGTCCGGCAATTAGTTCCTAGAGATACTATTACTCTATACTGTCCGTATGTGTTTATTGTAATTTGTTGCGTAGTGGCTCCGGCAAGGACATTCCACAACCCGGCGACTGGGTCAAATAGAAGCCATTGGAAGCTATAATTTCCATTTGAATTATCAATTGTGTTTTCTTCAATGATCGCGTTTCCTCCATTACAGGCATCGCCACTAAAAAATGCAATTGAAGGTTTAGACATTGTAGTGTATTTCGCTATACGTGAACAGCCATTTCCTTGATCAATTTCAACTGAATATGTTCCGGATCCAACAGTAATTGTATTAGCATTAGAACCATCATTCCAGGTATAGGTACTTCCCGATGAAGGAACTAATGTAACATTTGAAGTTGAAGAGCTACAATTGGACGCAATTGAGGCAGGTGGATTACTTTTAATGTCTACTGAGACAAGTGCAGAATTTCCTGCACAACTACCTGTCGACTTAGAATAAAAATATTGATTCAAGCCTACTTCAGTTGGATGAAAGTTAGATCCTGAACCAACAACAATATTTGGATTAGCAACTTTATACCAAGTCAATGTGCCCGAAACATTTCCGGCCAATACTATTGGTTGATTTTCGCAAACCTCATAAACAGAACCATTCATTATATAATCGCCAATCACCTCGATATTTAGGCCGGAATTTGTTGTCCATATTTTTTTGGAAAAGGAATATGAATAGTTGCAATTTCCATCTGCATTTGGGTAATTTTTAATTAAAGTTAATGTAGCAGTATAAGGGTTATTAGTAGATGAAGTATTGAGGTCATAGCCGGGTAAACACAGATTAGTTCCAGCATTTCCTGATTGATATGAAATTGCATAATCGTTTGATGTACCAGTTGTACAAGAAAGATTTCTAATTGGAGTTTGCAAATCACCAATTGCATTTATAAGAGTAAAATTATATTGCAATCCTTCTTCTAATGGTCCCTGGTAATTTATATCTATTGGTACGGTTGTACTCGTTGTGCATTTTGGGGCATCATTCGTATAGAAAAGAGCGGGGTGATCTAACTGTCCAAGCATCATACTTGAAGTGAACCACTGAGTAGCTCCCGGTTTTACAATATTCTCTTCAACAGATGATAAATTAGCGTCACCATGTGTCGCACCAGGTGTTCTCCAATCATTATAATACAATCTTTCGGCACTAAACAAATTGTGTATATAGTTTGGGTTTGTTGTTGAAAATGGGGCAGATGAAACTTCCGTAAACCATTTTCCAAAAAAGTCGCCATCACCATGGTAATAGGTGGCATCCTCAGCACTGAAAATCGGTCTAACATTAGAAGCGTTTTTATTGCTTGATTGGCGAAATAAATTTAATCGTGAATTATAGAGTGGATATGTAAAAGAAACATCAGGGTAATGCAAATAAGTATGTAAAAGTAATCGATCAACCATCGGAGAAGTATTTGTTCCATCAATAAAATTTGCTACCAATGGAACTTGGTTTCCTGCATCTTTATTGGCATCCGAATCATACAAATATCCTAAATAAATTTCAGATTTTACTCCTGAAGCTATTGCAATAGTTTTTAGCATGGGTAAATATTCAGTACTAATCTTATTCCATTTCCCGGTTATAGATGTTATTCCATCGCCATCATTTGTGCGATTCCAGAATTCGTATTCCATATTTAAGACATCAAAGTCAGGGCAATGTCCTTGAGTGGTTGAAATAGAATTTCGACGATAAATTCCTATTGCGAAACGGAATAGTTGTTGTGTATAAAAAAGAGGATCCGTTGTTGTTATTGATGCTGATTCAATTGCATTTATTAACATCGCATTATTCCCAAGAAGTGCTTTTTCAGCAACGGTTAAGGTGAATGATAATACTGTGAAATTGGAACTGTAGCTTACCAAATCTTGAAATGATGAACTTGTAAATCCAACCGCACCAAAACTATTTATACAATAATTGTTCTTGGCTTCGGTCATGAAATTGCATAATCGATCATTCAAGTAATTGTATAGTGACGGATTATTTGCTAATAAATCACCATTAGTTAAATTTCTCATATCATACAGAGTAAGATATGTTATTCTATTTTCCTTGCAAAAATTTAATAATTCAATCTCTTTTTCAAAAACACCATCTGCAGGGTTTTTGTCAACCCCTAATATTGACAAGTTAGGGTCTAACTGAGATTTTCCTGCTGCATCAATGTAGAGGGTAATAAATTTGTCAACATACATGCCTCTAGGTTGATCAGCTAACTGTGAATAGACAGTGATAGCTAAAAATTGCAAGAACAAAAAAACTGGCAGAATTAAATGGTATTTTTTTTTCATTGTAAGAAGTTTTAAGGTTTAACGATTTAATTTTAAACTAAGGAAATCCTTTATAACATTTGTCAAGATAGTAATTTTTTAGTAAATAATTAATCTCTATTTAAAATTTAATTTAAGAATTTTAGAGAAGTATAATTTGTAAAAATATTCATAGAAGAGTCATCTATTTTGAGAATAGAAAGTGGTATGGAAGAAAAAAGCTGATTTATCTAATTTTGGTTACTTTGTTAAAAATTTGGGGTCATGTTGAAATATAGATATTGGTATTATAAAAATGCCCAAAAGTGCGAAATAAAAAGCTCTTTAGATTTATTTTCTCCTTACTCAAACGTCAACGACAC
>Ga0154020_10004554_pt1 | contig 16506 bp, 14 predicted proteins | sample Klosneuvirus_201_FD_109709 | JGI IMG/M metagenome (GOLD analysis project Ga0154020, IMG submission 109709) | Active sludge microbial communities from wastewater, Klosterneuburg, Austria - Klosneuvirus_20160825_MG | ecosystem: Engineered > WWTP > Aerobic digester > Activated sludge | place...
AGCGACATCGGCGCCATCAGCGACAGCATCAAGGACTGCCTGCGCTGCGGCAAGTGCAAGCCGGTGTGCGCCACCCACGTGCCGCGCGCCAACCTGCTGTACAGCCCGCGCAACAAGATCCTGGCGACCAGCCTGCTGATCGAGGCCTTCCTCTACGAGGAGCAGACGCGCCGCGGCATCAGCGTTCAGCATTGGGAAGACTTCGAGGACGTTGCCGACCACTGCACCGTGTGCCACAAGTGCGAGAGCCCTTGCCCGGTGAAGATCGACTTCGGCGACGTCACCATGAACATGCGCAACCTGTTGCGCAAGATGGGCAAGCAGAGCTTCCGGCCGGGCAAGGCCGCGGCCATGCTGTTCCTCAACGCAAGCAACCCGCAGACCATCAAGTTCATGCGCGCGGGCATGGTCGGCGTGGCCTTCAAGGCGCAGCGTTTCATCAACGGCCTGCTCAGGCCGGTGGTGCGGCGCCAGACCGACGCGCCGCCGGCCACGCTGGGCACGGCGCCGCTGAAGGAACAGGTCATCCACTTCATCAACAAGAAGATGCCGGGCGGCCTGCCCAAGCGCTCGGCGCGTGCGCTGCTGGACATCGAGGACAAGGACTACGTCCCGATCATCCGCAACCCGCAGGTGACCACGGCCGAAACCGAGGCGGTGTTCTACTTCCCCGGCTGCGGCAGCGAGCGCCTCTTCAGCCAGGTCGGCCTGGCCACGCAGGCGATGCTGTGGCATGCCGGCGTGCAGACGGTGCTGCCGCCCGGTTATCTCTGCTGCGGCTACCCGCAGCGCGGCAGCGGGCAGTTCGACAAGGCCGAGAAGATGATCACCGACAACCGGGTGCTCTTCCACCGTGTCGCCAATACGCTGAACTACCTCGACATCAAGACCGTCGTCGTCAGCTGCGGCACCTGCTACGACCAGCTGCAGGACTACCAGTTCGAGGACATCTTCCCCGGCTGCCGCATCGTCGACATCCACGAATACCTGCTGGAAAAGGGCATCACCCTGAGCGCCGACCACACCGCCGGCTACCTCTTCCACGACCCCTGCCACAGCCCGATGAAGCTGCAGGAGCCGATGAAGACGGTGAAGGCGCTGGTCGGCCCCCACGTGCTGAAGAACGAACGCTGCTGCGGCGAGAGCGGCACGCTGGGCGTGGCGCGGCCCGACATCAGCACGCAGGTCCGCTTCCGCAAGGAAGAAGAGATGAAGAAGGGTGAAGCCGCGTTGCGCGCCCTGATGGCCCAGAACCCGTCGCTCAGCAGCGCGGCGCAGGTCAACGTGAAGATCCTGACCAGCTGCCCGAGCTGCCTGCAGGGCCTGAAGCGCTACGAGGACGACATGAACAGCGGCCTGCTCGAGGCCGACTACATCGTCGTCGAGATGGCGCGCGTGCTGCTGGGCGAGGACTGGCTGCAGGCCTACGTCGCCAAGGCCAATGCCGGCGGCATCGAACGTGTGCTGGTGTAATCGAGACCCTCATGGAAACCACTCCGCAACCCACCGCCCTCACCGTCCACCAGGCCTCGCGCGTGCTGGAGATCGGCTTCGACGACGGCCGGACCTTCCGCATCCCCTTCGAGCTGATGCGCGTCTATTCGCCCTCGGCCGAGGTGCAGGGCCACGGCCCCGGGCAGGAAGTGCTGCAGACCGGCAAGCGCGAGGTCGAGATCGTCGAGATCACGCCCGTCGGCCACTACGCGGTGCAGCCGCGCTTTTCCGACGGCCACGACACCGGCATCTTCTCGTGGAGCTACCTCTACCAGCTGGGCAGCGAACAGGCCGAGCGCTGGCAGCGCTACGAAGAGCGGCTGAAGCAAGCCGGCATGGACCGCGACGCGCCGATGGTGAAGGCCGGCGGCGGCAGCGCCTGCAGTTCCCACTGACCCAGGACGCGCACGCCATGGCCCAGACCCACTTCGGCTACCAGACCGTCGACGAGGACGAAAAGGCCGGCCGCGTGCGCGGCGTCTTCGACTCGGTGGCGTCGAAGTACGACCTCATGAACGATGTGCTGTCGATGGGCCTGCACCGCGCATGGAAGGCCTACACCGTGGCCGTGGCCGCGGTGCGGCCGGGCATGCAGGTGCTGGACATCGCCGGCGGCACCGGCGACCTGGCGCGCGCCTTCGCCAAGGCCGCCGGCGACAGCGGCCGCGTCGTGCTCACCGACATCAACGAGGCCATGCTGCGCGTCGGCCGCGACCGCCTGCTCGATGAAGGCACGGTGCTGCCCACGGTGGTCTGCGACGCCGAGCGGCTGCCCTTCCGCGACGGTGCGCCCGACGCCGGTTTCGACCTCGTCAGCGTCGCCTTCGGCCTGCGCAACATGACGCACAAGGAAGCCGCGCTGGCCGAGATGGCACGGGTGCTCAAGCCCGGCGGCCGGCTGCTCGTGCTGGAATTCTCGAAGCCCGTGCCGCTGCTGCAGAAGCCCTACGACTGGTATTCGTTCACCTTCATGCCGCTGATGGGCAAGCTCATCGCGAAGGACGCCGAGAGCTACCGCTACCTGGCCGAGAGCATCCGCATGCACCCCGACCAGGCCACGCTCGCCGGCCTGATGAAGGGCGCGGGCTTCGGCCACGTCGACGTGCACAACCTGGCCGGCGGCATCGTCGCGCTTCACGTGGGCATCAAGTGCTGAACCGGCTGCGGCGCCTGCGTCACGCGGCGCGCTGGCGCCGCGCGCGGCCGCCGGCGGTGCCTGCGGCGTGTGCCGTGCCCCAGGGCGCCGAGGTCGACGAACTGCTGCAGCTGGCCTGCCAGAGCTTCCTGCACCTGCAGGCCGCCTGGGACCGCGCCGACCTCGGTGCCATGGGCCACCTGGCGGCCGCGCCGCTGCTCGACGACCTGCGCCACCAGCTGGCGCTGCGCGGCCCGGGCCCCAACCGCACCGAGGTGCTGCGGCTCGACGCGCGGCTGCTGTCGCTGGAAGACCTGCAGGAGGCGCTGATCGCCAGCGTCGAGTTCTCGGGCCTGATCCGGGAGCAGCACGAGCGTTCGGCGACGCCGTTTCGCGAGCTCTGGCTGCTGGCCAACATCAAGGCCGCGGGCCGCGGCTGGAAACTCGCGCGAGTGCAGTCCCTGTCGTGATTTTGTGCCGTGCCGGAACCCCTTCCTCGGGGGCTGCGGGCGGGCCTTTCACCCAGGGGGCAAGGGTTACACTCGGCCGCCGCAGGACGGTCCTCGCCGACCCCTCCTCTTGCGGCCTGCCCAGGCGGCGTGCGCGCGCCGGGCGCGCAGCCACCGCGAAGACCCAAGGACCCCCGCATGAACCCGACCTTGCCCGACACCCCGTCCCAGCGCCCCCGTGGTGTCCGCATGCTGGCGGTGCTGGCCAGTGCAGCGCTGATGGCCGCCTGCGGCGGCGGCGACAAGGGCGCCAGCCAGACCGCGGCGCGGGTCAACAAGGACGAGGTCACCGTCCACCAGATCAACTTCGTGCTGCAGCAGCAGCGGGGCCTGAAGCCCGAGCAGGCCGACGCGGCCGGCCGCCAGGTGCTCGAGCGACTCATCGACCAGCAGCTCGCGCTGCAGAAGGCCGACGACCTGAAGCTCGACCGTGACCCGCGCGTGGTGCAGCAGCTCGAGGCCGCGCGGCGCGAGATCCTGGCCCGCGCCTACGCCGAGAAGGTGGGCGAGGCGGCGCCGAAGCCGACGCCCGAAGAGATCCGGAAGTACTACGACGAGAAGCCGGCGCTGTTCCGCGAGCGCCGCGTCTACAGCATCCAGGAAATCGCCATCGAGGCCACGCCCGCCCAGGTGCCCGAACTGCGCGAGCAGCTGGCCGCCTCGAAGAACATCAACGAGTTCGTCGAGTACCTGAAGACCAAGGAGCTGCGCTTCACCGGCAACCAGGCCGTGCGCGCGGCCGAGCAGCTGCCGCTGAACAGCCTGGACACCTTCGCGCGCATGAAGGACGGCCAGGCGCTGATCGTGCCCACGGCCACCGGCGCGCAGGTGATCGTGCTGGCCGGTTCGCGCAGCCAGCCGGTGGCGGAAGAGCAGGCGCGGCCCCTCATCGAGCAGTACCTGCTGAACGAGCGCAAGCGCAAGCTGGTGGAAGACGACGTGAAGGCCCTGCGTGCCGCGGCCAAGCTGGAATACGTCGGCAAGTTCGCCGAGCCCGCCGCGTCGGCGCCCGCCTCGGCCGCACCCGCGTCGACGCCGTCGGTGCTGGCACCGGCGGCCAGCGGCGGCCTGTCGGCCACCGACATCAGCAAGGGCATGGGTCTGAAGTGATGACGGCCGCCATGTTTTCGAGGGTGCTGCGGGGCGCCCTGGGTGTGCTCGTGTTTGCCGCGGCGCCGTGGGCCGCGACGGCGCAGGTGCCGGCGCCGGCCCAGGCGCAGGCGCAGGCCGCCCCGGCCGCCGGCAGCACGGGCCAGGCGCCGCGCGAATACCGCCTGGGCGCCGGTGACGTGCTGCGCATCGTCGTCTTCCAGAACGCCGACCTGACGCTCGAAACGCGGCTCACCGAGGGCGGTGTGGTGTCCTACCCGCTGCTGGGCAGCGTGCGCCTGGGCGGCCTGACCATCCCCGCGGCCGAACAGCTCATCGCCGACGGCCTGCGCAACGGCAACTTCGTGCGCCAGCCGCAGGTCACCATCGTGCTGCTGCAGGTGCGTGGCCACCAGGCCAGCGTGCTGGGCCAGGTGAACCGGCCGGGCCGTTACCCGATCGAGGTCAGCGACATGCGCCTGACCGACCTGCTGGCCACCGCCGGCGGCGCCGCGCCCAGCGGCGCCGACATCGTCGTGCTGACCGGCACGCGCAGCGGCCAGCCCTACCGTGTCGAGGTCGACCTGCCGCTGCTGTTCGCCCCGGGCGGCCGCGACAAGGACGTGCTCATCCTCAACGGCGACACCGTGTGGGTCGACCGCCAGCCGCTCGTCTACATCTACGGCGAGGTGCAGCGCCCCGGCGCGATGCGGCTGGAGCGCGACATGACGCTGCTGCAGGCGCTGGCCACCGGCGGCGGCCTGACCGCGCGCGGCACGCAGAAGGGCATGCGCGTGCACCGCAAGGGCGCCGACGGCAGCGTGCAGGAACTGGAAGCCACGATGAGCGACAAGCTGCGCGAGGGCGATGTCGTCTTCGTGCGCGAGAGCCTCTTCTGAAGGGAACGATCGCATGAGCTTCGGGCAGTTCCTGTCCATCCTGCGGGCGCGCTGGCTGGTCGCCGCGCTGCTGCTGGGCCTGACCGTGGCCACCACGCTCGTCGTCAGCCTGCTGCTGCCCAAGAGCTACCGCGCCGCGGCCTCGGTGGTCGTCGACTTCAAGCCCAACCCGATCAGCGCCGCCTTCTACGGCGCGGCCACGCCGCCGGCCGTGATGGCCACGCAGGCCGACGTCATCAAGAGCGAACGCGTGGCGCTGCGCGTGGTGCGCAACCTGAAGCTGGCCGACAGCCCCCAGGTGCGCACGCAGTGGGAGCAGGAAACGCGGGGCGAGGGCACCATCGAGCAGTGGCTGGTCGACCTCTTCCAGCGCAACATGGAGGTGCTGCCCTCGCGCGAGAGCAGCGTCATCACCATCTCGTACAAGGCGCAGGACCCGCGCTTCGCGGCCGCGCTGGCCAACGCCTTCGTGCAGGCCTACATCGAGACCACGCTTGAACTGCGCGTCGACCCGGCGCGCCAGTACGCGGGCTTCTTCGACGTGCGCTCCAAGGAAGCGCGCGACGCGCTGGAAAAGGCGCAGAGCCGGCTGTCGGCCTTCCAGAAGGACAACGCGATCTTCGCCACCGACGAACGTTTCGACGTCGAGAACGCGCGCCTGAACGAGCTGTCGTCGCAACTGGTGATGCTGCAGGCCATGGCCTCGGACACCAGCAGCCGCCAGGCACAGGCCAGCGCGGGGCAGGCCGACCGCATGCAGGAAGTGCTGGGCAACGGGGTGATCCAGGCCCTGAAGGCCGACCTCAGCCGTGCCGAGGGCCAGCTGCAGGCCGTGAGTGCACGCCTGGGCGACGCGCACCCGCAGGTCGGCGAGGTCAAGGCCAACATCGCCGAGCTGCGCCGCCGGCTCGACGCCGAGACGGCCAAGGTCACCTCGGGCGTGGGCGTCAGCAACGCCATCAACCGTCAGCGCGAGGCCCAGACGCGCGCCCAGCTCGAGGCCCAGCGCGAGAAGGTGCTGCGCATGAAGGCGGTGCGCGACGAAGGCATGGTGATCCAGCGCGACGTCGAGAACGCGCAGCGCGCCTACGACGCCATCTTCGCGCGCCTGAACCAGACCAGCCTGGAAAGCCAGACCACGCAGAGCAACGTCAACGTGCTGACGCAGGCCACACCGCCGCTGGAGCACGCCTTCCCCAAGGTCTGGCTCAATCTGCTGCTGGCGGTCTTCGTCGGTGCGCTGCTGGCCGCCGGTGTCGTGCTCGGCCTGGAACTGCGCGACCGCCGCGTGCGCGCGCTCGAGGACGTGGTGGCCGCACTCGGCCTGCCGGTCATCGGCGTGCTGCCGCGCCCGGGTGCCCGGCGCCTGGGCAGCCTGGCCGCGGCGCCGGCACGGCAGCGCCTGCTGCCCGCGCAGCCCGAACCCAAGGAAGCCTGATGGCCAAGTTCCGAGATTCCGAGCTCGACGCGGCCAGCGTCCTCGACGCGGCGGCGCCGGAACCGGTGCCGGCACCGGCGCGCGGCACGGTCGACGAGGCCGCGGCGCAGGACCGCTCCATCGGCGACATCATCCGCGAGCTGCGCAACCTCTCGGCCGAGCAGGTCGAAAGCGTGCTGGCCTACCAGCGTGAACACGGCGTGCGTTTCGGCGAGGCGGCCGTCGCGCTCAAGCTCGTCACCACCGACGACGTGCTGTACGCGCTGTCGCAGCAGTTCCACTACCCTTACGCCCCGGAGGCGCACCGCAAGGACTGCCCCGAACTGGTGGCGCTGAACCAGCCCTTCGGCGCCCAGGCCGAGGCCTTCCGCGCGCTGCGCAGCCAGGTGATCATGCGCGTCTGGGCCGAACACGCGCCGCGCAAGGCGCTGGCCGTGATCAGCGCCGACCACGGCGACGGCAAGACCTTTTTTGCCGCCAACCTGGCCGTCAGCCTGGCGCAGCTGGGCGGCGGGCGCACGCTGCTGGTGGACGCCAACCTGCGCAGCCCGCGCCAGCACGCCGTGTTCGGCCTCGACAACCACAGCGGCCTGTCCGGCATCCTGTCCGGGCGGGCCGACAAGGACGTCATCCAGCCCGTGGCCGGCGTGCCCGGTCTTTTCGTGCTGGGGGCCGGCACGACGCCGCCGAACCCGCTGGAACTCGTCGAGCGCCCGGCCTTCGGGCTGCTGATGCGCGAGCTGGCCGCGAAGTTCGACCACGTCGTCGTCGACACGCCGGCCGCGCGCAGCGGTGCCGATGCCTCGGTGGTCTCGGCGCGCTGCGGCGCGGCCATCGTGGTGGCGCGCAAGGATCAATCGCGCGTGGCCGCGCTGCAGGACCTGATGGCCTCGCTGGACGGCACCGCGGTGCGCCTGGCCGGCGTCGTCGTCAACGAGTTCTAGGCGGCAGGGCACCCCCATGGCGGCCGTGCGGCCTTCGGGCGTGGAAGCTGCGCTGCCCCGCGGCCGCGAGCCGCTGTGGCCGGCCGGCTTCGATGCCGTCACCTTCGTGCTGCTGGCGCTGGGTTTTGCGCTGCTCTACGTGCCGACCTACGTCGAGCTCGGCCGCACCATCTGGGCCTCGGACGAACAGGGCCACGGGCCCATCATCCTGGCCGTCAGCGCCTGGCTGCTGTTCCAGAAGCGGCACGTCGTCGCGGCGCTGCCCGTGCAGCCCCGGCCGGCGGCGGGATGGGGCCTGCTCGTGCTGGCGATGCTGATGTTCGCCTTCGGCACCAGCCAGCACATCATCTCGTCGCAGGTCAGCTCGCAGATCGTGCTCATCGCGGCGCTGATGCTCGTCTTCCGCGGCGGGGCGGCGCTGAAGGCGGTGTGGTTCCCGCTCTTCTTCCTGATCTTCATGATCCCGCTGCCCGAGGCCCTGGTGGCCGCCGTCACCGCGCCGCTGAAGTCGGCCGTCTCGGCGGTGGCCAGCCAGCTGCTCTACCTCATCGGCTACCCGGTCGGGCGCTCGGGCGTGCTGCTCACCGTCGGGCCCTACCAGCTGCTGGTGGCCGACGCCTGCGCCGGCCTGAACAGCATGTTCACGCTCGAGGCGCTGGGCATGCTCTACATGAACCTGATGAACTACACCAGCGTGCGCCGCAACGTCGCGCTGGCGCTGCTGCTGATCCCGATCGCGTTCTGCGCCAACATCGTGCGCGTGATGATCCTGGTGCTCGTCACCTACCACTTCGGCGACGCCGCCGGCCAGGGTTTCGTGCATGGCTTCGCGGGCATCGTGCTGTTCATGGTGGCGCTGATGCTGATGCTCGTCACCGACAAGCTGCTGGGCCTGTTCATCCCCGCGCAGCGCAAGGCCGCCGCGTGATGGCCGCGGCACGCGTGAAGGCGCTGGTGGCGCTGCTGCTGATGGTGGCGGCCTTCGTCGCCGGCCAGGCCTGGCGGCCGACGAAGCACCTGTCGGACCAGCAGGCCAGGGTCGACCTCGAGACCATGTTCCCGAAGGCTTTTGGTGACTGGACGGTCGACACGCGCTAGCCGGTGCAGCTGATTTCGCCCGACACGCAGGCGCTGCTGGACAAGCTCTACAACCAGGTGCTCACGCGCACCTACGTCCACCAGCGCAGCGGCCAGCGCATCATGCTGTCGGTGGCCTACGGCGGCGACCAGAGCGACGGCACGCGCGCCCACCGCCCCGAGATCTGCTACCCGGCGCAGGGCTTCGAGGTCATCGCCAGCCACGAGGCGCAGCTGCAGGCCGAGGGCGGCGCCATCCGCGTGCGCCAGCTCGTGGCGCGCCAGGGCGGCCGCATCGAGCCCATCAGCTACTGGGTCACGGTGGGCGACCGCATCGCGCTCGGGCCCGGCGAGCAGAAGCTGGCGCAGTTGCGCTTCGGCATCGCCGGCTACATCGCCGACGGCATGCTGGTGCGCATCTCCAACATCGACCGCGATGCGCCGAAGTCCTGGGCCCTGCACCAGGACTTCTTCGCCGGCATGACGGCCGCGATGGCGCCGCCGGTGCTGGCGCGTGTCATCGGCGCCGTCGGTGGCTGAGCCCGGCAAGCCGCCCGACGCCCGTGTGCTGCCGACCATGTGCTCGCTGCCGGGCCTGCCGCCGCGACCGCTGCGCACCGGCGGGGGCCGCTGATGGTCGGGCGCCGGCGGCTGCTGTCGAACACGGCATGGAACGTCGCGGGCCAGCTGGCGCCGCTGGTGGTGGGCGTGCTGACGCTGCCGCTGCTGATCCGGCTCGTCGGGCTGGAACGCTTCGGCTTCATCACGCTGGTGTGGGTGCTGGTGGGTTACGCCAGCATCTTCGATTTCGGCATCGGCCGCGCGCTGGTGCGCACGGTGGCCGCGCACCTGGCGCATGCCGACCGGCCGCGCGCCGAGGCCAGCGCGCACGCGGGCCTGGTCTGGCTGGCGCTGTTCGGCATCGTGCTCGCGCTGGCGCTGGCGCCGGCCAGCGCCTGGGTCGTCGGCACGGCGCTGAACGTGCCGGCCGAACTGGTGCCCGAAGCCGTTCCGGCGCTGGTGCTGCTGGCGGCGTCGCTGCCCTTCGTGATGTTCACCACCGGCCTGGCCGGCGTGATGAGCGCGCACCAGCGGTTCAAGGCGCTGAACCTGATCCGCATCGTGCTGGGCGTGGCCAGCTACGGTGGCCCGGTGCTCGTGGCGGCCTTCGTCTCGGTGCGGCTGGACGCCGTGGTGGCGCTGGTGCTGCTGCTGCGCGTGGCCGGCACGGCCGCCCACGCCTGGGCCTGCGCGCGCCAGTGCGGCTGGCGCCCGCAGGCGGCATGGCCGGGGCGCGAGGCCACGCGCGAGCTGTTTGCGCTGGGCGGATGGATCGCGGTGTCCAACGTGCTCAGCCCCATGCTCAGCACGCTCGACCGCCTGCTGCTGGCCACGCTGGTGCCGGTGCGCACGGTGGCCGTCTACGCCACGCCCTACGACGTGCTGAGCAAGGCGATGGTGCTGCCGTCGTCGATCATGGCGGCGCTGTTCCCGCTGGCTTCGGGCCTGGCGCGCGGGTCGGCAGCGGCGCAGCGGCTGCTGGGCGAATCGCTGCGCCTGCTCTTCGTCACCATGTTCCCGGTCATCTTCCTCTTCGTCGTCTTCGCGCGGCCCGGCCTGCACGGCTGGCTGGGCCCCGAGATCGCCGAACTGGGCGCGCCGGTGATGCAGATCCTGGCCGTGGGCATGCTGCTCAACGCGCTGGCGCAGGGGCCGGCGACACTGATCCAGGCCGCCGGCGAACCCCGCTGGATGGCGCTGCTGCACCTGGCCGAGCTGCCCGTCTTCGTCGGCCTGCTGTGGCTGCTGACGGTGCAGCACGGCGTGCTCGGCACGGCACTGGCCTCGTCGCTGCGCAGCGGCGTGGACGCCGCCGTGATCTTCGGGCTGGCGCAGCGGCGTGTCGCGATGGGCACGCTGCACTGGCGCGCCGCCGCAGGGCCCGCGGGCGTCGCCGTGCTGCTGCTGCTGGCCGGCCTGTGGCCGACGGACTGGGCCGAGTCGGTGGGGGTGGCGCTGGCCGGTCTCGCGGCCTTTGCCGTCTACGCCTGGGCCGGCCTGCTGCGGGCCGACGAACGCCAGCGGCTGCGTGCGCTGCTGCGCCCGGGGCCGCGACCGTGAGCCGCGCCGCCGCGCCCCGGACGGCCCGCGCATGAACGCCATCACCAGCCTGGCGCAACGCCTGGCGCTGCCGCCGCCGTCGGCCTGGCCGCTGCGGCGCTGGTTCGCGCAGGGCCTGTTCTGGGCCGTGGCCGTGGCCGTCGCGCTCTTCCTCGGCATGGTCTGCGTCTTCCTGCCTTGGTGGCTGGTGCTCGGGGCGGTGCTCGCCGTCGGCTACCCGCTGCTGCTGTGGCACGCACCCTGGGCCGGCATCGGTGCCTACGCGCTGCTGCTCATCGTCTCGCCCGACTACAAGGTGTCGGACGTGCTGACCGTGTTCAGCCTGGCGCTGCTCGGCTTCAAGCTCGTCAACGCGCGCGCCATGACCTGGCTGCCGCGCAGCGCGCTGCGGCCCTTCGTCGTCCTCGTGCTGCTGGTGCTGCTGTCGCTGGCGCTGGCGCTGGGGGTCTTCGGCAACACCGTGCCCTACATCTACCGCGACGGCCGCGCCTTCGTGTACTGGCTGTGGCTGCCCGTGTTCTACGCGCTGATGTGCTGGCAGGCGGGCGGCGCCGCCAGGCTGGGCCGCGTGCTGCTGTTCATGGCGGTGGCGGTGTCGCTGATCGCGCTGCTGCAGTACGGCTTCGACATCCAGATCGCCCGCGAAGGCCGCGTCGGCGGCCTGGAGACGCTGGGTGTCGTCGAGAACGACCAGACGCGTGTGCAGATGCAGGGTTATGCCTTCGTCATGGTCGGCCTCGCCTGGGCGCTGGTGACGGCCACGCGCGGCAGCCGCGGGCTCTTGCTGGCCCTGCCGCTGATCCTGCTCTTCGCCGCCGCGCTGTATGTCAACTTCGGCCGCGCGCTGTGGGCCTGGTCGATCCTGGCGGTGCTGATGTGCGGTGTCGTGCTCGGCCTGCGGCGCGCTGCGCTGCTGGGCGGTGCGCTCGTCGTGCTCGGTGCCCTGGGCCTGGCTTCGCTGTCCATGCTGCGGCCCGAGGTCATCGACGCGGCCGTCAACCGCATCGCCAGCGTCGCCGACGAGGGCGCCATCCGCACCTCGGGCGGCTGGCGCCGGCTCGAGAACGAGGCCTCGGCGGCGCGCATCGCGCAGTCTCCGCTGTTCGGCATCGGGCTGGGTGGCGAGTACCGGCCGTGGCTGTCGGAGATCCGCAACTTCTCCGAGCACACGCGCTACGTGCACAACGGTTATGTCTTCATCGCGCTCAAGCTGGGCATCCCGGCGCTGGCCGCGCTGCTGTGGCTGAGCCTGTTGCCGTGGTGGCGTGCCTTCCGCCAGCGCCACCGCGTGCGCGTCGAGCCGCAGGCCATGCGCAGTGCGGTGCTGGCGAGCTGGCTGCCGGTGATGGGCCTGTCGTTCACGCAGCCCGAGATCGTGACGCCGCAGACGGTGCTGCTGATGGGGCTGGGCCTGGCGCTGATGATCCACCGCGGGCCGTCGGTGGCGGCCGGCGCGTCGGCCGCGCCGCCGCGCCGCTGAAGGCCATGGCGCGGCTGCCGCACTGCACGGCCGTGGTCCTGAACTGGAACGGCTGGCGCGACACCCTGAACTGCGTGCACAGCCTGCTGCGTGCCGAACCGGCGCCCGGCCGCATCGTCGTCTGCGACAACGGCTCGACCGACGATTCGCTGCCGCAGCTGGACGCGGCCTTGCGCGCGGCGGTCGGCGACGGCCTGCAGCGCACCGACCGCGCGGGCGTGGCGCGCACCGACCCCACGACCGGCGGCGTCTGGCTGGTGGCCAACGGCGCCAACCTGGGTTTTGCCGGCGGCAACAACGTCGGCCTGCGGCTGGCACTGCGCGACCCGGCCTGCAGCGCCGTCTGGATACTCAACAACGACACCGAGGTCGCGCCCGATGCGCTGGCCCAGGCGCTGGCGCGCCTGGCTGCAGGCCCCGAGATCGGCCTGTGCGGCTCGACGCTGGTCTACGCGCACGATCGCCGCACGGTGCAGGCCTGGGGCGGGTCGGCGCATTCGCGCTGGACCGGCCGCACGCGCCACCTCGGCGCGCTGCGCCGGCTGGACGAGCTGCCGGCCGACCCCGCCGCCGTCGAGGCGCAGATGGCCTGCGTCGTGGGCGCGGCGATGCTGGTGCGCCGCGCCTGGCTCGAAACCGTGGGCCTGATGACCGAGGACTACTTCCTCTACTACGAGGAGATCGACTGGGCGGCGCGCGCCGGCGGTCGCTTCCGCCTCGGTTGGGCGCCGGGCAGCATCGTCTTCCACCAGGAAGGTGCCAGCATCGGCACGGCGGCGCAGGGCGGCTCGCCGCTGTCGCTGTACTACCTCTACCGCAACCGGCAGCGTTTTGCCTGGCGCTGCCACCGCGCCTTCATGCCGACCGTGCTGCTGTCGACCGCCTGGGACATCGCCAAGCTCGCCGCGCGTGCACGGTGGCCGCAGGTGCAGGCGGCCCTGCGCGGCACGCTGCAGCTGGGCCGGCCGGCGGCAGGCGCGCAGCGATGAGGATCCTCGTCGTGCCGATGGAACTGCCGCTGCCGGCGAACCACGGCGGACGCATCGACGTCTGGCGCCGCCTGTGCCTGCTGCACGCGCGCGGGCACGCGCTGGCGCTGCTGAGCTGGCAAAACCTGGCACGCGACGGCGACGTCGCGCCGCAGCCGATGGCCGAACTGGACGCCGTGTGCGCCGCACGTCACGTGTCGTGGATACGGCGTTCGCCGCTCGAGACCCTGCGCCGCGCCGTGCGGCTGCCGTGGCTGCCTTCGCATGCGGCGGTGCGCTGGGTCACGCTCGACAAGGCCGCGGCGCTGGCCTGGGCGCGCCACTTCGCGCCCGACGTGCTGCTGCTCGACGGCCTGTACGGCGTGGCCGCCGCGCGCTGGCTGGCCCGGCAGCTGGGGGTGCCCTGGGTCTACCGGTCGCACAACATCGAACACGTCTACATGCGCCAGCAGCGCGCGCGCGCCGAGGGCTGGCGTGCCCGGCTCGGGCTGGCCGCCAACCTGCCGGGCCTGCGCCGGCTGGAAGAGGCCACCGTGCGCGACGCCGCCTGCGTCTTCGACATCTCGCCGGCCGACGCCGCGCACTGGCGCGCGCGCGGCCACGCCCATGTGCACTGGCTGCCGACGGCCGTCGATGCCGCGTTCGAGGCCGGTGTCGCGCAGGCGGCGACGCGGCCGCCCGACTGGGACCTGGCCTACTTCGGCAACCTGAACACGCCCAACAACGTCGAGGCCGTGGCCTGGCTGGTCACCGAGGTGCTGCCGCTGCTGCCCGGGCGTGAGCTGCGTTTCGTGCTGGCCGGCTCGCGCCCCGGCGCCGCCGTGCGCCGCCTGGCCGCCGCCGATGCCCGCATCACGCTGCTGGCCGACCCGCCCTCGGTGGCTGCCGTCGCCGGCGCGGCGCGGGTGCTGGTGAACCCGCTGCAGGCCGGCAGCGGGGTCAACCTGAAGAGCGTCGAAATGCTCTTCAGCCCGGCACACCTCGTCAGCACGCCGGCCGGCGTGCAGGGGCTCACGGGCGCGGCGGCGGCCTGCTTCGCGGTGCATGCCGATGCCGCCGGTTTTGCGGCCGCTGTCCATGCCGGGCTGCAGGCGCCGCCTGTCGCGGCGGTGCTGCACGAGCGGCGGGCGGCACGTGCCGCCTACGCACCGGCCGGCATCGCCGCGCAGCTGGAACGCGCGCTGCAGCCGCTGGTCGCCGCCCGGGTGCAGCCATGAACGCCGCTGCCGCCCGCAGGCCCGTGCTGGGCGTGGATTTCCACGTCTGGGACGGCATCTTCCAGGGGTCGCGCAGCTTCCTCGTAGGCCTGTACCGCGCCGCCATCGTGCAGGCGCCGGACATCGACTTCGTCTTCTTCCTCGACCAGACCGAGGCGCTGCGGCAGACCCACGCCGAGTTCCGCGCCGCCCACGTGCGCCTGGTGCGCATGCCGCGCCGCCCGGCGCCGTGGCGCCTGGGCTGGCAACTGCCCTGGCTGCAGTGGCGCCACGGCATCGGCCTGCTGCACATGCACTACCGCCTGCCCTTCCTACCCACCGGCCCTTGCGCCTGCACCATCCACGACGTGCTCTACGACACGCACCCGCAGTTCTTCACGCCCTTCTTCGTCTGGCACACGCGGCTGACGGGGCGCGGCGCGGCGCGGCGTTCGGCGCTGCTCTTCACCTGCAGCGCCTATTCGCGGCACGAGATCGCGCGCCTGTACGGCGTGGACGAGCAACGGGTGGCCATCACCGGGGCCGGCGTCGACTTCCAGCGTTTCACGCCCGGCCCTGCGGGCGCCGACACCGTGCGTGCGCTGGGCCTCGAACCCGGCGCCTACCTGCTCACGCTGGGCCGGCTGGAACCCCGCAAGAACCACGTCACGCTGCTGCGCGCCTATGCGCAGCTGGCAGGCGACACGCCGCCGCTGGTCATCGTCGGCCAGCGCGACTTCCATTACGCCGCGGTCTTCGACGAGATCCGGCGCCTGCAGCTGGGTGGGCGCGTGCGTGTGCTCGAGAGCGTCGACGACGCCAGCCTGCCGGCGCTGCTGCGCCATGCACGGCTGTTCGTGTTCGCCAGCCATGCCGAAGGCTTCGGCATGCCGGTGGCCGAGGCGATGGCCAGTGGTGTGCCGGTGATCACGTCCAACACCACGTCCCTGCCCGAGGTGGCCGGGCCGGGGGCGCTGCTCGTCGACCCGGCGTCGCCCGAGGGCCTGGCGCAGGCGATGACGCGGGTGCTCGGTGATGCCGACCTGCGCCAGCGCCTCGTGCGGGACGGGCTGCAGCACGTGCAACAGTTCAACTGGCAGGCCTCGGCGGCGGTCTTCATCGCTGCGCTGCGCCGCCACTTCGACGCGGAGGAGCTTGCATGAACGGCGGTTCGAGACGAGAGCGCGGCCCGCTGCGGGCCGCCGGGTCCCGCGGGCGCGTGGCCCTCGCCGCGGCCATCGTCGTCGCGCTCGGCGCGGCCCTGCCCGCGCGGGCCGCCGACCCCAGGCTCGGCGTGTTCTACTTTCCCGGCTGGAAGGACGGGGCGCGGGGCCTGGCCCACCCCCGCCCCTGGGAACCGATCCGGCGCTACCCGGAACGCGAGCCGCTGCTGGGCTGGTACGACGAAGGCCAGCCCGCGGTGATGGAGCAGCACCTGGGCTGGATGGCCGACCACGGCATCGGCTTCGTCGTCTTCGACTGGTACTGGGACGGCAGCCGCCCGGTGCTCGACCATGCGCTGCGCGCCTACGGCACCAGCCGCGGCAAGGCGCGTGTGCCCTACGCCATCCTGTGGGCCAACCACGGCGAACAGGTGCTGGGCGAGGCCCAGATCGCGGCCATGGCCGCGCACCTGGCGCGTGAACACTTCCAGCGTCCCGAGTACCTGAAGGTCGACGGCCGGCCGCTGCTCTTTCTGTTCTCGCCCGAGATCCTCGACCGCAATGCCCAGGCGCTGCAGGTGCCGCACGCGCGGCTGACGGGATTGATCCAGTCCGCCGCGCAGGCCGCCGGCCTGCCCGGCGTGCTGCTGGCCGGCGCGGCGGGGGGCGGCACCAACCCGGTGACGCAGAACGCCCGCCACTGGGGCTACGGCGCGCACTTCGCCTACAACTACAGCGCCGGCATGGCCGGCACGCGCGGCCAGCCGCGCGGCACGCACAGCTATGCCGAACTCGACGAGGTCTACCGCGAACACTGGAACTGGTTCATGCAGCGCGGCGAACGGCCGTACATCGTGCCGATGTCGTCGGGCTGGGACAGGCGGCCCTGGGGCGGCAGCGAAGACCCCAGGCGCGACGGCTCGGTGTCGACGGTGGCGCAGTTCAGGCAGCACCTGCAGGCCGGCCACGACA
>Ga0154020_10004555_pt1 | contig 16505 bp, 12 predicted proteins | sample Klosneuvirus_201_FD_109709 | JGI IMG/M metagenome (GOLD analysis project Ga0154020, IMG submission 109709) | Active sludge microbial communities from wastewater, Klosterneuburg, Austria - Klosneuvirus_20160825_MG | ecosystem: Engineered > WWTP > Aerobic digester > Activated sludge | place...
GGGTCACCGCTGGTACCGGTGTTATAACCAATTTTTATTTTCGTAGACGGTGCTCCCTGACCTAAAAACGCGATATTGGCGTTTACGGCTATTTGAGCACTGATCGTAAATTCTCCCGTACCAATAATGATCCGCCCTCCCGTGCCCGCCGCAGCAACATTTGCCGTCGCCAAAGTGGAAAATGCGTTGGTTCCAAAAACCAAACCCGCCCGCATCCCATGCTCACCATCGGCAAAGGTCACAATATCCCCAGCAGTTAAGCCAGGCGCGCCATTGTCCGTCGTTATTAAATAGGAATCGTCCACGTAATATTCATTTACCGCCGACGCCGGAGTGGTAAAAAATTTTGCCGTGTAGGCGGCCAAATTTTGCCGACGATCGCGCACGATCACATTTACCCAATAATTTTTTGCCCCCATCAATCCATCAACCATGAGAGTCGAAAGATTGCGGCTCCAGCGCGATTGCCAGGCGCAATTTGCCTCCATTGCCGCGACAGTTTGGATATTGTCCTGCTTTGACAGGCAAACACGATAATCAAGCTGGCTAGAGGGCAAAAAGTTATCAGATGCTGTGGTCCAGCTGAGGTTTACTGTTAAATCCGTGGCCCCGGCGATCGTCAACGTGCCGGTTGCGCCCGGCTGTGGCGCAACGTCGTCTGGTCCGGTCGTAAAGCTGGCCGCAGTATAGGCAGAACGATTGCCGGCCAGGTCTCGCGCAACAACGTTCACCACATAGCCTGATTCAGGTGCTAATCCGGAAACGCTGCGGGACAGCCCACCCGCAACCCATTCACCTGACCACCCCGCACCGACACAGTAGGTCAGCACCTCTTCAAGCGTCGCCAGAGCCGACCCCGCCGGAGCCAGGCAAACCCGATAGTCAAGGGTTGCGGAGACCGCATCATCAGCGGCAACCCAACCGAACTGGACAGCCGACGCACTCGTGTGGGTCACGCTGATTGTGCCGTCCACCACTTCAGGATTTGTCGTGTCTGGCGAGGGCGCGGGAGAAGGGGCGACGACTTCGATGGAAGCACTGCATTCAGAAGTTGCTCCGATCCCGGTCAAACCAAACGCAGTGACCTTGAACGAATAGGACGAGCCAGTTTCTCCGGCAAACTCAAAAAATGGCTCAAGAATGCCGACCTGGTCCAGAGACTCCCCAGCGCAACCGGCCGACTTAAAGATGTGAACCGTGTAATCGCGAATACCGGTGCTGGTGGTTTCCCAGATGATTTGGATTTTGCCATCGGGTACCCCTTCGCCACTGTTGGACGACGATTTCTTTAAGGTCAACGCAGCCGGGGCTGCCGGGGCGGTATCCAACGCATTGCCCTCTCCCCCCACCTGAGATTTGTTCTCGGTCACGTTTCCGGTCGCTTCGATCTTTGCTGTGCAGCCGCCCGTGGCCAGCGCGACGAATCCGAAAAAAAATACACCAATCTTCTTGAAGGATTTGACTAAAGGACCGGTGGAATTGCTGATTTTTGATGCCTTCATAGCCCCAACCTCCGCCCCATAAATCGAATATCCTGACGTATGAGGACTCTATCGACCGGGACAGAGGATGTATTGAGATGTTTCTTTAACTTATCGTAACCATTGAATAATATAACCGCCCGCGACTCACCACGACCTTACATACTGCTGTGGGAAGGGGCATTGCTGTCCGTTGGGACTGCCTACCGAGCGAATGATCTGGGAGGCAACTGCCTGACTCTTCTTACCGGCAATCCGGTCCTTGATCATGCGGGTCATCACCACTTTGAGCTTTTCGACATTGTAACAGGGATGCTTAGGCAGGGCGTGAGAGTTCCCCACCCCCGAATCATCGGTCAGAAAAATGTATTGCCCGCCGGTCATCAGCGCAGCCGCCCGCATCATCGCTTCGGCAGCATCCATGACACCACTTGCAGCCACGGGATAAAGCACGATTCCGGTATCCGCGAGTTTTTCCACGGCGCGAAACGTTTCAGACATCTGATCATCATGGGCCGGAGCGTCGGCGACGAGAAAAGCCATCTTTGCTGTTCGTGGGCGGCTGCTCCAGCTCAACCGCCTCCAAGTCTCTTCAAGAGCCGTGTGTACTGCTTCCGGATAGTCACCGCCACCCGCAGCATCCTGTCGATCGATAAAGGACTGCACTTCATTCATATCGGAAGTAAAATTCAGGCCGCGCGTCACATAGGCATCCCCTTCGTCACGATATACGATGATGGCAAATTCTTTTTTCACAGTCGGCGAAGTCCGGTTTACTTCTTTCACCATGGAGCGCAATTCTGCCTGGAGATAGTCAAGTTCATCCCCCATACTTCCCGTCGTATCGATGACCAGTGCCACCTGTATGGCATCGTGAGGAACTTTTGCGGCGCTTTTTTGCAGACTGCGCCAATTGCCGCTGGAGACTCCTGCGATCTGCATACTTGCGAGCGGGCTTTCATTCCAAACGCGCTCGAACAATTTCAAATCATCGTGATCATCGAAGCTGCCCGCGGTGAGAATATCCGCGTGAGCCCCCTGTTGCCGGTATCGGTAACTTGATTCGATTGATTCGTCGGATGGCGGTGCCGGGCGTTTAGCAACAGATCTCTCTGCCGCACGCCCCTCCGCTGAAGCACCCAGACTGTCGGCTTTTTTAAATGACAAGCCAGATTTAAAAGAAGCTGCGGGCGCTGCAGCACGCCCACCGACACCACCTGAAGGAGAACCGACACCGGCAGCGGAACCACCGGCAGCGGAACCACCGGCAGCGGCCGCAGGTTCTGCAGCAATCGCAGACTTTTCTGCCTTATCTTTTGCGAATCCCTTGCCTACGACCTTGGCATCTTCGTTCAAATTCATTTTGCCGGTGGTACCTGTTTCCCATTGAGGCTTCACCGTTTCCTTGTGACGACTGGTGCATGCGTTGATTCCGGCAAGTACGGCTACCAGAGCCAAAGCGACGACGCTCGCTTCAAATAAAAAACTTTTCTTACCCTTGCGGGAGATTTGGGAGCAGGTCAGGCGGTTCATAGGATTCTCCTTTTCAGTTTGTTAGACGAATTCACCGTCCCCCACAGAACGATTGGCAGGTGCGTTTTATTAGGAAGACGTGAAAAAAAATCGCCGGCGCGATTTCCTGCTTGGCAACCCTCTGAAACAACAGCAGAATATAAATTTACCCGGATCCTAATAAACGCGGCGGCTCATACGTTTACTAAGCAGGGATGAGCGCTTTACTGGTAGAGCACCGGCGATGGTGCAAACCTGCGGAGACATTTACGGACGCGACTCGCACCAAACAAGCCATCGTCTCATTGCAGGCGCAGTTGACTCACTATACTGCGGGAGTCGCTGGCAACATTGAGGTCGCACGCGAAATCGTGCAAGAGGCGTTCATGCGATTTTGGAAAACAGCCGACGAAAAAATTGAGATCGGCGGCGAGAAAGCCTGGTTGATGCGCGTTTGTCGCAATATGGCCATCGACACCGCTCGACGCGCTGGCCGGGTTATCTCCGTCGGTTCCGTCGAATCAGTCGAGTCGTTTGCCCTGGATGAATCAGCAGATATTCGCGAACGCCAAAACCGCGAAGAAGCTCTGACAGACATTTTAACCCTTTTAAAAACGCTTTCCGGCGATCAACAGGAAGTCGTTCGGCTGCGTTATCAGCATGATTTATCCTACAAGGAAATCAGCGGCATTACCGGTCATACGGTCTCAAACGTTGGCGTATTGATTCATGATGCGATGAACAAAATTAAGCGCCTGCTCTCTGAGCAGACGACCAGGGATAACACTAGGAGGGCACAAGATGAGCAATGAGCCCAACGAGATGGAAGCTCTAGAAAAACTGATGCGCAAAGCTTTGGCCAGCGAGAAAATGCCGGGTCTGCGCCCTGATCAGCTTAATGACCTTCATGAAAAGATTGCCGCAGATGGATCAAACGACAGAGCGCTTCAGCACAAACGCCCCTCCGGACCACGACCTTCTTTATGGCGGTGGCTCGGGATTGCGGTGCCAGGATTCGCGGTGGCCTTTCTCGCTCTGATTTTTTTTCAGCGTATGGACCACGACGGCAAATCGAACCATGATGTTTTCATACCCCCACCGCAAGCCGAAGCGCCAATTGCACATCCCAGCAAAGACTCTGGAAAGTCCGAGTTCTCTGAAGGTGCGCGACCGGCGGCCAAATCCATAGCCAAAGAGAAGAAAGCCGCAAACGAATCAGCGGTGTCCCGGCGGCAAGCGGACTCTTTGCAATTGGGGGGCGCACTCGCACCAGGGGCCTCAGCCGAAAGAGGACGCGCCGCAAAGGCGGAAAGACCGGCCGCATCCGGCCTCGCTCCTGCCCCTTTTTTTAAAGGCCACGCAGATAAGAAATCGCCAAGTGTCGTGATTGTTAAAGACTCCGTCTCTACGAGTTCACCGCCGAACCTCCCCGTCATTTTAGCCTCTGCCAATAAGCAGATTATTTTTGCCCGCAGCTGCTATGACACAGCACTTCAGCGCGTCCCCACTTTGGCGGGTGACGTAAGAGTAAAACTCTCGCTTGGACCAAATGGCAAAGTTGCGTCGGTGGAATTGAAGTCATGGACTCTCGGAGATCAGAAAGCGATCGATTGCATCACTGCCAGCCTGAACCGCTGGCAGTTCCCGAAGGGTATGGCTGGTCCGATTGAGCTGACCTTGCGCTTTTCGCCCTGAGCTATGGCACAGAGCACAGATTTGGAGATTTACCTGCCAGATTTCAGATCCACGACAACTTCATTTGATTCGTACACGTCGTTATACACCTTAATTTTATATTCCCCATCCAGCGGTGGTGTAACATTGACGTGCCAGGCAATGTTAGTAATGTCACGACCGCCAGTCCCATAATCAGCGGAGCTTTGGGATGTCCCTTCCGGACCGGGCCCCACGGGAGGAGGTTCAATTGGATGTTCAGTGACTTTACCTGTCCGATGGTCCTTACTGTTTTGAATTCCGTAGTATGGGCCCTTGAAGGTGCGGCCTGCGCTATCGGTGATTTGGATGATCCACGTCACATCTGCTCGTCTTTTTGGGGTAGATTTGTTTTCGACGTCGCGGGAAAAGATCATGTAGTCCATACATATCGGCAATTGAAATTGCAGAGGTGTCTTACCTTTGTGATTTAGCCGCACTGACACCGGGGCAAAAAGCTGTATCCCGCGAAACCCTGGTCGGCGAGGTTGACCACACATTAACGTAGTCATGATCTGATGGGATGCGTCGCCCGTCCGGATATCGTCGCCCGTTGCCGCAAACAAGAGGGGGACGGTGGTGAAGGAATTAAAATCCGGCACTGCGCCCCCCGCGAATGCCATGAGGAGTTGGGGGAATAGCCGCTCCTTTGCCAGGACCCTGAGATCCGGATCTTTCGTCATCAGTTGATGATAACGCTTTTTTTGTGTTGGATTGTCTGCCACCTGGTACCACAAAATCTCGAGATTTTTAAGTGCTTCGGTCGCGTGTCCCTGCAGCGCGGCAGCACAGGCTGTGTCGTAGACGATATCAAGGAGACTTGGATCTAAGCCGAAAGATTCGAGGTTGGCATTTTCTGCCTCTTCATACTTTTGCAGCCGCAAAAGAGTCTGACCTAGAAGTCGCTGACGCTGAACGTATATCGGATCAACAATCCAAACGACACCCTTGCGCTCGCGAGTGAGGATGGACAGAGCCTTTCTAAAATCCTTTTTCCTGAACGCTGCCCTGGCTTCCTCGACGATAGCTCGCCGGGTCTCAGCCGCCGGGTCGTGAGCTGCGATAGCAATCGGGTTTGTTGCGAAATGTATCATTGCAAAGAAAATAACCATTTTTTTTGACATTTTAAGCCTCAATCCGTGCCACCGACATTGAATTCCGAGGCCAACTCAATCCCCGTCAACATTCTATCCTAGCCGAGCTGCCAGGCAGCCGCCGCTGCCGCATGTAAAGCAGTGGTGTCAAAGACTGGCACCATTAAATCACCGTCCGCCAGCAGCAGACTGATTTCCGTACAGCCGAGAACCACCCCCTGCACCCCCTTTTTTTCCAGGTCGCTGCAAACCTGCCGATAGAATTCCCGGGATTCCGGCTTAACGCGGTTATGGATCAACTCATGAAAGATAATGGAGTTTACCCGCTCGGCCGCGGAGCCCTCCGGCGTCAGAACTTCCACGCCTCTTTGAGAATACTGCTGCCGAAAAAAAGGGTCGACCATTGTGTAACGGGTACCCAGCAGGGCAACACGGCTTATCCCCCGGGCCACGATGGCACTGGCGGTCGCATCGAAAATATTTAAACCAGGAAGATCCACCGCTGCCGCAATGTGATCAAAAACCTTATGCATGGTGTTGCTGGCAATCAGCCAGCCCTGCGCGCCACCTGCCTTAAGCGACCGGGCCTGGGCGGTCAGCATGTCACCCGCTTGTTCCCAGCGTCCGGCAGATTGGGCGTCCACGATGGGCTGAAAGTCCTGACTCATGACCAGCAGGGAGGCCGAGTGCTGGCGCCCGAGCGCAGCTCCCACCTGCTCATTGATCATCCGATAGTATTGAACAGTGGAGACCCAGCTCATCCCGCCAAGAATCCCAAGTGTACGCAGCGCCATGAGGTGCCCCCGAAAAAGAAAGTACCGCCGTGCCCCTTCAGTGCTGCGGCACCAATGAATGGCACCTCAAGGCTGCACGAAGTCGCTCAGGACATGACTGAAATTTCGCAACGTTATTGACATATTAAACCTCAATCCGTGCAACCGGCACTGAAAATCGCATGACTCAAGATTTCAATTTTCTGAAAAACACCCTGTTTCCGGCCTCTTCGCCAGCACCCACGATTCGGTTAACTTCCGACCTCTAACACCCGCAGCCTGTTTCCACCTCACCCGGGTAGCGATTTTATTGAATAGTTTCCGATTATTACCACAAAAGCAGGGTCTGGTGTGGGCATTGCAACGGCAGTTAATACTGAACGGATTTTTTCGAAGATTATCGTCACCAAGGCAGGGCAACATGATCAGTAAAGAGAAATGGGCGATCGTTTTGTTTATTGGCGGAGCCACGGCTTGTGGTTCCATGACCTCCACGAATCGCCGAAATTACGAATTGGACTCCGGCGTGGAGAGCACGGCTGGTGGCGTGGATAAAAAAACTGCAGGGTCGTCCGACGCCGTTGGGCTTGAAAGGCGCTCCGAGGCCAAAGCGCCGGAAAATTCCGCAGCGACCCCCTCAGGAGACAGTCCAACATCCGCCAGTCGTAGTTTCCAATGCCCCCGCCACCCAATCCTGCTGCACCACGGCTTCATGTCAGGCAGCACGATGGGGTCCTTCAAAAAAGCCAAGGAGCATTTTACCGCCAAAGGCTGCAAAATATTTGAGACAGAAGTCAACGCTGTGCAGACCTCGGAATTTCGGGGAAAGCAACTCGCCAGTCAGATAGGAAAAATCCTTTCGGAAAGTGGAGCTTCCCGCGTCAATATCATCGCACATTCACAGGGTGGTCTCGACGCCCGTTACGCTCTCGCAGCAGCGGGGGCAGCACCTCAAACCGCCTCGCTTTCGACGATTTCCACGCCGCACTTCGGCACTCCCATTGCGGACAAATCGCTGGAAATGAGCGGGCCCCTCGGACAGAAAGCCATGGCGCTCATGCTGAACCTGATGGGCCGCGCCATCAATGGACACACACAGGATCCAGACACCATGGCTGCAGTTAAATCGTTGACCGTCGAGTATATGACGAAAACATTTAACCCCCAGTACCCGAACGCCAACGATGTTTACTATCAGTCCTGGTCGGCGGTGTCTGGCGCTGGCACTCAGGATCGCCTTAAAACAATGATGCTGATCGGTCATACCATCATCAGCAATGCCTCAGGTCCCAATGATGGGGTTGTGCCCGAAACATCGGCGCATTGGGGAGAGTTTCAAGGCACCCTTCAGGCCGACCACCTGGATCTCATTGGCTATAAATTGCTGGACCGTGGTGGCTTCGATCACCTGAAGTTTCTCGAAGGCCTGATCATCGACCTAGCCAAAAAGGGATACTGACCGGGCTTTCGCGTAACACCCCATAAACAAGAAGATTTTTGCCTATCGCTCCGATTTCCTACCCCATTCCCAAAAGGGGGGTCAAGAAACCCCCCAGGAATACCGATAAAGCTGGAGAATAATGGCTTTCTCGGAGGATCTTTTGTTGGTGTTCCGGAACATTACGTCCAAGGTCACTGGTGCAGGGTTTGCCGTTGCATGGGCTACCTTGTTCGCTGTCAGCAGCTGCTCCGGATCCAATCTCCAGAACAATCTGGGCACCAAAAAAAATGACGATGATTCTGGCAATCATAACGACGGCACAGACACCGAGGCCTTTCAACCAACAGGACTCAACATTGTCCCGGCATCTGCCATCATCATGCGCGGAGAATCGACACAGCTCCAGAGCCAGCTAACCTCTGACGACGGCGGCGTTCTGGCAGCAAACGGATCGACTGTTTGGGTTAGCGGCGATGAAGCTAAAGCCACGGTCGACGCAGCCGGGGTTGTAACCGGCAAAGCGGCAGGCAAAGTGCAGATTTCAGGGGATGCCTCGGGCTTCAATGCCAAAACGGAGATCGAAGTTTTAAAGTGCCAGATCTCTGAGAAGCAGGCTAAAACAGCGACCGCCGTCAAAGTCGACGCCGACAGCTGGCCCCCACAGGGTCGTGAAGCCGACCCTCCAACCTATGACGATTATTCCTTCGAATTTGTGGGTGATTTTCTGGTGGACGGCTATCAGGTATTCGCCGTTGGTGAACAAGAGGCAGAGTTCAAATGGAACATAACGCCGGAAGCAAATCTACTGACCAAAATTCAACTTCGCGTCGTCGACTGTGACAACAATCCCGTGAAAACATTTGAATTCAACCCGTCCACAACGCCCGTTGGATCACACAAATTAGCCGCAGGGCGCGGTGGCCGGATCAGTATCTTTTCGTGGGCTCAGGAGAGCATCACGTCTCGCACATATGACCTGCTCTATGAAAAAGAAGCAGCCTTCAAAATCACCTTAAAAACACCCTCGGCGCCATAGCGGCGAATGTGCCCCGCACTCTTAGAAGGCGTAACGGGCCGAAATTCTCGCAAGCAACGGCTTCGTCGCAGCACCACTGACAAGGAATGGCCCGTTGTGAAGGAATTCCTTGCCGTAGGACGCGTCCACCCGCAGGGCGTCCACTTTGTAGTAGACGCCTAGAGACCACAGTGCTGAATCAGAGGTCTCTGCGAATGTTTTCTCCGTTTTGATTTTCTTTCCGGTCGTATCGTCGTCTTCAGCGATTGAACCAAATAGAATGTAATGAAGCCCCATCATAGCCCCAACACCACCCGCAACGTCCGCTTCACCCGACAACGCTCCGGCCACCACGGTCGTTTTGACTTCCGCGCGCTTATCGCTGGTGAGATAGCTAGGCACCATTTTTTCACCGATACCGGTAACAGTAGGTCCTTTACTCAGGACATTGGTCAGAACGGCGCCGGTAAACAGGTTCGCGGTTTTGTTGCGGGTGAGTGCCGCATAGCCACCTTCGACGGTAATGACCCGGTCTTCAAATTTGGAGGATTCACTGGCACCAGCTGAAGATGACTTGGCATCGATGGTACGGGTGTGGATGGCTCCTGCACCATAAAGACCACTTGAATCGGCTGACTGGAGCCAGCGGCCGTTGAGTCCGACCGAAAGCTTCCCTTTGGCTTCGGTGCTGGTGGTCGCACCACCGGCGGTGTCTTTGCGCGACTGCTTGAATGAGGGGTCGATCGTAAATCCAAGATCGATGGTTCCCATCGTGTAGCCGACACCGAGCTGGATGTGATCGCCACTCTGCTTCGCGGAACTGGAAACACCCAGATCTTCTTTTTTCTGGCTGCTGTTCACAGCGGCATAGGCCAGTCGCACGCCAAAAACACCGTTAGCCATGGGCATAGCACCAATAAGTTCAAAAGGACGCTCAGGTCCTTTGAGAAGTTGCGGAGTCGCCGCATCGCTGCTGGTGGCTGCCGATTCGAATCGATCGAAAAGCGACGCCGTCGTTCCAATCAGACTTTCCGAAAACAACCAATCGTTGCGACTGACAAATGCCCCGGCGTGGATCCCGTTTATCTTTGCCAGAGCACCACCGTAAACTTCTTTGTCACCTGAAGTTCCCAGTTCAACGAGAGCCAATTCATAACGGGAGGCCGCCGAGGGGTAAGTGTAGACTTCAACTTCATCCTGAGCGCCGGGAATCCCCTGCAAAGTCGACATGCGGGTTTCGGTTGCCGAGGCAAACGGTGCCTGAAGGACCAATATCCCGACTGCAATCAAAACAAATCCACTCAATTCAAATCTTTTCTGCACAAATCTTCTCAGCACAACCGACAGGCGCATGATCACTCCTCAAAAGCAGGTTTCTGTCCGACCCAATCCGGAAGCCTCAAGATACAACCGGGGGCCAAAAGGTCAATGACGATACGCGAGTTCCGGTTGAATCTCCGCTCTCCTTGAATTAGAAAGCACTGTCCCAGATCAAACCCTGCAAACCCAAACCAAAAAGGGCTTTATAAATGATCGGTTTAAGCAAACATATTGGATTGTTACAGGGGATCTGCCTTCGCAGGTTTTCTATGCCTTTCGTCGCGCTGCTTGGAATGCTGATGACTTCAGCCTGCGGCGGGTTGTCGTCGGATAATGAAAGCGGAAACACACCCGTGGATCAGTTTTCGCTGACGGGGGACGAGACCACTAAAATTGACGCGAAGAAACTCACGGAAACGCTGAACAACGAAGCTCTTCTGGGCACTATTAAAATTGACGAGTTGCTGAAACTCGTTCCGGCCATTCCCGCACTGAGTCGTATGAACACCAGTGATTTTCAAGCTTGCGTTAAGAAGAGACTGTCCGACGTTCCGGTGAGTGTAACGACTGACACTCTGTCCGTGCAATATGATTTGGATTTTATCGCCTCTTGCGATGAAGCGATTAAGCCAGAAGACAAAATCACCACCCTTGAAAACCGGGTGACAGGCAAGCTGGCGGTCATCTGCCAGGGTGCAGGATTTGCCCAGTGGGAAGGACGCACCTGGGGCGAAGCAAGCAACACCTCCCTGGTGGCTGCCTGCTCAAACGGCCGTCAGATTCAGTTCGCTTCGAGTTACGCTGTCACTGCCCGAAAGCTCGCCAAAACGACCGTCGGCGACGGGAACGCAAAAAAAGAAATCGACCAGCTGGCAACCCAACTGGTTCGGGCATCTCTGACTACTGCTGATGGATCACCCTGCACCTTGAAGGTTGAAAACAAAATCTGGACTATGGAGACCTGCCGCAAGGTGACCTATGTGCGCCAATATACCGGTGCTCCCGAATCAGAAAACATCTCACCAAATGCTACTGACAAGACAGAACGTCCCTATGTGCAGCAGTCTGAAGTGCTGTGGGCGAATGCAAAATTCCTCGAAGGCGATCGCTATTTCCACGCGGGGGCTACGCAATTCAACTTCAGCAACTGGAAGGGTGCTATGACCTATACAAACGGATGGGCCGCACCTAAATGGGATGCCTCCCTCGACGCGGAGAGCACCAACGGAACTTTTGGACAGCCTTACAAACAAGCTGCCGCCACACCTAAGTAATGCGGCCTAAAAGACCGGACTACCATCCGGTCGATGTATAGTCTTTCAGAAATTGCCCCCATACATGGCGCCCCGTATTCAATCCCGTAAAAATCGGGTCAAGAATACGCGCGGCGCCGTCGACGATATCCAGTGGCGGCTGGAAATCAAGTTCTTCACGCTTGCGGGTCGCGTGCTGGGCGGGATCCTCGTCCGTCACCCACCCTGTATCAACGGCATTCATATGGATTCCATCCCTGACATAGTCAGGGGCGGACGTCTGAGTCATCATATTTAAGGCTGCCTTGGCCATATTGGTGTGAGGATGCTTGTCGGTCTTGGTGTAACGGGAGAACTTCCCCTCCATCGCCGAGACGTTGACGATATGCTTATCCAGATCCGCCGTGCGCAGCATCAAAGGCTTCAATTTCGAGCAAAGAATAAAAGGTGCCACGGCATTAATCAGCTGTATTTCCAGAAGTTCTGCCGTCGAGACATCGGCTAGTTTCATACGCCAGCTATTGACGGTCCGCAGATCGACCTGCTGCAAATCCGCATCATAACGGCCTTCAGGCAGGACGTCTGATCCGCAATGAAGATCATCGGGCAACAGTGGTACCTGCGACATGCGCGCTGAAGCGTAAAGTCCCGGAGCGCTGGGGGCAGCCTCATCAACTGCGTAGGCAATAAGCCCTTTTTCAGTTGGGGCGAGAAGTTTTGCGTCCAGGAGGCGCTTACAATCATGATAAGCGCCCAGCATTTGCAGTAACACTGGGTCAGACGGTGTGACTGATTCTCCGGCGATCATATGAGCATAAAACCCCCGCGGCCGGCGAACCGTCTGCGCGGCGTTATTGATCAGGTAGTCCAGCCGTGAGAACCGCTCTGTAACAAATTTAGCAAACAGCTCAACACTGGGCGAATGCCGAAGATCCAGCCCGAAAATATGCAGCCTGCAGGACCAATCTTTAGCATCCGGCTCCTGCGCATAGCGCCGGGCGGCGTCGTTGGGAAAACGGGTGGTGACCATCACTTCCGCACCGGCGCGCAGCAGCATCAAGCCCGTGTGATAGCCGATTTTAACACGAGCACCCGTCACGAGGGCGATGCGACCCCGCAGATCAGCTGTTTGAAAACGTTTTTCGTAGTTCATCGCTGCGCAGGTTGCGCACATCGAATCATAGAAAAAATGCAGCTCACGAAACTCTGCTTTGCAGACATAACAATGCCGGGACTGGCGCAGCACCCGCTCCTCCGGCATCCCGATAAATCCCGGGGTCGCGGATGCGTGAATCGTCTTGAAGGACCCGACAGGCGAGGGTGCCACGAATACCGGTGCTACCCGGGCTTGCCTGATTGCTGTTTCCGCCCGGACCGTCCGGTCGGTGGAACGGTCCTCTTTACGCTTCTCACGTCGCATGGCCTTTGCCATTTTTTTGACTTGAAACCGATCGGGCTTGGCGGTACGCCCCGCGGCCATAACGAGGCGTCGGCGCTCCTCTTCGCTCAGGCAGGCCATTAGTCCACGGTCGTCGGCCACGGCCTCCAGTGCCGCAATAGCTGCTCGCAACACTCCGGGAAAATCAGGCGAGCTGCCCGATTGCCCCGAGTGGACTATGTTTCCCGTATTTTCCGTTATGATGTTTTGTCCCGGCATGGGGGCCTGTATAACACCCCTGACTCACCGCCTCAATGATCAAACTTGCGATCCTGTCCGGGTGCTCGACCGTCGCCCAATGGCCGCAGTCTCTGATGACCCGCAGGGTGCCGTACCGCAGTCTTTTGACAGCCCTTTCCATGATTTGCAACGGATAGAACCGATCCCGCTCCGACGCAATCACGGTAACCGGGACGCTAATTTTGGGAAGCCTCGACATGTAGTTTGTTTTGAGCCCGTCAAATTGAACCTGATCCTGAACAAATTCAGCAAAGGCCCGTACTGTATTTCGCCTGCTGACGCTGGCGTATGTCCGGTCAATGAGCCCCGGCGTCACCCGCGACTTGTCGTGAATCATGACCCCCACCATCCGCTCAACCGCGGAGCGGTCCCGGGCCAGACGGCGAATCATCCACTCATAAAAGGAAGGAACCCTCGTAAGCACGTATCCCAATCGCCGCAAAGGGAAATCTCCGTCCAGTCCGGCTGAATTGATCAGAACCAATCTTTCAACCATGTCCGGATGCTCAAAATAAAGGGATAGCGCGATCATCCCTCCCATTGAAATTCCTGCGATCGTGGCACGATCGATATTCATGCGGTCCATAAGCTCGGCGACGAATCCGGTGTAAAACTCAATGTTGACCTTTTTGTCTGCCGGCATGGGGGTGCGCCCAAAGCCCGGCAAATCAACCGCGATCACCCGACAGGTCCCCGCGAGGAGCGGAATCACGCCCCGCCAGGAAAGCGCGGTAGAGTCGCAAATTCCACCGTGCAAAAGCAACACCGTCGGTCCCTGGCCGCCTGACACGTGCACATGCGTTGGAATTCCCCAAATCTGAATCGAATGTTGGTGCGTGCGCAAAATACCCTCCCAGGCAGTTTGCGACGACTTGGGCTTGCCGTCGGATGACTGATGTCTGAATTTTAATTTCCAAGGTCAGGCTTTTTCTTATCGGCATTTTCACAAAAAACTTTAGGCCAAAACGCATCTCCAGAGTGATTATAACTGTCTGTTTATTTTGCTTTTAATTTGTTTTTTTGCGAATTACCTAAAGCCGTGCGCCGGCCCTCCGAAAGACCACCATAGGCGACATTTGGATCGCGGACTTTCGGAGATTTAGGACCTCATGAAACTCTTCTTCGACCAAGCTGGGATGAAGTTGCGGCGGCACCACCTGCGAAGGCTTTGGCTTATGCTGCCTGCGAGCCTATTGCTTGTGGGTGCATCGCCAGCTCCAACCGCACCCGACCCGCGTATCGACATCCGGGCCGTGGGGGATGCTGCGTTTGTCGGAGACTGGTCAGAATTTGCCGAGCCCAAAGAGGAAGACCCATCAAAAGGCGACCCTAAGGCCGAGAATCAGCCGGGGCTGCCGAAAAAGCGCCCGGGTAATCAGCCGCCGCCGCGTTTTTTTGAAAGGCGCCTCGCCGGCATGGAATCACTGCGTTCACCTCACGTGAACATTTTGAATCTGGAGGGGTCGCTGACCCGGACATGCACCGCATTCGCCGAGAAAGAATTTAATTTTGCGACCCTCCCTGAAGTTGTTGTCGCGTACGCGCGCTGGGGTTTTAATGTTTTCGGCCTGGCGAACAACCACTCGGTTGATTGTGTGAAACCTAATTCTCGCGGAGAAATCAATGCGGCTATCCGTGAAGTCCACAAGACCTACCCTGAGGTGTTGTTTCATGGTGTCGCCAGCAGCGCGGGCCGCCTCACCCAAATCGCTGTGAAAGACATTCAAGGCGTCAGGATCGGAATCATCAGCATAAAAGGCTGGGCTATGGGAGCACGGCAGAATGTAGGTAATCTCAGTAACCGCAAACGCATTTTTGCGGCACTGCGGGATGCCAAAGTCGACACCCGGATCCTTTTGCTCCACGGTGGTGTGGAATTGTCCAGAAATCCCGACGTGCCTATGATCCGCGTCGCGAGGGAATTTCTGGCGGAGTTCGGCGGCGATATCGTATTCGGGCATCACCCGCACGTCATGCAGGGTTTCGAGGTTTTAAAAAAATCCAATGGGCGCCACGGCATCATTTTTTACTCACTGGGAAATTTCCTGCACGATGGTCTTGCGCGTGGCCAGGACGGAATGATGGCGAAAGTCGAAGTAACAAAGTCCGGACTGAAACTGGATGGAGTGCATGTGTTTCCCCTCTCTAATGCCTCATGGAGGCCGGCACCCATCGATCCGCGGGCGCAGGGGGCGGCGCAGAAAATTCTTAAAGCGAGCAATGATTTTCTGGAGTCAACTCTGCTCCGCCCGGATTTGACGCGGGTCCCTTTTGACTTGATGAGTTCTGCGGACGAAACTCCATCTGACACAAAAAATCAAATCCCTCACTTTAGCATCCGACTGCGACCGGGACTAAGCAGGGAAGAGGCGTCTACGAAATAAGTTTGGCAGGCTCGGGCACGGGGTGCTCAGCCATCGCACGCAGGCTCAAACGGAAGATGGTCGGACTTTTCAACGACTCGATGGAAACATCACCCCCCATGCTCTGCGCCAGTCCTTTGGAAATGCTTAGTCCCAGACCGGTTCCCGACCCAACTGGCTTTGTCGTAAAGAAGGGCTCCATCAGCCGGGATTCAATTTCAGGTGAAATGCCGGTACCCCAATCGGCGATGTCCACACACACCAGGTCACCCCGGCGAGCCACACGGATTTCAATCGGAAGCATTTCGGGAGCATTCGGCAATTTTGCCGCCGCCAGGACCGCATATTTTGCATTCGAAAGAAAATTCATGATGATCTGCTGGACCCATCCGGCCTGACCCGTCACGAGTCCGGGATTCATATCGCCACTGACCATCGCCGTCACATGGTGGCTGCGGGCAAGGTCGTTGAAGAATACGACAATCCCGTCGACCAGCTTTTTCAAGTCGACTTCACCGGATGCGACCCCGCTTTCAGGCTGTCGCGCAAATGCCAGCATCCCTACGGTAATTTTCGAGATACGTTCAACTGTTTCTGTAATTTTAGCCAGATGCTTCTCCAACTCAGCCGGATCGACCTGCCCCGACGCAGCCTTTCTTTTGAGTATGAATGCTGATCCCTGGATAATGGCCAGAGGATTGTTGATCTCATGGGCGACCCCGGCCGCAAATTCGCCCAGCGACGCCAGACGCGCGTTCGCCTGAGCCTGTTGCATCGTGAGTTGGTTGATTCTGAGTGCTTCCCGGAAACGGCGCACAAATTTGGTCGTCTCGATATTGCCATGTAAAAAAATGCCCACGAC
>Ga0154020_10004556_pt1 | contig 16505 bp, 18 predicted proteins | sample Klosneuvirus_201_FD_109709 | JGI IMG/M metagenome (GOLD analysis project Ga0154020, IMG submission 109709) | Active sludge microbial communities from wastewater, Klosterneuburg, Austria - Klosneuvirus_20160825_MG | ecosystem: Engineered > WWTP > Aerobic digester > Activated sludge | place...
GCATTGGATGCGATCCCACAATGATCACGATGCGGAAACATGTTCGTTCTCCCAGAACTGCACAGGAATTGCGGGCATGGATGGTGTTCACCACCCCCTGGTATCCTCCTCCGACTTTCTGAATCGAGTACTGAAACCCATACCAATTATGAAGTTACGGTAGTTGTGCTCCTCCTCTGTTTGTACTCTTCCCGGAAAGTTGGTCAGTCCCAAGTTTTCCGCGTTGAACCGGGTGGCATCAACCTCATACCCAATGGTCAGACCAAAGGACAGATTGTCCGTAGCATGAATGTAATATGCCGCTCCAAGTCCCCAATGGAAAGCGTTGCTTTTGTTGCTCGTGGTACACGTCGGACAATCGAACGTATAAGTGGAAGTGCCTGATCGGACGTGCAGCTCGTAATATGCTCGTGGCCCGGTGTACTGCTCGTATTGCAACTTCCCATAGAACGTGCGCCGCCTTACTTCCCCATTGGTGACGAATGGCGCAAGGGCCCGTTCGTTCATTCCATACCATGTCATTTTGCCCCCGATACCCAAACCCAAACCTTTCAAGATCGGAATTTGGAGCACACCATCCACCTGACCAATGGATTCGGTTGAACTTTTGAACAGCGGGTTTCCGATCGGTGCCGGCAGGAAGAAGTTGCCTTTAAGCGTTAAGGAAGGCTCTGGCAACGGGGTTCGTTTCTGCGCATTGCCCATGAACGGGAGCGCATACACCGCAGCAAGAAAAAGCGTCGACCTCAAGCTCATGTCTGTTGGAGACGGAATTGGCGAACGGTCCGTTGTGTCGCGGTGCTCATCGCCAAGAAATAGATGCCGTCCTGCAATGTCGGTAGGCTTAGCTCTTGGATATGTTCGCCACGTTGAAGTGAAAAGGAACCCAAATTCTGCAATGCTCGGTGTTCCGCATCGAGCAGGTCAAGTGCAATGGATTGGGTGCTGGGCACTTGTACAACGGCGATCAAACGGACCGGGTGATAAGCCATTGTAAGTTTGGTCAGTTCAGCGTGCAATGGAGCAGGCATGTCCTTGGCCAAGACGTTCCGTTTCAGTTTCTTGGCCATCACCAGGACCAACAGGATGCTCAAGGTGATCAGCAAGGATGTTCTTAGGGTCAACAGGTCTGGCTCGAACATCACAAGGTGATCACTCCGGTTATTTCAGAAGCCCTGTCGTAGCGTTCCACGACCTCATCTGCGCTCATCATAACTTCCTTCACCGTTATGGCCAGGTACTTACCACCTGCGGAATATTTTCGAAGCACTTCACTTTCCTTGGGGAACAAGGCCAACACGGCGTCCAGTCGCTTGGTCTCCGGTTCGAAGATGAACTTGTACATGTACACCGCGGGCCAATCATGGATCTTTTCCAGTGTTTGGCGCAACTTGTCCTTCGCTTCTTCGCTCAACATGGTTCTACCTTGCAAAAGTAGTTCGATGGAATTTGAACCTTTTCAAGATCGACGTGTACCGTTCCAACAGATGCGCGTATCCAGCAAAACAAAACACCGGTGGTCCGTCTTGGCGTTGGCACTCTTTACCCTGTCAGCCACCGCTCAAACTTCCACCCCTTCCCGTGCAGCGGACACCCAACAGCAGAACGCTGTGATCATCGACGCTGTGCAAGGTGGCTGGTCCATTTCCGGAAAGGAGGCCCGTGGGGAACAGCAGAAGTTCGCTGTTGAGGAGAATACCATTCCGCAAGCAACTCCCCACGAACAATTGGACCGGATCCGTGCAGCGCGGAACCTCTCCTTGGTCCAGAACCAAGGAACCATTCCCCGAGCGGATAAAGCGGAACTGGTCAGCAAAGCGGTCTTACTGAATAGTGCGGCACCCCAAAGTTTCGAGGCGCACATGGCCAATTTCTACGCCCATTTCCCGTCTACCACGGCATTTCAGGAATTGGACCTGGCGTTGGCAAAGGACCGTGATCGCGAGGAGCTAATAGCCCCAGAACTGGCAAATGCAGCCCGGAAGGACAACGCATTGGAGTTAACGAAATGGGCACGCGAGATGAAAAGTCGAGGACGCGTGGCACCGGGCCTGTACGCATACGCCATAGACGTGATGGCATCGCTGGAACCCGGTGCAGTGCTCATAGCAGCTGGCGAAATGGATGCCTATCCACTATGGGTGCACCAGTTCGCCAATGCCAAACGAAAGGACGTTTTCGTGATCGATCAACGTCTATTGGTAGATCCTGCCTACCGCGCGCGGATCTGGGAACGCACAAAGGCGAAAGGCGCTGTACCAGCGGAAAATGAACTGATCACGGAACTTGCGAAGAGCACGACTAGACCGGTTTACCTCTCGTTGGCCATGGGAAGTGCCGCCATGGGTGGACTAGGGAACAACTTGTATTTGACCGGCCTTGCTGTTCGTTGGAGCAAGGAACCCACGAATAACCTACGGCTCTTGGAAGAGCGTTGGGGGCAATTCAAAAAGACGATGGATGCAGGTCCACTTTCGCAGAATTATCTGGTACCCGGAGCGATCCTCTTGAAGCACTACCGTTCCATTGGGGATGAGACCAAAGCCTCCTTATTGGAACACGAATTGCGGATCATGGCCAAGAGATTGGGCGCCACTGAAAGATTGATCAAGGCCAACATTTTGGCTCATTGAGATCATGGCGTTGTTCGGAACAGAATATGGCAAGCTGGGCGATGAGCGCTTGATGGAGCTCGTGGTCAAGGGAGATGAGCGGGCGTTCGCGGCCATATATGACCGGTACAACCGCCGCGTCCTGAACTACTTCTACCGGATGTTGTGGAGCGATCGGGAAATGGCCCAGGACTATTTGCAGGACCTCTTTACCAAACTGGCCACACGACCGCAGAGCTACGACCCTTCCCGACCCTTTCAAACCTGGCTTTTCAGCGTGGCCAACAACATGTGCAAGAACGCTTACCGCCACCAAGTCGTGGTGAAAGAAGCCGCTGTGCACTTGCGCAATGGCGTGGATCGTGTAGAAGCGACCCATGGCATAGGTGTGGACAGGGAGCGCTTCCGGGACCGATTGGATGAAGAACTGGACAAGCTTGACCCCGACCACAAAGCCACCTTCGTAATGCGGTTCAACGAAGACATGGCGATCAAAGAGATCGCAGCGGTATTCGCTTGTTCCGAAGGCACCGTAAAGTCCCGCATCTTCTACACGCTGAAGAAACTAGCTGAACGCATGAAGGAATTCGATCCCAAAACACTACAACAACATGGAACGGCGCGAACAATATGATCCCGAAGACATCGAGGGCCTGCTTAGCGAGCGGAGCTTCGACGATCTGCTCGCGGAGGAAAAGGCCTTCGTGCTTCGCCACATAAGCGATCGCGAAGAGTACGAGCGTATGCGCACGATGCTCCATTACATGCGGCCCGATGAAGGCTCCCGAGCAACGATCGAAGCGGAAGACGCCGTGCGTGCGAATGTCTTGAAAGCCTTCAGGGCACAACAACAGCCGCAATGGCGCATCTGGTTGAACAGCGTGTCGGTTTGGCTGATCCCGCGTGATGGTTTTGCGATGTGGCGCCCCGCATTGGCGTTGGCATCATTGGCAGTGTTGATAGTGGCCGGGGTCTTCACTGTTCGCCAATTCGAGGCTGCGAACAATGTGGATGGATTGGCCGAATTGCATGAAGTACCTGCTAAGCCAGCAGTACCCAAAGCGGACGTGAACGCCAATGAAGGCGGGGCCATTACCGATGGACTGGAGCGTAGCGCTGAAACGGCCAACTCGGATCAGCTTCCTGCGCCAACTAGCGGCGTGGAGCTGGCGCGGAATGAAATGGAAACGTCAGCAGTTGAAGTGAAAGAAGGAGAACTCGAATTTCGGAACAAGTTCGAAGATGTTGCGGAAAGCTCGAATTACAATAGCACGGCAAGCGATGAAAAGGATTTGCGTCCCACGGATGCTCTTGCGGATGATCGCTCGGTGAACAGTGAAGCCAAAATGGACTTGGATAGATCAACCAACAAGGATCAAGGTTCGAAAGCGGACGCTGAAGTACCGCGACAAAGCCATGAAGTAACCCAAAAAGAAATGCTGATGAACCAAAGCGTTGCCAATGTTACCGGTGCAACGAGGGCTTCAAGCACGAAGAAGACCAGATCATTGACAGAGGCTGCGGGAACTGTTGCGTTGCAAAGCCAAAGCATGGCGCAGGACCCGGCTGTTCTTGGATTGATCGCACAGGGTTGGTAGTACCCGAAGGTCACTTCACCTCAAATGCCCGGGTGATCCGGAAGTCCCGTGATTCAACGGTAACAGTAGCGGGACCATTTGGGAACATGCCTTTGTCCAAACGGCGGACTAGTTCACCGGTCAACGCCTTGCCTTCTTCGCGATAGACCACGTCGCCTTTGGCGTCCCTGACCTCGATCACGACATTGCCGATCTTCCGGTGGTTCTCGATGCTCACTTGGATCAAGCCGCTTCCCTTAACACATTCCACAGAAACACTCGACTTTTCAGCTGGTAAAGGCGCACTGAACGCAGGTGCTGCAAGCATGAATGATGCTGCCAAAATGGGACCGAGGATCAGTGACCGGCTTTTGATCATACAACGAAGATAGAAAATAGTCCGTGATCCCAATTCATTGGTTTTGGGGTGAAGAGATCGTCGAGCTTTTGAAATGGGCTACAAAAGCAATGTGCGAGGATGGACCCGCGGTTCATTTCCATTCTTCCTTAAGTTGATGGACTTGTCCAGCACTTCGATCATCACTCCCATTCCCGGTCGTAACCAGCATCGACCATGCCCTCAATAGAATTGGTCTTGGCGGCATAGTCAAAGCCTGAATACAGGCTCCTGGCGCCGTACAAACCATCAGCCCGTAACGCAATGAAACCCACTTGCATGCCCTCCTTGGCTGGAACGTGCTTAGCCACCCTACGAACGGCTTCTCGACAGGCTTCTTCTGGGGTGCGTCCTTGCCGCATCAACTCCACTACCGTGTGGCTACCTGCAGTTCGGATCATCAGCTCTCCAGTACCCGTGGCACACGCAGCACCAACTTCACCGTCCACAAAAAGACCAGCACCAATTATTGGGCTATCCCCCACTCTGCCGTGGATCTTATAGGCCATGCCACTGGTGGTACACGACCCCGCGAGTTGCCCATTGGCATCCATGGCGATCATGCCAATGGTATCGTGGTTCTCGATGTTGGCGATTGGTTTGTACGTGCTGGTCTTCAACCATTCCTGCCACTCTTGACGCACTTCGGGGATATCCACATCGCGTTGCACGAATCCATTCTCCAAAGCCCATTGTTCAGCCCCTGTGCCGACCAGCATAACGTGGGGCGTGCGCTCCATAATGGCCCTGGCCACGGAGATCGGATGTTCGAAGCGTTGCAGAAAGGCAACGGCACCTGCCTTTCCGCCGTGGTCTTGGATACAAGCATCCAGCGTTACGGACCCGTCCCGATCGGGCCGACCACCAAGACCAACGCTCCTGTTTGAGAAGTCGCTTTCCACCACCGAAACTCCTTGTTCCACGGCATCGAGGATGGTTCCATTGGCCTCAAGGACCTGCCACGCCTTTGCGTTGGCCATCAGGCCATGTTTCCATGTACTTAAGACGATGGGGCCTTTTCCAACAGAAGGTTCATCGGCAACACTTCCCGTTGACTCTTCAACAGCTCCGTTCGGCATACAGCCGGTTACCATTGCGGCGGTGCCCACCAGCCCGGTTCGTATGAACTTTCGTCGATCGTAATGCATTCGCTGACAATGTAACGCGCATCTTTGGACCGCTCCAATTTCATGGAAAACCAACGAAAAGATACGTGGGCGCCGGTGGCAGTGGTCACCTCGCTATTCTTCATGTGGGGCTTCATCACCGTGTTGGTGGATTCGCTGATCCCCAGGCTTCGCGAGATCTTTGAGCTCAGTTATTTCGAGGCGGGTCTTGTGCAGTTCGCCTTCTTCATCGCCTACGGATTGGTCTCCATTCCATCAGGCGCGTTGTTGGCTCGCATTGGGTACAAGAACGGCATGTTGGTGGGTTTGGCTACCATGGGCCTTGGCTGCTTGCTCTTCTGGCCGGCGGCCGGGCTTCGGATGTTTCCGCTCTTCATGCTCGGCTACTTCATTTTGGCATCAGGCATGACCGTGCTACAAGTCGCGGCCAATCCCTATGTGGCCGTATTGGGCGATGAGCGCGGTGCCAGCAGCCGATTGAACATGGCACAGGCGTTCAACAGTGTGGGCACTACGATCGCACCCATCATCGGTGCTACGTTCTTGCTCAGCGACCAGATCCATTCCGGCGCGGACATTCTCCAGATGGGGATCACGGAAAAAGAGACCTATTATGTGCAGGAAGCAGCTGCGGTGCAAGGCCCCTTCATTGTACTTTCGGGTTCATTGCTTTTGCTTGCCTTGATCGTTGCCTTAGTCCATTTGCCGAAGATCCTGGACACGGAGCATTCCGGCACCTATGCTGAAGTATTGCGAAAAGGAAGATTGGTCCGTGGTGCGATCGGGATCTTCTTTTACGTGGGTGCCGAGGTCGCCATTGGAAGTTATTTGGTGAATTACTTCCTCTCTATGGATCTTGCCGAAGTCGTCCGGAATACTGACACACTTGCAACGGTAAGTGCCACCTTATTGGGCCGGGATCTGTCAACCGTGGATGCCAAAGGTGTGGTTGGTGCCTTCGTGGCTCTTTACTGGGGCGGGGCCATGGTGGGCAGGTTCGTAGGTTCCTACCTCACCAAGGCGTTCAAACCGGCAACCGTTTTGGCACTTTTCGGCATGTTCGCGATCATGTTCGTGTTGATCTCGATCAACACATCGGGCATCCTGGCCATGGGTGCCATTCTTGCCGTTGGCCTGTTCAACTCGATCATGTTCCCAACCATTTTCACGCTCTCCATTGAAGGTCTGGGCAGCCTTAAACCACAGGCATCAGGGATCCTCTGTACTGCGATCGTAGGTGGCGCGGTCATTCCACCCTTGTTGGGCCTATTGGCAGATGGATACGGCTTCAAAGTGGCCTTCCTGTTAGTGGTCGCGTGCTACGCTTACATCGCCTATTTCGCTTGGCGAGAACAACGTGTTACCGAATGATCTTAGCGATCGACATAGGCGGCACCACCACGAAACTGGGACTTGTGGAGAATGGGCAAGTCGTTGTTCGGGACAGGATCAACACCAACGGGCATGCGAATGAACATGCCTTTGCCGATGCGATCGCCGAACACGCCCGCAAACTGATCGCCGATAACGCAGTCGAATTGACCTCCATTGGCATAGGTGCACCCAATGCGAACCAACTTACCGGGATCATTGAAATGGCCCCCAACCTCCCTTGGAAGCACGATGTACCACTTGCCAAAATGATGGCATCCCGCATGGGAGCACCTGCCGTTCTCGGTAACGATGCGAACGCGGCGGCGCTGGGTGAATGGCGGTACGGGGCCGGAAAAGGATACAACGACCTGATGGTGGTGACACTGGGTACAGGCGTTGGTGGCGGTTTCATTGTGAACGGAGAACTGGTGTTGGGCAGTGCCGGAAATGCCGGCGAACTTGGGCATACCACCTTGGTCATGGACGGTAGACCGTGTACCTGCGGAAGAGCAGGCTGTTTGGAGACCTACGTGAGCATTCGTGGTATCCGGCAAACCTATTTAGACCTTGGAGGCGATGCTGATGTGTTGCGCACCGAAGGTGTGAAACCGATCGCCGATGCCGCTCATGCCGGGGACAAGGCGGCTCACTTCACCTTCCAATGGACGGCGGATTGGCTGGCCGTTGGCTTGGCGAACGCAGTGGCGATCACTGGGCCCGGCCGGATCGTCCTCTTCGGCGGGATCGTTCGTAGCGGAAGGTTGTTGATGGATCCGTTGCAGGCCCGCTTCAAGAAGGTGTTGCTCAATATCTACCAAGGCCGCGTTGATATCGTCAGCTCTGGCCTCCCGGAAGATGACTCGGCGTTGTTGGGAGCTGCGGCATTGAGCGGAACCGGTGTATAGCCAAGATAGCTCCGGACCTTCTTGAACGCTGCCTCTACCCAGCCTTCTCCCCCTCCAGATAGCTTTTGTGCATATCGTAGATGATGCCCAAGCTCACGGCCAAACCGCCGATCGCTTGTTCAAACATTTGCCAGAGCACGTCCACCAGAATGTGCATCATGTCGTGCTTCGCGAACGACATACCGAGCACGAAGATGACGAGGTACACGAAGAACCCGACCGCTCCACCAACGGCCATGCAAGTCAATGGGAAAGCGGTCTTTAACGAGATCCATTCCATGTGGATGGAATGATGGATACCAATGGTGGTACCGAGCCCGATCACCACATAGACCAAGCCGGCCAAACTGAAATACAAGGGTTTCGGTACGGGTAGCTCTTGCAGATCAGTAAGAGCGATACCATGCCAGACCCACGAGAGAAGGAACATGACGATGCCTGCAAGCAGCGTGGGCAACAGTATATGGCGTCTTATCAGCACCGCCCTTCGGTTAAGCAACAAATTTACGACTCAGCAACTCGACCTCGGTCACTTAAACCCGTACTTTGCTCCTGCTCATGGAAAACGTTCGTTTCCCCATAAGGGTTGCCTCCCTTGGCCTACTAATTCTTTCAACATTAGTAGGCTGTAGAAAGGATGTGGAACCATCCCGTTGGGACATTGATGCCTTGGTCCCGATCCTTAAGACACGTTTCACCTTGTCGGACATCCTGCCCGATTCCGTGCGAACGACCGAGGCGGATGGTACGATCACCTTGGTCTATTCCGATGATCTTTTCGCGTTGGACTTGGATACGGTTCTCGCTATTCCCGACACCAGTTTGGTCTATCCGTATGCGTTCCCACTTCCGGGCAATGATTCATTCGACCTGCCCGCTGGTTTTCCGGTGATCAGTGAGAACAATTTGATCCGGTTCGATTTCGATGATCTGGCATTGCGAAAGTTGATCCTTCGTGAAGGCAAGCTGAAATTGATCATGCGTAACAAGATCGCAAGTCAGGTATTCGGGACTTTTGGGTTGAATGGGGTCACGTTTCCGGATGGTTCCTCGGCGTTGACCGCATCGGTTGGCCCCGGAACAGCGGCGAACCCGACCACTTCGGAAGCGGAAAGGGATCTCGCATATTCGATCTTCGACTTGCGTGGTCCGCAATTCAACAATGTGAACACTATTGGTTCCAACGTAAGTGCACAGCTGGACCCGAATGGATCCGGAGCGTTGGTCACCAATCAGGACAGCATTATCGTTAAGGTGGCGTACGAAGGGCTTGTGCCACAGTATGCATCGGGGTACTTCGGGAATCGCGTGATCACCCTTGAGCCTGAGTCCAATGCGATCGATCTTTTCGCCAACATCATTGATGGTACGATCGACCTGAACAGGGTACAAGTTCGGCTGAATGTGGAAAGCGGCATCGGGATGGACCTCCGCGTTCGTCTGCACCAATTGCGCTCGGTGAACAGCAGCACCGGCAATAGTGTTGACCTTCAGCATGCCATAATGAACGGTCCGATCAACTTGAACAGGGCCTTGGACTTAGGCAGCACCTTTCAACCGAGCCACTACCAAACAACCTTGAACAACGATAACAGTAATGTGGACCAGTTCTTGGAGATCCTGCCCGATCGATTGGACCTCGCGTTGGACTTGGAGATGAACCCCTTGGGCGACATCAGCAACGGACACGATTTCTTCTACTACGACAGCAAACTTCGCGCATCGTTGGAATTGGAATTGCCCTTGGAACTGATCGCAACGGGGTTGACCTTGGAGAACTTCGTTCAGGTGGATCTGCCCGGAAGTACAGAAGGCCATGCGATCCGGAACGGAGAATTGCACTTGTTCACCTCAAATGGATTCCCATTGGATGCGCAACTGGTTCTGGACATTGTGGATGCCGAGAACAGCGTCTTGAGCAATGTTCCCGTTCTGGGGTACTTGCAAGCTGCGGCATTGGATCCGGACGGGTTTGTTCAAACTCCCGTAGAGTCCCGAAGTGATGCAACACTCTCTGCCGAACAGGTTGATCTGTTGTATGGACCAACACGATTACGTGTACGCATCGTCTTCAACACGGTGGGCCAAAGCCAGCACGTGCGCTTGTTGGAGCGTTACGCAGCGGACCTGCAGATCACCGCCAAAGTGAATTATTTGTTGAATGGGGACAAGTAGGTGGATCGCGGGCGTCGTGCTTTTCAGCTCGTTGAATGTAATAGGACAAACTGTTCTCTTACAGCCAGATACCATTGTTGATCTGAACCCTTGGTGGAGCAATTCGATCCGTATCCAAGGGTCAGCGGATTACAATTCGAACACGGTCTTCAACGAATTGCCTCTTGGCATTTACCGAGGTGGAGATCTGTCGAGGAGTATCCGGGAGCCCTCCTTGAACGCCTTGGATGGTGATCAGAACACGGCAGGTTACTTTGCCGAAGGACGTTTGACCTGGGCCGGATCCCTGTGCTCCCCTGAGCGATCCAAGTGGCGGCCATTGATCAGCATTGCGCACCATGAACTTGGTGGACTGCGCTTCACCAAGGACCAATTTGCGATCACGTTCTTCGGCAATGCGGCCTACGAGAACAAGACAGCCGAGCTTGCCCCATCCGGCTTTGAACAGATCCGCTACCAGACCATTGGCTTTGGAGCGCAACATCGAAACAATGGATCCATGGTGCGGGTGGACCTTGTGCGCGGAAATGCCTTCAGTTCAGTGGATGTCCAGAATGCGACCCTGTTCACCGCTACGGATGGCAGGGAGTTGCGAACAGATGTTGCCGGTGAATATTATGCGAGTGATACGGCCGGTGGTAGTTGGGACCGTTCGAACGGAATTGGTGCGGCCCTTACCGGCCAATGGAACACTTCCTTCACCCTGTGGACAAGGAAATTACGGTTTGGGGTCGGTGTGGAAGACCTTGGCTTTGTGGCTTGGAACGACCGTAGTGTGTCGATCACAAAGGATACGTTGGTCACCTATGAAGGCTGGCAGGTGGACAACATCTTCGCGCTGGACGAGGTGATCATCGGGAAGGATGTTGTTTTGGACACCTTGGGACTTCGGTACAAGCGTGGGTCCGTTACCCGGCTTTTGCCCTTTCGTGCGCACTTGATGCTCGGAATGGACCTGGGGAATACCGGCCATTTGGCGCTGACTGTGGACCAACGGTACATCGTTGGATATATTCCCCAGATCTCGCTCATGGCCAGCCGACGGTTCGGCCAAAGGACGCAACTGGGTGCCGTGGTCAGCTATGGAGGGTTCGGTGCTTTACGGGTTGGTTTGGCAGCTAAACACCGGATCGGCAAGCACGTACTACTTCAAATTTCCACCCCTCATGTTCCGGGCTTCTTTATGGCAAGAACTCGCGGCATCGGACTTTCATTCGGGGCCGAATTCGCTTTCTAAGGCTGAAGGTCGGTCCTTCTACATCCCAACACCATGAACTGGTTGCTACTCGTGATCGCTGGACTGTTTGAAGTGGGTTTCGCAACCTGTTTGGGCAAAGCGAAAGAAACCACTGGAGCCACATCCACGTGGTGGCTGGCAGGCTTTCTAATTTGTCTATCGATCAGCATGTTCCTTTTGTACAAGGTCACTCAAGTACTTCCTGTGGGCACGGCCTATGCGGTTTGGACGGGGATCGGAGCAGTTGGCACGGTGATCATCGGCATCATCTTCTTCAAAGAACCGGCGGATGCCTGGCGCTTGTTCTTCCTGTGTACGTTGATCGCATCATTGGTCGGGCTGAAGTTCGTTTCGCGTTGAACGGCGTTCACCACAATTGAAATTACGGAACATGAAGATCTCGATCATCGGTTGTGGGAACATGGGGCAAGCCTATGCCCGCAGTTTCAGGAAGTACGGATTGGTGAAGCCCACCGACCTGTTGCTGGTCGTACGGAATGAAGGTCATGGATCATCACTCTCCACGCTGGGTGTTGTTTCAAATGAACTCGGGCCCGCCATCGGCGAAAGCGACCTCGTGATCATTGCTGTGAAACCACAGGATTTCGGAACTGTGGCGCCTGTGTTGGCCAAGTTCATTGGACCAAAGCAAGTAGTGCTTTCGATCATGGCAGGCATCACCATGGAACGGTTGCAGCACAGTTTGGGCCATGTGAACGTGGTGCGCGCCATGCCGAACTCCCCTGCACAGATCGGCATGGGGATCACGGCCTACACGACGGCTACGGAACTGAGCATGCACCAGACCATCATGGTGGAACAGCTGTTGAACAGCACAGGCCGCGCCCTGCACTTGGCCGATGAGACCATGCTCGATGCCGTAACAGCCTTGAGTGGAAGTGGACCGGCCTACTTCTTCCATATCGTAAGCAGCATGATCGATACAGGGATCAAACTAGGGCTAGAACCGCATGTGGCCAGCGCTTTGGTGAAGCAGACCATGTTGGGCAGCTACCATCTGTTGGACCACAGCGATCGCACCCCCGAAGAGTTGATCAAGGTCGTAACAAGTAAGGGTGGAACTACGGAGGCTGCATTCGCGGTGCTTTCCAATGAGGACCTATCCGGGACCCTGGATCGGGCGATCACTTCTGCTCGTGACCGCGCTACTGCGTTATCAGCTTCTTGATCTCCGGTCTAACTTCGGGCATGCTTTGGTTACTTGTACTCTTCCTATGCGCTTCCGTTGTGGTTTCTGCGCAGCCTTACTCTTCCAGTGGAAAGCGATACAAGGACAAGTTTTCCTTTGAGTTGATGCCCGGAGAAGCTGTCGTGCGCTCGTGGTTCCACTACGTGGTCAGCTCGACGAATGATGGCCGCTGGGTGGTGCGGACATTCTATCCGGAAACTGGCCAACAAACTTCCATGGTCACGTATTCGGATAAACTGCTTACCAAAAAGTCTGGACCCGCGAAGTACTGGTACGATGATGGTCGGATCTCCGCGCAAGGTGATCATTTGGAGGATCAACGCTTCGGACCATGGACCGAATTGCGCGGAAAAGGAAGCTACTCGAAGGGGATCGAGGACGGACCATGGGTGCTGCATATTTGTGAGACAGCTAAAGATTCTGGCCGATTCTCCAAAGGTCAACGAACGGGTGAGTGGTTACGCACCGATAGTCTTGGTCGCCCATTCTTGATCCGCCACTACAAAGCTGGAAAGCTCGATGGCGATTGGGTGATGCACGATCTAAGGAATGGTACCACAAAGCATCGTGTGTACCGTGCCGATAGTTTGATCGAAGGTGATATGGACGATCCAACGGTCAATGAACGGATGCCCTTTCTTCGAGAGTGCGAACATCTGAACACCGAGGCCGAACGAAAGGCGTGCACCGAGTCGATGATCCATGCTTACCTGAGCGAACAGCTTTCATATCCGAAAGCACCCAGGAAATTGGGCGTTTCGGGACCTGCGCTGATCAATTTTACCGTGGAGAATGATGGCACCATATCACGGATAACTGCGCTGAATGGACTTTGTCACGATATAGAAGAAGAGTGCATTCGCGTGCTGAAGAACATGCCGTTGTGGGTGCCCGGTGAGCAATTCGGAAAGACGGTTCCTGTGCAGTACCAACAACCTATGAAGTTCACGTTGAAGTGATCACAACACCGTCACCTCCGTTCTCCGGTTCTGCGCCCTACCCTCTTCGGTATCGTTGGTCGCTACAGGCTTGGTTTCGCCATAGCCTTTCGCTGTGATGCGGTCTGCTTCGATCCCCTTGCTGATCACATATTCGCGAACTGCTTTTGCGCGTTGGTCGCTCAAGGTCATGTTGGCGGCATCGGCACCCACGTTGTCGGTATGACCACCCAGCTCGATCCGCAACGTGGCGTTGGTCTTCAGCAAGCCAACGAGCTTGTCCAGTTCGGTGTTGCTCGCTGGCAGAAGATCAAAGCTGGCAGTATTGAAGAAAATGTTGCGCAGGGCGATCACGCTACCACTGGTCAACGGGCTCAGCGGCACGTTCAGCGTGTAGGGCTTATCGGGCGTGCCTTTAGCTACATCATAGTTCTCTGAAAAGAACAGGTAGCCTTCGGTGCTCGCGTTCAGCGCATACGTTCTTCCGGCGGGAATGCACACCAGGAATTCGCCGGTCTTCGGGTCGCTGTAGGCACCCGTAATTAGTTCGCCGGTGGCTACATCGTATAACTGCACATCGGCTTCCACCGGGGCTTTGGTATTCTTGTCCGTGACCACACCGCGGATGAACGTAACAGCTTCCGGGCGTGCCTCCTTGTACAATTCGAAGCTGTAGAGATCCAGATCACCAAGACCACCGGGACGATCGCTGGCGAAGTAGGCCACGTTACCATCGGCGTTCACCAAGAGGCTATTCTCATCGGCACTGGTGTTGATCGGGTAGCCCAAATTGAGTGCTTTTCCCCATGTGCCATCGTCTTGCTTGCGGCTCATGTAAATGTCCAATCCACCGAAACCAGGATGCCCATTGCTGCTGAAGTAGAGCGTCTTTCCATCCGGATGGATCTGCACACTTTCTTCTTGGTACGGTGTGTTCACGTTCTCGTCCAGTTTGGCAGGCTTGCTCCACGACCCGTCGTCCTGCATGCTGGTGGTCCAAATGTCCATGCTCCGGATCCCGCCTTGGCCTTGCTGACCACGGATGTAGTACAACGTGCGACCATCGCTGGCCATGCTGGGTTGGGTTTCCCACTGCGAAGAATTCACCGGTGGTCCCAGGTTCTCCGGTGGGCTCCACCGGTCACCGACACGGCGACTGATGAAGAGATCGCAACTGCCGAGGCCTTTCAACTTTTCGCCGTAGCTACCATCTTCCAACGCACATTTGGTAAAGACGATGAACCTTCCGTCGGGGGTCAAGGTGCCTGCACCTTCGTTGTATTGACGGGTGTTCACTGTGGGAATAGGAAGCGACTGCTCCCACTTCCCGTCAACACCGCGATGGCTCACCATGAAATCCTCTTGCATGCCCCAGGGGATGATCTCCGGTGCTTTTACGCGTCTGGTGTAAATGAGCGTGCCATCATCGGCAGTAATGCACGGGTAGTACTCCGGATCGGCGCTATTCACATTCGGTCCAAGGTTCTTTGGGTCGAAGGGAACCGGCTGCTGAATGGCCTTGGCCGCGAAGGCACAATTGGTGATCCCCAAACGGGCTCTGGCCTTACGCTGTGGCTCCTCTTCCAACGCCAAGTAGCCCTTGTAATTGGCTTCGGCCTTTTCGTATTCGCCGCTTTTGAATTCCAAGTCCGCGAGGTGCAGTTGCGCAACAGGAAAGAAGCGCGGAGCCAAGGCCAATACTTCGCGATATAGGCCAATGGCTTCCTGGTCCTGTCCTTTTTGTTCGGCGATCTCGGCCAGCATGATGCGCGGTTCCACGAACTTGGGATCAGCACTGGCGGCTTTGGTGAATTCACTTTCGGCACAATCGAACTTGCGCATCCGCATGCACTCGGAACCGCTCTCATACCGCTTAATAGCGCCCTTGTCGGTGGTGCTGTAACCACGGGGCTGTGCGGCAACCGGAATGGATATGCAACTTGCAATGAGCCAGACTGAAGCGAACAGGAAATTCGTAAGGGTTGTGATCGAGGATCTTGGCATACTGAGACATTCGGTGATCAAGGTATTCCCAAGATCTTGTGTGTTTGAAGTGAGATGCGCCAGCGCGGTTGATCCATCACGAACGTTGTGATCAAGGGCATCATGGTCTCGCGTTTGCTCCATTCCGGTTGAAGGTACAGGTGGCATTGATCCGAAACATGCGCGGCTTGTTCTTGAGCCCATTTCAGGTCGTGGTTGTTGAAGACGATCACTTTCAATTCATGTGCCGCGCTGAACGCCTCTGGCAATGCCGCCTTGAATTTCTTCGGGCTAAGGCAGATCCAATCCCAGGAACCACTTAAAGGAGAAGATCCACTTGTCTCAATATGGGTGCGGAAGCCAGCGGCGCGGAAGGCATCCGTCAGTGGGCCGAGTTCATGCATCAACGGCTCTCCACCCGTGATCACCACGAGTCGACCGGCATGTGCCGATGCTTCGGAAACCAGCTCTTCCACACCGCGCATCGGGTGCTTGGTGGCATCCCAGCTCTCCTTCACATCGCACCAAGTGCATCCTACATCGCAGCCACTCAAACGCACGAAATATGCGGCCTGTCCGGTAAAGGCGCCTTCACCTTGAACGGTGTAGAACGCCTCCATGACCGGGTAGCGCACATCAGGACCAGAATTACTGGACGGGTGCGGAACCAAATGTTGGATGGGTTGAATGGGGTCTTTCACAAGGGGTCAAAAAAAGCCCACATAAGCCGGAGTTCATAGAAACCCATGGATCAAATGGGCGGATCGGACAGAAAGAGGTCAGAGATCCGCGATGTTCCCGAAGGATATCCCGATGCAAGCATTGGGACGCGGCCCGCCTTTGCTCCTTGGATCTTCCGATCCTGAGTAAAAAGTGTTGGTCTCAAGAACCTATGGCCTATGTGGGCTGTATTTTGATCAGCCTACTGCTGAGAAAGAACGATGTAACACGACGAAAGTAAAAGGGAAGA
>Ga0154020_10004557_pt1 | contig 16504 bp, 16 predicted proteins | sample Klosneuvirus_201_FD_109709 | JGI IMG/M metagenome (GOLD analysis project Ga0154020, IMG submission 109709) | Active sludge microbial communities from wastewater, Klosterneuburg, Austria - Klosneuvirus_20160825_MG | ecosystem: Engineered > WWTP > Aerobic digester > Activated sludge | place...
CGATGAGATTGAAAAAGTAGGGCGTGATGCCGAGCGCCAGCTTGGTGTTGGCGAGCTGCGTGCCGGCATATTCCTCCGGCGACATCGTCGGCATCAATCGCTGCAATTGCGCGAGCGTGGTGATGCGATTCTTGAGCTGCCAGCGCCAGTCGTTCCAATCTGTTTCCGAAACGTCGCTCCAAAAGCCGCGACCGGCGGAGTGGAAGGCTTTCAATTCGTTGAGGCGGGCGAGCTGGGAACTGAGTTCCTCCGCGGCACCTGAACTTATGTTGTGCATTGTGCGCGCACTATAGGTTGAGTCATTGACGTGTCAAGCGACCCGCCGGAAACGCGCGCCACTGAAGCATCATCGGCTTTCCGCGGCTGGTTTCGGCTGCTGTCGAAGCGTCGCGCGTTGTGCATCCAACTCGTCGAGCCGACGCAAAACGTTGCGCGTCTTGCTGGAAATTTTCCGCACCGAATCACCACCGCGCGCCTTCGCTTTCGGATTCAATGCTGCGAGATGTTTCTGGAGAATCTCTGCGTAGGCATCGACCAATTCACCCAGCTCCAGCGCCACGCGCGGCCGCAACGCGAGCAGATGATTCACCTTCTCGGCGATGACCGGATGCTGTTTCGCGTCGTCCCACTCCGAAACGATGCGTTGGAGCGTCACGCTGGTGTTGATGGGAAGTTCCGAGGCCTCCAGGCGAACCTGCACTTGTGTCGCGAGGATCTCGTCGAACTGCTTCCAGCTCGTCTCCAGCGGCCAACGCGACAGCAGATCGCGGCTCGCCACGTTCGCAATGCTCAGCGCATACCACTTGTCGACGTCGATCAAGCGCTGGAAGTAGACGTTGAACGACTGCAGGAAGGTCGTCTGCCAGTTCAGGTTTTGTGGTAGGCGCACGAGCATGTCGCGCAGGCAATCGCGCCCGGTGCGCAAGCGGAGCAATTCATGGACGAAGACCTGCGAGCAGGCGCGATAGAGCTCGATGTTCTCCGGAGCCAGCATCGCGGCGGTGGGCAGGCAAAGATCGTCGAATTTCAACGCGGGCCGGCGCCGCAATACTTCGCGGGCATTGCGCAACGGATCATGGCGGACGTCACGCCGAATCACCTGGGTTTCTGGTTCGAGCGCCAGCGTGGCAAGAATCGTCGACTGCAGGTTCGCTGCAAAACCTTCTGCCAGCCAGGGCGGCAGCTCCGCTTCACGCGTCAGCGCCGTGCGGTTGGCGATCTCCGCCAAGATCACTTTCACCGCAGCGCGCATGAACCGATCCTTGTCGATGCGTTCCGGAATCTCGACGCGATAGCCCCAGCCATCCTTAAAGCGCACAGAATCGACATGGATCGCAGGCACATCCTCCTGTACCGGCTGAGTGGTGATGGAGATCAATCCGCGCCACTGATCCTTCAATTGCAGTTCGCCGAGAATGCTCTGCTTGATTCGTTCCAGCGAAACCGCCGTCAACGTGGGGTCCAGTCGAAGATACTGAACGGCGGAAGTAGAATATCCGGAAACCGGCGCGCCAAGCGGCAGCCCGCGCACTAGAAACTGGCCGGACTGACTGCGAACATTGACTGGTTCTTGAGCGGACAACGGCAAAGCCAGCGCAAGCCAAAGACCGAGCAGCCCCCGCAGTTTCGCCGGGAGGCGGCTGGTCACATTGGAGGGCATCGCACTCACGAATTGTCGGGCGGCGCTCAACCGCGTCGTCTACGTCTTGGACTTTGCTGATTTCGCCGGCTTCGACTCGCTCTTCGCGGCGGGTTTGCTTTCGCTGGCGGCCGGCTTCGATGATTTGGCGTCGGAACTCGATGTCGACGTGGAGCTCGAGGCGCTGGCGTCCTTCTTGGCCGCTTCCTTGTAGCCTTCGCTGCGGTAGTCGGTGATGTAAAATCCGGTGCCCTTGAAAATGAGGCCGGCCCCGGCGCTGATCATCTTCTTCACCTTGCCCTTGGCCCATTTCTTTTGAGGACAGATGTCCTCGGGGCAGGTCGCCAACGGCTTGGCGGACATCGATTGAAACTTCTCAAAATGATGTCCGCACTTCTCACAGACGTACTCGTATGTAGGCATAGCTGAAAATTTTTCTATTCTGCGCCAAGAAGCTGCAAAGATGCCGCCCGCATGGCAATGGGAAAATCCGAACGCCCTAGATTACTCGCCTTTCATCGCCTCCATCTGCCAGCGAATCAGCCCGCGCATCATCTCCATTTCGCCCGGAGTCAGTCCGGATTGCCGCACGTCCACTGACATCGCCGTCAGCCAAATCTCGCTGCGTGGACGGTAGCCCAGCTCGCCGCGCAAACGCTTCTCCAAATCCGCCATGTGCCCGGCGCCGTAAAAAATTGAGACCGCCCGTGCCGGTCGCGGAACGCGTATTTCCTTTCGCAGATCATCGAGCACCACTTTGTTGCGCTCCTGGATGATGACTTCGAGCAGGCGTTGAATCTCTGGCGGCATTCCCTTCATCTGCGCCATGTCGCCGCTCAACTGACCCAGCATCTCGATCATCATCACCTTCGTCATCGCTCGTAACTTCGGGTTCGCACCGATGAATTTGAGCCCCACGTGCATCAAAGTGCCCAGCACCGAACTGCCGTCCATCACACCCATCAGCTGCTGAAACTCGCGACCACCTCCCCCGCCCTGCCCGGCTCCAGCGCCGCCCGTGAGCAACCCCTGAAGCTGCGCCACGGTCAGATCGCTGTTCCGAAACTGTGGACGATCGTAGTCAATCGCCGACAGTTGAAAGACAAGCCCCAGGGCGGACGCCATCGTGTGCTGAATGGAAGTTTCCTCTCCCGGATCAAACCTCATCTGCTTCTTCGACTTGCCGCCCACGCCCTCGTAAAGCACGACGGGCAACGTTTCGAGATGCCTCTGAAGCTGGGCGAAGTAATTTGATTCCCCCAGGTGCGACACACCGGAGAGCCAGACTTCGGGGCCACGACCATTCGCGGGAACGAAACGCCGCAACGCAATCTGAAGTGAAATGGTGTTCGTGTCGGGCTTGGCCACCCGCATGTAGGGCTGCGGCTCCGCCGTGATAACCGAAATCCGTTCCTCCCGAAAACCGCTCGTCGCGCAGCCGGAAATCAACGTCGTCACCGCGAACAAAACCGCCACGGGGACGAAGGCAAAGAGATGGAAAGAATTCATGCGGGGCGTTTCCTCAACCGCCGATGCAACTCATCGAACGCGCCGGAGGAACGAAGTCCTTCTGGCCAATTCGATGTCCAGACTCCTTGTGGAGCACACGTTCCTTCAGCCACTCGCTCAATTCCTCATCCGTCATTCCCGAACGCATCCGATCCCGGAAATCATGTTCCGAAACACTGAACAGACACGTGCGGAGGCGGCCATCAGCCGTGATCCGAAGCCGGTTGCAATGACCGCAGAACGGCTCGCTTACCGGAGCGATGAGACCAATCTCACCATCACCTTCCGCAAACGACCAACGGCGGGCGGTTTCGGAAAGATTGAGCGAGGTCATCTGCCGGAGCGCAAACCGGCTTTGCAGCCGTTCGAGAATTTCTCGCGCCGGAACGACCAGCTCCTTCAGCCACGCGCGCGCGGAGTCGAGCGGCATGAACTCGATGAAGCGCATGGAGAGTCCTTCGTCGCGGCCGAACGTCGCGAGCGATTCGAGCTCGTGATCGTTCACGCCTCGAATGATCACAGCGTTCACCTTCACCGGATGTAACCCCAGTTCCTTGGCCAGGCGGATGCCTCCGAGCACTTCGCCCAAGCCATCGCGACCCGTGATCTTCCTAAAGTTGTCGCGATCGAGGGAATCGAGGCTGAAACTGATCCGCTTCAAGCCCGCCTCACGCAGGGCGACCGCCTTGTCCGCGAAGTGAAAACCATTCGTGGTGAGAGCCAGATCCTGCACGCCGTCGATGCGCGCAATCTTCTCCACCAACTTCTCCAGCTCCTGACGCAGCAGTGGTTCACCGCCGGTCAGGCGAATCTTCTCGACGCCCAACTCCACAGCCACGCGAACGAACCGTTCGATCTCCTCAAAGCTGAGAATCTTGGAACGCTCCGTCCATTGGCGGGCAATCGGAGTGGCGTGTGGGACGTTGGCCCAGCGACCGCGATAGAAGTTGTAGGCCGCCTCGGTTTCCGGGAGGCAGTAGAGGCAGCGGAAGTTGCAGCGGTCGGTGACACTGATTCGCAGGTCGCGCATGACGCGACCATGCGAATCCACCAGCAGACCGCTACGCCTCATTACTTGGGCGTGGTCGGAGCCGGCGCCTTCGTTCCGTCTGGCGCCACCACCTTCGCTCCGCCGTCCTGCTTGAGCTCGACGTTCAGATTGAAGTTGTTGGTCTTGGACGCCTGGTTGTTTGATCCCGCCATGAGTTTCTCCGCGCCCTTCTTCTCTGAAGCACCGTAGATGCCCATGCGGATCCATTCAAGACGACGCGCGACTGACAGCTCTTCTTTCAATCTCGCCACTTGGGTGCGCAGTGCCGCGAGGTCATTAAACTGGCGTTCCAGTTCCGCCTTCTCGACTTGAAGGCGCTTGAGTTCCTTGAGCAGGAATTCGCGGTCGCCTTCCGAAGCAGTCAGCTTGCGTTCCGTGTCCGCGATTTGCTTCCCGAGCTTGCCGATGGAAGCCGTGAGGTCGTCCATCTTTAAAGTCAGCGCGTTGGTCTGCGTGGTCAGCTGCGCAATCTGCGCGTCGCGACGTTCGATCTCCGCCTTCGCGGCCTCGGCAGCGGCCTGCATTTCCTTTTGGGTACGGGCGAGGTCAGCCGACAGCTTGGTTAAATTATTGGAAGCGCCAGAGAGCTCCTCGGCGCGAGCGGCCAGGTTGCTCTGGAGATACATGGCGAGCTTCTCCTGCTCGTCGAGCTTGCTCTTGGTCTCAGTGACGTTCTTGGTGAGCTCGGTGATCTTTGCTTCGTCCTGCTGCTTCACTTCGACGGACTTCTTTTTCACCGTCAACAAACCCACCCCCAGACCGAGGGAGGCCAGAATCAGTATAATAATAGCTGCCTTCATAGGAATCGGAGAATGCGGACCCGCCCGACAAATGGCAAGCGCGACATCCGCATCTTGCTAAACAGACGCGCTCGCCTAGATTTGATTCATGGAATTGCCGAACACGGTCCCGGTGATGACGCTGCCGAGCGCGACTCTCTTTCCGCAGGCGCTCCTTCCGCTTTACATCTTCGAGCCACGCTACCGCCAGATGCTCTCAGACATGCTCAAGGCGGACCGCATGTTCTCCGTCGCGATGCAAAAGCCCGGCAAACTCCGCGAAACTCCCTGCAACGTCGCCGGCCTCGGTCTCATCCGAGTTTCCGTCGGCCATCAGGATGGCACGTCGCACCTGATTCTTCAGGGCCTCACCCGCGTCGAGTTGGTGGAAACGGTCTGCACCAAACCGTACCGCATGGCGAGCATCCGTCCTCTGCAGGCGACGCCAACCAAGGACGAAGCAGTCGACACACTTGTTTCCAAAGTCCACGAACTCGTTGACGAACGCATTCGCCTCGGTCCGTTTCCGTTTCCGTTTTCCGCCATCAAGCAGGCCGCGCCCGGAAAGAAGAAAAAGTCCGCGCCGAAGTTCACGGGCAAGGATGTCTTGAACTACCTCGAATCCCTCGCTGATCCCGATCAAGTCGCCGACCTCGTTTCCTGCGCGCTGCTCCCCGGCGCGGTGGAACGCCAAACCATCCTCGAAACCGTCCCGGTCGAAGCCCGCCTCCGGCACCTCATCCAGTTCCTCAACGAGGAAATCCGCCGGCTCCGGAAAGACAAGACGTCGTAAACGGAAGTTCCCGACTGCAATCGCGAGCTTGCGCCCACGCGCGCGATCCGGATCATTCCGCGCACCTATGAGCAAGAACGCTGTGGTGACAGGTGCAGGCAGTGGCGTCGGGCAAGCCGTCGCGCTCGCCTTGATCAAACAAGGCTGGCAGGTCGCGATCGTGGGAAGACGCACGGCAACGTTGCAGGAGACCATCGATCTCGCCGGCGCCAACAAGGACCAGCTCACCGCCTTTGCTTGCGACATCGGCAAGAGCGACGCCGTTGAGAAACTGGGAAGAGAGGTTCTCGCGAAGTTTGGCGCCGTCGAAGTGCTCGTGAATGCCGCCGGCACCAACGCGCCAAAGCGCGCGCTCGAAGTGCTCTCCCTCGAAGATTACCACGGGATGATGGATACCAACCTCAACGGGGCTTACTACATCACCCAGGCGTTCCTCCCCTCGATGCGCGCACAGAAATCCGGCACCATCGTTCACATCGTTTCCGACGCCGGCAAGCAAGCCTCGCCCAAGGCTGGCCCCGCCTACGTGATGAGCAAGTTTGGCCTCGCCGGCTTGACGCAAAGCATCAACGCGGAGGAGCGTGGCAACGGCATTCGCGCCACGGCGATTTTTCCAGGCGACATCGATACTCCGCTGCTCGACAAACGTCCATCGCCACCGCCGGCCGAAGCGCGCGCAAAGATGATGCGCGCCGAAGACGTTGCTGAATGCGCCATGCTGGCGATCAATCTGCCGAGTCGCGCGATCGTGGAGGAACTGATTGTGCGGCCGCGCTGAGCAGCGCGCTCCTCGGACAGCGTATCATTTCAGCATTCCGAAACCTGCCCCAACAAAGCCGCCCGCTTCGCGCCCGTCGTTCCCGGCAAATTGCCCGGCTGCCTCCGCATCCGTATCCACGCGAGCAACGCGAACGCCGCCGGCTCGATACTTTGCACCGGCCAGCCAAGCTCTCCCGAAGTTTTGATTTCGACGCGCGGATTCAATTTCTCCAACTGCGCCGCGATACGTTCGCGCAACGTCGAGTTCAACGCACCTCCACCCGCCAGCACCACCACATCCGGCGGAACAGAAAGATGCAACCGGTAGTTCATCGCCAGCGAACGCGCCGTGAACTCGGTAAACGTCGCCACCATGTCGGAGTCGGATATCCGCGCCCGACGCATTCGCAGCAAGGCGGGCTTGAAGAACGGCTCGCCGAACAACTCGCGTCCCGTGCTTTTCGGCGGCGCCTGTCGAAAAAAACGATGCTGGAGCCATTCGGCTACCAACCTCTCATGTACACGACCACGCGCGGCCATCTCGCCACCGCGATCATAGTGAAGCTTGCCGCCCGAAATTTCGCGCATCGCAAGATCGATCAACACATTCGCCGGACCGGTATCAAAGGCGCGGAGCTTGGGTTCAGCACTGCGAATCGACCAGTCGATCGATGTGACATTGCTGATGCCGCCAAGATTGTTCACGCAAACGTGTTTCCCGCGTTCGCCGAAGATGCGGAGGTGAAACATCGTCGCCAACGGCGCGCCTTGTCCTCCCGCCGCCAGATCCGCGACGCGGAAGTTGCTGACCACAGGAACGCGCAACGCTTCGGCCAGATACGCAGGTTCGCCGAGCTGAAATGTCGCGGGCGCTCCGCGAGCAGGATGGTGGAAAACCGTCTGGCCATGCAGGCCGACGAGCTGCGGTTTGAGTCTGGTCTCGCACCTGATGGCGTGCCGTGCGTAGAACCGTCCCAAGTCGTGATGCAACTGCGCCGTTTCCCAACTCGTCGCCGAACCACGCGCGACGGCATGCAAGCGCGCCTGGAACGGGCGCGGAAACTTCGCCGTCCACAACTCCCGCAATCGAACCTTCGTAGCGCTGATTTCGCAGAGCGCGTAATCGACCGCGTCGATGCTGGTGCCGGACATGATGCCGAGGACGAGTTGGCTTTTCGCAGTCATTACAGGTAAACAGGTCGCGCGAAAACTGTGACGCCATCTCGAACCGGTCAACCATGAAAGCCCTTTTCATCCACGCGCATTTTGACGACTACGAATTCACCGCCTCCGGGACGTTTGAACTGTGGCGTCGTAAACTCGGGCCCGCGTTTCAGGCGAAAGTCCTCGTCTGCACCGACGGCAAGGCCGGGCACCACTTCCGCACGCGCGAGGAGACGGGACGCATCCGGATCGAGGAGCAAGCGGCTTCGGCAAAGATCGGCGGTTATGAGTTCGAATTGTTGCGCCTTCCGAACGGGCACCCACCTCGCGAAGCCTGCTTGCAGGTGACTCCAGATCTGCTCGCCGCACTCTGGAAGGAAATTCGTGACTACGAGCCCGACTACATTTTCTGTCCGCCGCTCGGCAGCGATCCGCTGGCGGGCATCCACAACGATCACGAGACGATCGCCGAGGCGGTGCGCCGGGTCTCTTACATGATCAACGTGCCGCACGCGTTTACTCCGGAATACCCGGCGGATGAGACGAAATCCACGCCGTGCAAAGTGCCGGTGATCATCAACGTCTACGATGGCTACATGTTCGGTGCGAACGCGTACGACTTCGCCATCGACGTGGAAGAGGCGTTCGCCGCGGTTTGCGAAATGACGTGGTGTCACCAATCGCAAATCATCGAATGGCTGCCGTGGGTGGGCCGGCACAACATGGCGCCCCCAGCTTCGATCGCGGATTGGAGAACGACGCTTCGCGCGCGGTTCGATCGGAAGAACCGCGAGTTGGGAATCGAATCTCCTCACGCGGTGGAGGTCTTTCGCGTCACGGCCTGGGGCGAAGTCCCGACGCTCGCACAGCTCACGACGGATTTTCCTACCATGTTCGAACCGGCTTCAAACCTCGCCGGGTTGGAGAAACGCTTGCAACAGTGGAATCACGATTGATGCCCGGCGCCGGGATTGCGTAACCCGAAGCGCCGGGCCGCAGTCATTAAGGGCATAAGCCGTTCAGGACCCGCGAATGCGGTCGTGTCCTTGCTGTGCTCGGCGCATCAGTCATTCAACACTATCCGTTATGCAACGCTCACTCACCTCTGCCCTCTCACTTACGTTTTGCCTGCTGCTTGGCTTGGTTGCCGCAGTTCATGCCGAAGATAAGAAAGCCAATCCGACAGGAACCTGGAAATGGAGCTTCGCCGGCCAGAATGGTCAGACCCGCGAAACCACGCTGAAGTTGAAGCTCGAGGGCGAGAAGCTGACCGGATCGGTGTCGGGTCGCAATGGAGATACCGCGATCGACGACGCCAAAATTAAAGGCGAGGAGATTTCTTTCTCGGTCACCCGCGAGTTCAACGGCAACAAAATGACTGCCAAATACAATGGCAAGCTCAACGGCGACACCATCAAGGGCAAGGTGGAAACTGAACGTGATGGGGAAAAGCGCAGTCGCGATTGGGAAGCGAAGCGCGAGAAATAATCGCGAAGACTTTGAGATTTGAACTCAACCACAGCCCGGCCTTCGCGCCGGGCTTTTTGTTTCTCCGTGCAGGATTCCTCCGAGACTATTGTCGCTCGTACTCGCCTTTGCTGACTTTCTTGAACACGGTAAAGCCAGCTTTCTTCGCGTCCGAGTATGAGGTCGGCTTCAAAATGTTCGGGGTACTGAAACTGGAGATCAATTTGCGGACCGGACGCTTGCAGCCAGGGCACTTTGTCAGTTCCGGAGCACTAATCGGGCGGCGCAAGGTGAACTTGCCGCCGCACGCCGTGCAGCTTCCGTCGCAGAGTTCATATTCGTAGAGCGGCATAATCGGGTCTCAGTTCTTTCGACACACCACTATGGCCCAGCCCCGCGGCTTTGCGCAAGAGGCTGACCGTAGCGTCAGGCGATGCAGGCCGCAAAGCCGCGGCGGATCTTAGCTTCGTCGAGATCCTTGCCAATAAAGACAAGCTGGCTGACGCGTTTCTCGCCGACATTCCAAAGGCGATCCGGCTTTGCATCGAACATGGTCTGCACGCCCTGAAAGACAACACGCTTCGCCTGGCCCTGAATCTGGAGGATGCCTTTGCTCCGATAAATATTCGCTCCCAGCTCGCGAATGATCTCGCTGAGCCACGCTTCGACCTTCTTCAAATCAAGCGGCCGATCATCGCTCAAGTAGAACGAAGTTACGCTCTCATCGTGATGATGGTGATGCTGATCGTGATCGTGGGAATGGTCATGACCATGCTCGTGCTCATGGTCATGGTCACATCCCGGGCCACAGTCATGATCGTGATCAGCATGCGCGGCGGTTTCCGGCATGGTGAAGTTCGTGGTCAGTTCGCGAGCCTTGAGGTTAAAGATTTTCGCCGGGTCGATCTGGGAGTTCAACGTCCGATGAAGGGTGGCGAGAGAATTGATCCTCCGGATGCGACCTTCCACGCGTTCCAGTTCTTCGGGTGAAACCAAGTCGGTCTTATTGAGCAGAATGACGTCCGCAAAAGCGATCTGCGCCGTTGGCTCTGGACCGCCTTCAAGTTCCTTTTCCAAATGTCGCGCATCCACGACGGTAATAACACCATCAAGGCGCATCTTGTCCGCCAAGTCAGATGCCTTGAAGGTGTGAACAACCGGGCTGGGATCCGCGAGCCCAGTCGTTTCGATCAATACGTAGTCGAAGCGCTTCTGCTTCTGAATCAATCCCTCGAGGCTCTTGATCAGATCCCCGCGCACCCGGCAGCAGAGACAGCCGTTGTTGAGTTCGAGGATCTCTTCATCGACACCAACAACCAATTGATTGTCGATGCTGATCGCGCCGAATTCATTGATGATGATGGCGCACTTGTATCCGTGCTTCTGAGTCAGAAGATGATTCAGCAAGGTCGTCTTCCCGGCACCAAGAAAGCCAGTCAATACCGTTACCGGAATCGGATCTCGTTTCGTCATGGGGGAAAGGATGCCGCAAAATCCCACCGAGGCAACAGCTTTGCCCCCTGTGCGGGAAAACTCCGGGCTTCAACCAACTTCAACTGCGAGGGCTAAGCCTTCTCTTCGATCAATTCGCGGCGCGCGCCGCTCAACAAGGTCTCAACGAAATTGGTCGAGTAAACCCCTCGACGGAAATTCGGATCCTGAAGAATCGCCAACTCGAACGGAATCGTCGTTTTGATCCCGGTGATCATGTACTCGCTGAGGGCTCGGCTCATCTTGTCCATCGCTTCCCGTCGATCTTTGCCGTAGGTGATGAGCTTGCCGATCATCGAATCATAGTGAGGCGGAATGCTGTAGCCAGCGTATGCGTGACTGTCGACGCGCACACCGCGACCACCCGGGGCATAATACATTTCAATTCGTCCCGGAGAAGGGCGGAAGTCGTCAAAAGGATCTTCCGCGTTAATACGGCATTCGATTGAGTGCCCACGGAATTGGACATCTTTCTCGGAGAGCTTCAGCGGCTCGCCCATGGCGATCATGATCTGAAGCTTCACCAAGTCATAGCCGGTGACTTCTTCAGTGATCGGATGCTCGACCTGAATGCGTTTGTTCACTTCCAAGAAATAGAAGTTGCCATGGTCGTCGACGATGAACTCGACGGTTCCTGCGTTCGTGTAATGGGCCATCTCAGCGATGCGAATCGCGGCTTTGCCCATTTTTTCCCGCAGCTTCTTGTATTTGTTCTCGATTAGCGGAGACGGAGTTTCCTCGAGTATCTTCTGGTTGCGTCGCTGGATTGAACAATCACGCTCGCCGAGGTGAATGATGTTGCCGCGATTATCACCAAGTATTTGAAACTCGATGTGGTGCGGGTTCTCGATGAACTTCTCGATGTAAACGTTCGAGTTGCCAAACGCCTTCTCCGCTTCCGTCCTAGCCGTGTGATACCCCTTGACCAACGAAATGTCGTTGTGAGCCACCCGCATGCCCCGACCGCCGCCGCCCGCGATAGCTTTAATGATAACGGGATATCCAATACGCCGCGCTGTGGCGAGAGCGTCTTGTTCGTTCTCAATGTTGCCATCTGAACCAGGGGGCGTCGGAACTCCGGCTTTCTTGGCCAAGGCGCGACTCACCGCCTTGTCTTCCAAAGCATTCATCGCTCTGGAGCTTGGGCCAATGAACCGGATATTGCAGCTCTCGCAAACGTCTGCAAAGTGGGCGTTCTCGGAGAGGAACCCGTAACCAGGATGGATGGCATCAACATCGGTGATCTCAGCGGCACTGATGATCCGATCAATGCGAAGATAGCTCTCGGAGCTCGGACTTTTACCGATGCAGATCGCCTCATCCGCCATCTGGACGTGCATGGAATTCGCGTCCGCCTCGGAATAGACCGCCACCGAACGGATGTTCAACTCCCGACAAGCCCGAATGATTCGAACTGCGATTTCGCCTCGGTTGGCGACCAGAATTTTCTCAAACATTGGCTTCTACGTAGTCCGAATTAAAGCGGGCGAATGCGGAACATCGGCTGCCCAAACTCGACTGGCTTGGCGTTATCGATCAAGATCTCTGCAATCACCCCGCGAACCTCGGCCTTGATCTCATTCATCACCTTCATCGCCTCAATGATGCAGACCACCGAATCAGGGTTCACTTCGGTGCCGATTTCGACGTAGTTGCCGGATTCAGGCGATGGAGCTCGATAAAGCGTTCCAATCATCGGCGACTTAATCTCTGCCAGATTCGAAGGAACGGAAGGAGCCACCACAGCAACCGGCACGGTGGAAACCGGAATCGCTCCTGGAATTTGTGCGGACGAAGGAGCGGGTAGCGGAACCGCGACATCTTCGTATTGAGCGACCTGCACACCACCACGCTTCAGGCGAATCTTGAAATCCTGCCGCTCGAGCTCGAACTCTGAAACTGAGTTCTTCTTCATGAGATCGATGATGGCTTTGATATCCTTCAGGTCCACGCAGTCCTCCGGGGGTTATTGCAACTAAACTCGTGCTGTTTCTCAGTATTCATTAAGCAAAAAAGCAGTGACCGACAGGTGACACTGCTTACGACAAAATTCCGAAATCGACGGCACGGTAGGGACAGCAAAATAAGCCGTCAAGAAGTAAAACCGCCTGCAACCTCCACGAAAAAGCACTCACTCCTGACGTAAGAAAACCCTCAAAACCGCGAACTGGCGGCTATTCGTTAATGTTAACGGCGGAAATCAGGCCCAAAATGTAAGAGAACGCACCGAATCCACTGATTTGGCCGCGACAGACAGGCGCAAGGAGAGAACGGTGACGGAACTCCTCGCGCGCATGAATGTTCGACAGGTGAATTTCAATCGTAGGGATCGCAACCGCAGCAATCGCATCCCGAAGGGCGATACTGGTGTGGGTGTAGGCCGCCGCGTTGATCACGATGGCATCAAAAACTCCCTTCGCTTCTTGAATCCAAGTAACCAGCTCGCCCTCGACATTCGACTGCTTGAAATCAACTTCAACAGATCGAACTTTCGCCTCTCGGCGAATCAATGCTTCGATCTCGGCCAAGGTAGTTCGACCGTATTTTTCCGGCTCGCGCTGTCCGAGCAGATTCAGGTTTGGTCCATTGAGGAAGAGAATCTTCATATCGGCTGGCCGAAGACTAGAAATGAGACCCAGGTTTGTCGACCCGATTTGCGCGCACTACAAACCAACCCAACAAGAACCAGCTGGGCCAACTTATCGCAGGAATGTAGAGCCCGAATTCCACAAATCCCTGCAAAAAAACACCAAGCAACCCGAGAAACACCGAAAACCCGAGCCAATCACCTTTACTTTTCCGATACAGTAAAACAAGGCCTGCTGACCAGAACGCCAAAAACGCCAACCCAGCTACGATTCCAGAGTCGGATGCCTGTTGGAGGTAGTCATTGTGAGCGAGCCGAGTCATCTCGGACTTGGGATCTTTGAGTTCTTTGTACCGAACCATGAAACTCCCCGGACCGGATCCGACAAATGGGAAATCCTTTATCGTTATCCAGGCTGCTTGCCAATAGTCCACCCGAGCGGACACGCTCGTCGCTCCGCGCCGGAAGTAGTCGTGATACTTCAAGGCAAAATCCAGCAGCCCCAAGGCAATAAGCCCAGAAATCACGATAACCCTCCATCTGGCGGAAATCTTGAGGTGAAGAAGCCCGGCGGCGATTTGAATCAGGGCGATCAGCCATCCCGCCTTGGAACCCGACCAATAAAGGCAGCTGATCGAAAGTCCAAGAATTGCCGTTGGGACCAACCACCGAATAGTGGTTGAAAAACCGCGAAGCGCACCCGCCAAACACCCCATCGAAACGGGAGTTAATAGCAGCAATGCGCCAGCAAAGGCGTTGGGATAGACCAACGTCGAATAGATGCGATTGCTCCCGATCTTTTGCAGAAACTCAGGGGGAAGGTCATTCCAATTGGGCAACGAATAGAGAAACCGACGTGTTTCCTCCAATCCTCCGAAGTGCTGTCGGAGACCAATCAGCAGAAGGACGGCGAACGCTCCTAACAATGCCATCCAGAAAGGTCCGAACCGGGAGATGTGAGTGAACGAGTAGACACCGACAAAGAACATCGCAACCGCAACCCCGAAATGCGGAATAACCGCCCAGCAAAGAGCCGTATCGACTGCGTAAAAGGCGGAGATGATTTGCAAACCAAACCAGACCAAGGGCAGGGCCAGCCAGACCCTCGAGATTCCGGTAACTTTCTTCGCAAAGAAAAGGCCGCCAAGCAGGACGACCAGCGCTAATCGATAGGCCCATGCCATCGGCCAAGGTGCAAGGACCGCTTCCAAATAACTGGAAGGAGTGGCAATCTGCGCGTCCATAATCACTGGATTCCCCCACTTGATGAGCGCAAATGCGATAAACAACCCCACCAGTCCGCTGTAGATCGCCTCCCATCCGTTCACTGTTTGCGGAATTACCTTTGAAGGCATGGCCAATCCTTCGCCGAATGCCCCGCAGGGGTCAAACCCGCACGATCATGCGAGGGACACGCATGAGCGTTTATCGCCCTCCGCTTGGCAATACTTCCGGATTGCAGGTTGGCCTGTGGTGTGCTGAGATGACTGATAGTCGTTCACTCACGACTGAAGTATCGAATCAACTGTGATCATCACGCGCAAACACCATTGGCCAACCGCTGCGAATATTCTCCCGGCTCCCGGGTGTCCGTGGGTTTCGTGTCCCAGAATCATCCAGATTGACAGCGCCAATCTTGTTTACGGTTCATAAACCCTCTTTACAGCTCCCCTCCAAGTCGTACCCCGTGAGAATCTTGATTTTGTTTCTCTTGTTCTCATTCCAGCCCCTGAGTCGTGCTGCGATCTCGGGCTATTTGGATATGGAGGGCGGATCGAACCGCGAGGCCATTACCACCAACATTCTAAACGCAGCAACGCGGGGAACCGGTGGGTCATGGTCGGTGAATACCCCTCTTACTCACCTGCTGGTCAGCACTTCGTTCGAGAGACCGCTGCTCCGGCCGGTGACCGTGGGGAGTTCGATTTACAACGACACTCAATCGTCGAGAAGCTTCGTGTATACCAATACAGCCTTCCGTCAATTCGCCACCTACAAGTTTGCCCAAAAGACTCCCAAACTCTCGTTCGGTCTCTACATGCGGTTGTCCGGATTCCGTAGCATGGACCACAGTTTTGACTTCGTCGCGGTTGAAGCCGGTGGCGATTTCCTCGTCGTCAACTTTCAAGACCGCGGTTCTGGTCTCGCCTATCGCGTCCACACGCTGGACCAAAACAACGTGGGCCCTGGTGGAGCAGGCTTGGGTGTTCCAGTGCCAGTGGCACAGAACAAAACGTACTGGATAACGTGCCTGTGGGATAAGGCCAACCTCGTGGCGACCCTCAAGGTTTACGATCCAGAAACTTGGCTCCTCGTCGGCACCAGCACCAACGTCACACTCAGTCGCGACGCTGAAAACATTTGCATCGGCCGCTATGACAATCACGGCGGCGCAGTTCAAAACTCCTCGACCTACTTCGATGATCTCATCTGGGATGTCACTGGTGCCTCCTATCCACTCTTTCCCGCCTCGAGAACCATCGTTGCGAACTCAGCCGCGCGGGCAGCAGTGGAGACGGCTTATAGCTCAGCTTCATCTGGTGACACCGTTCTCATTCCTTCCGGGAGCAATGCCTGGACAAGCCCGTTGAACCTTTCCAAAGCCTCCGTCACCATTTCCGGCATGGGGAGCAATACCTGCATCATCACCAACATCAGCGGTGGCAATGCCACTTTCAATGTCACGGGCGCCTTCACCACGATCAGCAATCTGCAGATCACTGGAATCCCGGGAGGGAACAACGGGCAAGGCGTCTCGACAGAAACCAAATACGTCCGCCTTTCGCACCTGCTGATTCGCGAACTTGCAGACGGGACATTTTTCAACGGCTACGGACTCATCGACCATTGTATCTTCATCAACTGCTCCCACATGGGACGCCACTTCGGCTACTCCCCCGGAGGAGGCGTGGTGCGCGCCGAGCAATATCCCCTTCCCTTCAACAGCACCAACTACGTCGTGTGGGAAGATTGCGGCATTGAGATCACGCCCAACATGACCTCGTCCGCCGGATCATCCATCGTCCTCTTCTCCTCGCAAGAAGCCGCCAGCTACATCGTTCGCCACAGCAACATCAAGGTGAGCAAACTCAATATCGCTCCTGCGTTCGATTACCACGGGAATGATCCCGGCATCGCAAACCTGCGCGGCGTCTGCGGAGGCCAAATCTACAAGGTGAACTTCACCATCGTACCACCAGCCACTTTCTACGGAAAGTTCGTGGACGTCCGCGGCGGTCAACTCCTCGTCTACTCCAACACCATC
>Ga0154020_10004558_pt1 | contig 16503 bp, 9 predicted proteins | sample Klosneuvirus_201_FD_109709 | JGI IMG/M metagenome (GOLD analysis project Ga0154020, IMG submission 109709) | Active sludge microbial communities from wastewater, Klosterneuburg, Austria - Klosneuvirus_20160825_MG | ecosystem: Engineered > WWTP > Aerobic digester > Activated sludge | place...
GCGTTAATAACCAAAAGAAGGACAATAATCACTGCATTTTTACCGACTACCAACATATACGTGGGGTTAATATCTAATCTGAAACAATTTTACTCAATAAACGATTTATATTCTGATCTGTTAACTTAAATAATCATGCCAGAAACCGTATTGCAAGCCGAGGGCTTAACAAAAATTTATAAATCTGCTGAGCGGGATTTAACCGTGCTCGATAACGTGTCGTTTGAGGCGAAGGAGGGCACCAGCCTTTCCATCATTGGCCCTTCGGGTAGTGGTAAAACAACGTTGCTCGGTTTGTGTGCTGGTCTGGATGTTCCCTCATCGGGAACGATCTCGCTAATGGGCTTTAAGTTGAACGTTATGGATGAGGACGATCGCGCCTACATCCGAAATAGATTTGTTGGATTTGTATTTCAGAATTTTCAATTGCTACCCACCCTCACGGCTCTTGAAAATGTTATGATTCCGTTAGAATTACGAGGCGACCGAAATGTGGAGCCCCTGGCTAAAGATTTATTGGCTCGTGTGGGCTTAAGTGAGCGATTTAATCATTATCCGTCACAGCTTTCGGGTGGCGAACAACAACGGGTAGCGATGGCACGCGCGTTTATCACTTCACCCCGGATTTTATTTGCCGATGAACCTACTGGCAATTTAGATGAAGAGAATGCGCACCAAATAACAGATTTACTTTTTGGCATGAACCGCGAAGAAAAAACAACACTGGTGTTGGTAACCCATAATCTCGAACTGGCCCAGAAAACACAACGAATTTTACAAATGAAAGGTGGCAAGTTGGTGAATGAACAGATTCTGAATTTGGTATGATCGAATACATCATTAAAATAAAGCGTGAGGTTCGGTCTATTTTTCGCGACCGGTGGGTGTGGGCCATGGCCTGGCGAGATGGACGACATAATTTTTCGCGGCTGTTTCTTTTCGTGGCCTCTCTAATCTCAGGGATTGCAGCTATCGTAGCCATCGGATCATTGAACTATGCCATGCAGGATGAGTTGGATAGAAATGCAAAGGAATTGTTGGGGGCCGACCTTGTTTTAAATAGCAATAAACCGTTTGATACAAGTTTTATAAAAAAAATTGATACGGCTGGCCGCCAGTTTGCCAAAGATGCAGACATGGCATCGATGGTCATGTTTATGAACACGAAACAAAGTCGTTTGATAAAGCTGACTGCTCTAGAGGGTGAGTTTCCTTTTTATGGAGACTTGGTAACACAACCAGCCAATGCGCACGAGCGAATGCAGTCGGGTAACTATGCTATGCTGGATGAATCACTGGCGCGCCAGTATGAAGTGAGCTCTGATGACACAATAAAAATCGGAAGCCTGAATTTTATTGTTGTCGGAGTGGTTGAAAAGTTTCCGGGTGGTGGCGCTCTTACCGCTACACTGGCCCCGGCCGTCTACATCTCCATGTCGGCCTTAGATTCAACGGGGTTGGTGCAATTTGGTAGCCGGGTTAATTACAGTTTGTTTGTTAAAACGGTTTCCGATAAAGAAACGGAAACGTTGATTAAAAGCGTGAAGCCGCTTATTAAAGATTTGGGCTATTCCTACGATACAATTGAAGAGCGGAAGGATGATTTAGGCGATGGATTCCGATCCGTTTATCGTTTCTTTTCCATGCTTGCTTTTGTTGCTTTAATACTAGGATGCATAGGGGTAGCTAGTTCAGTTCATATTTATGCACGCGAGAAGCGCGATGAAGTAGCCGTACTTCGCTGTGTGGGGTCATCGGGCTGGCAGGCTTTTAATATTTACTTTATTCAGATTTTTGTATTGGGCGTAGTGGGTAGTTTTATTGGCGCTGCATTGGGCGTAGGTATTCAACAGATTATCCCGTATGCTTTTGGAGAATATCTTCCCCTGGAATTACAATTTGATATTTCATGGCGTGCGTTTGGTGAGGGAGTTTTTGTTGGGATTTTAGTTTCGGTCTTATTTTCCATTTTGCCTTTGGTGGCGGTTCGGTTTGTTCCACCTCTTTCGGTGTTGCGTGCCGACTTCACTCCGGTACGTACCTTTTCTAAAGTACGATGGGTCACCATGATTCTTATCGGCTTGTTTCCTATTATCGCGGCCGCTTATCAAACCCGGAGTTTTTTAATAGGCGGATCTTTCACCTTGGGATTAGCGGTTGCGCTGGCCAGTTTAATGTTGGTGGCTATTGGATTACTTTTTTTGGTTCGAAGATTCTTTCCCCGAAAGGGAACATTCATATTTCGTCATGCCTTATCAAATTTGTTCAGGCCCAATAATCAAACGCAGGTGTTGTTAGTAACCATCGGCTTAGGTGCGTTTATCATTGCAACGTTAAATATCATTCAAAGCAGTTTACTGAATCAGGTAGAGTTTAAAGGCAACACGAATCAATCCAATACGATCTTGTTTGATATTCAATCTTCGCAGCGCGATGCCGTGGTTAATCTGGTCACGAAACATAATCTTCCGATCAATCAGGTGGTGCCTATTGTTACCTGTCGCCTAAGCGAAATCAAGGGCCGCTCTATCGATGAGTTGCAGAAAGATGATACGGTGAAGATACCTAACTGGGCCATGACGCGTGAGTACCGGGTCACCTATCGCGACAGTTTACATGTGTCGGAAGAATTGTTGAAGGGCGAGATTCATTCCTTAAAGAAAAATCAAACCGATTCAGTATGGGTAAGTATTTCAGAAGGCATGCACGAAACTTTGCAGCTTGGTGTTGGCGATTCACTTGTATTTGATGTGCAGGGTGTACCTATTAAAACTTTTATTAGTGGTATCCGCAAAGTAGATTGGCCGGAAGATCCTCCTAATTTTATTTTTGTCTTCCCGAACGGGGTTTTGGAAAATGCACCGCAGATCTGGGTTGTCTCTACACGTGTTGATGACCCACAAAACGTAATTCAATTTCAACAAGAGCTCGTTTTCGGATTCCCCAATGTTTCGCTCATTGACTTGCGCTTGATTTTAAGTACAGTCAATGAGCTATTTAGCAAAGTGGGTTTAGTGGTTCGCTTTCTGGCTTTGTTTAGTATTATTACCGGACTGGTTGTATTGGCTGGTGCGGTTATGAATAGTCGGTTTGCCCGGATTAAGGAAAACGTATTATTAAGAACGATTGGAGCTCGTACCAAACAAATTATGTTAATCACCTTGATTGAATATGGCTATGTAGGAATTTTTTCTGCCATTACCGGAATGATTCTTTCGCTGGGCGGAGGTTGGTTACTGACTAAATTTTTCTTTGAAGTTCAGTTTTCTGTTAATGTATTGGAACTGGCTATTATTTCTATAGGGGTTGTTATACTTACTATTGTTATCGGTTGGTGGAATTCACGCGAAGTAATCTCCACGCCCCCCTTGCAGGTATTGCGTAAGGAGGGTTAACTTGGGGCATGCGAACGTGGATGGCAAGTAGGGGTCTATTAATAATACTTATTCAGGGTGCAGCTATTCTCGCCTGGGCCGAACCCCCTAAAATAAAATTCGTAGAGAATAAATGTCAATGGCCGGAAGCCATTCATTTTGCCGCCAAAATCCCGGGTGGTTCCATGCAAGTGAAGCCGGGGGGATTTGCCTATACATTCATTGATCAAAATCGCTTAACAGAACTTCATGAACAAGGCCATACAGAGGCTGAAGTTTCAATACGTGATATCGATTTAAAAATTCATGGACATCAGGTAAACGTAAATTTTATCGGTTCTAATAGAAATGCTACTTCGACTTCTTTCGGTAAGCAGCCTGAAAATTATAATTATTTTCTAGGCACAGATTCTTCTCGCTGGAGTTCGAATGCAGGGGCGTATGAAGGAGTTGTTTATGAAAACTTTTATACAGGTATTGATCTGAAAGTTTATTCGCAGGGTAATCATGTTAAGTATGATTTTAATGTGGCCGCTGGTGTCGACCCTTCCCAAATTCATTTTGCATATAGCGGTGCCGATCGGATCTACTTAAACTCAGGCGACCTGAATATTAGCGCTTCCAAATTTTCATTTGTAGAAAAAAAGCCAATTGCCTATCAGATTATGGATGGTCAAAAAGTATTTATTGAATGTGAGTATGTACTAAGTAATGATCAGGTTCATTTTAGCTTTCCAAAATCGTATGACTCCTGCTATCCGCTAGTTATCGATCCGTTGTTGATATTCTCAACATACTCAGGTTCAACGGCCGACAACTGGGGAAGCACTGCTACTCCGGGAGAGCGCGGAACATTATATTCTTCTGGAGTGACCAACCATCATCTCAACGGAGATTTCCCCGCAACACCCGGAGCTTTTCAGATTACTTATGGTGGTGCGTATGATATTGCAATTTTAAAATATGATTCAACAGGCAGCCAGTTGTTGTATGCTTCGTATCTGGGTGGAAGTGACAATGAGTCGCCCCATAGTTTGGTGATGAATGCACAAAATGAATTATTAGTATTAGGTACCACAAGTTCAGTTAATTTCCCTACTACAGCCGGTGCAATCGACAATTCATTTAATGGTGGTGTGCCGGAGGCAAACGTTATTCCTTATTTTAATGGATCAGATATTTTTCTTGCTAAGATCAGTGCCAATGGTGGTCAGCTGGTGGCGAGTACCTACTTGGGAGGTGCAGCCAACGATGGATTAAATTCTCAAGTAAGTCCGTTGGTTGCTAACTATGGTGACGAGCTTCGTGGTGATTTAATTACAGATGAACTGGATAATATTTATATCAGTACAGTAACCTCTTCGCCTGACTTTCCAGTGGGCAATAGTTTTGGATTAACCTATAGGGGTGGCATTACGGATGCGCTCATCCTTAACATAAGCGCAGATTTATCGAATATTATTTGGGGATCTTTTTTGGGTGGCAATGCTGCGGATGCTTCACATACAATTAAAACAGACGCTACCGGCAATTTGCTGGTGGCAGGAGGAACGGCCAGTGTAGATTTCCCAACTACAGCCGGTGTTCATCAACCTGCCCATGCTGGCTTTGTAGATGGTTGGATGACGAAGATTTCAAGTGATGGTTCCGCAATACTCATTTCTACCTTCACCGGTACACCAGCATTCAATCAGGTTTATTTTATCGATCTTGATTTGAATGAAAATGTTTATGTGTACGGTCAGACTACGGGAAGTTTTCTAGTGACTCCTGGTGTTTATTCCAACGCGAACAGCGGGCAATTTTTACAGAAGTTTGATAAAGATCTAGAGTCATTACTATTCTCAACCGTGTTCGGTGCAGGCAGAGGTATTCCAGATATTTCGCCAACGGCCTTTCTTGTAAATGATTGCAATAATATCTACATGAGTGGATGGGGCGGTTTGATCAATAGCAGTCGCGGCTTTTGGAACAGTGGCACGCAGGGGATGCCTGTAACGGCAGATGCGATTCAGAAAACCACGGCTGGTTCGGATTTCTATTTTATTGTTCTTACCGATGATGCTTCCGAACTTTTATACGCTACTTTTTTAGGAGGCACGCAATCGCCTACACATGTGGATGGAGGTACGAGCCGGTTTGATAAAGGAGGTATTGTTTATCATGCGGTATGTGCAGGATGTGGCGGTGGGTTTGATGATTTTCCAACTACATCCAATGCCTGGAGCCAACAAAACCTGAGTCTCAATTGTAACAATGCCGCGTTCAAATTTGATTTATCATCATTGAAAGCGCGCATCCAAACAAACTCTGTGAAGTTTGACATGCCCGGACTTACAAAAATCTGTATGCCCGATCCGATTGTGTTTCAAAACAAAAGTACTGGCGGTCAGTTTTACGAATGGGATTTTGGCGATGGCGGACAATTTTTCAGACAAGACACTGCCTATGTTGTGCATGCCTATCAGGCTCCAGGCACGTATCGGGTAAAATTACTGGCTGTTGATATTGGCACCTGCGTAGGTAAGGATTCAACGTTTACCACGGTAACCGTTTCGAAACCAATGGGCTTTGCAGGCCCCGACCAAGTAATGTGCTTTGATGCGGGGGCACGTTTGATAGCTGTAGGGGGTGTATCGTATTTATGGGAGAACGGGGATAAAACATTTACGTCTACACAAGCTTCGCCCATGGTTAATCCTACTGAAGACGATGGTTATGTGGTTACTATCACCGATGCCAATGGGTGTAAAGTAAAGGATACGGTTAACGTTGAAGTAATACCCGGCATCGATTTGAAATTTGAGTATGCTAAATTTTATGATTGCTTCTCACGGCCTACTTTAAGCGTTGAGAACCTGACCGATCCTACCGAAAATGTTTTTTTTGATTTTGGCGATGGCATTACTTCCGATCTGGATGAGACTAAACATGACTATTCGGAGGATGGCGTGTATAACGTTCGATTAGTAGGAACAAGGGAGTCTTGTGTTTATGAAGAAGCTAAGCCCATACGAGTTTTTGAATTAAAAGTTCCGAATGTGATTACGCCTGATGAAAATCCGGAGAATAATACCTTCGTTTTGTTGTATGGTGGGAATAAATTATCATCCTCCGCACTTACAGCCAAGGTGGTAATCTATAATCGCTGGGGCGGAAAAGTTTATGAGAACAACAACTATCAGGATGATTGGGATGGCGGTAATGTGGATGCCGGTGTTTATTACTATACCATTGACGTAGAAGGCGAAACTTCCTGCAAGGGGTGGGTGCATGTGATTAAGTAATTTTTAGTCATCGATTCACTGATAAAAATGAATGGAAAAAATCTGTGAATCTGTGGCTATCAATTTAAAACTGAAAATAGATGAAAGGCTGAACGCTGGCCGATTTGGTTTGAATAATCAATAGAATAATTGATAAGACCACCGCTGCTTTTCCCGCCAAGGGAATATTTGTCATCCACACTTCGGCTTTGCGTTCGATGCCAGCCGGAATAAAGTGAAGAATGTATCCCAGGACCATTAGAAAGAGAACGCTTCGGTACCCAAATACAAACTCAAGAAAGACCTGCGGGTTAAAGTGACCTACTATTTGATTGATCATTTGCTGTGCAGCATCCATGGATAAAGCCCGAAAGAAAATCCAACCCAAGCATACGAAATGAAATGTAAAAAGAATACTAAAGAAGTTGCTTGCGGACTTGATTGTTTGATTTTTAGGCGGGGAAATCTGCAAAGATGAATAAAGTTTGTGAACAGTTAGCGCTATTCCATGCAACCCGCCCCATAGTATAAACCGGAAAGCAGCGCCATGCCACAACCCACCCAATAGCATCGTAAGCATTAGATTGACATACGTTCTTACTTTTCCTTTTCGATTACCACCTAAGGAGATATAGACATAGTCGCGCAACCAAGTGGAGAGTGAAATATGCCAGCGCCTCCAAAAATCAGTAATGTTTTTCGCCTGATAGGGTGAGTCGAAATTAATGCTGAATTGAAATCCCAAAAGCAAGGCAATACCAATCGCCATATCCGAGTAGCCAGAGAAATCGCAATAGATTTGAAGCGCATAACCATAAACGCCAAAAAGATTTTCAAGGCCTGTATATAAGGTTGGGTTTTCAAATACCCGATCTACAAAGTTTAAGCTGATGTAATTAGAGATGATCGCTTTCTTAATTAGCCCCGTACAGATCAGATAAACACCGCGACCAAACATTTCGCGCGATACAAAGGTTGGCTTAGAGAGTTGTGGTAAAAACTCAGTAGCCCGCACGATAGGCCCAGCCACCAATTGCGGGAAGAAGGAAACAAAGAACGCATAGTCGAGCAAGTGATCAACTGGTTGTAGTCTCTTTCGATAGACATCGATGGTATAACTGAGCGACTGAAAAGTGAAAAATGAAATGCCTACGGGAAGAAAAATATCAAAAGGCACATACTCAATACCTGCGGCTGTGCTGAATATCTCGTGTAAAAAATTTGTGTATTTAAAATATCCGAGCAGGCCCAGGTTTGCAATCAGACTTAACGCTAACAAAGAACTTCTCTTCCAGGGTGTATGGGTTTTGTATATAAATTGGGCGAGACTAAAGTCAATAACGGTTGTACTTAGGAGCAAAAGAAAGTAAATGCCACTTGATTTATAATAAAAATAGAGTGAAAAGAGAATGACGAAAAGAAATTTAGGTCTGTGTGTTTTGCTCAACAGTATATACCCTGTTAAGAATGCTGGAAAGAGCAGGAGAAAAAAGCCGCTATTAAAAAGCAACGGTTCATCCGGATTGTATGCAAACTGCTCGGCTAGCTTATGGATGTCGATATCGAACATATTCATTATAGCCTTTTATCAATGCTTCATACAATAGACTAGCCTGTAATTTATAACCCGCTTTATTAAAATGAATCCCATCGGGTTGCATCAGATCATTATTTTTCCATTTATCTGCCGAATGCTTGCCGCCCCCGCTCGTATAAAGATCCCAGTAAGCAAGTCCATGCGCATCAGCATATTCAATGATTTTACTTCTGATTATCTCAACTCCGGGGTTTCTGCGGGTTTTCTTTTTATAAAAATCGATGGGCGTAGTAAGCAGGAATAGCGCGTTCGGATTGTTACTTTTTAATTGGGTTACGAGTGTGTCAAGTTGCGTTAGAAATTTCGGATCAATGTAAGGATGATCAATGGCTTCGTTAGTTCCTAATGAAATAATTATAAGGTCGGGCGTGAGCTCATGAGTTTGTTCAGCAAAATATGAAGCCTCTACAAAGTGTTTTGCTTTGGCCCCGTTACCGCCTGTAGCGTGATACAGTACTCCAGACTTTCCATTTTCCAATGACAAACCGAAAAGTGTGAATTGATTTTGTGAAGGTGATGATTGCAGCGTTTGAAATTCAATTTGATTCACGCTAAGTGGAAGTAAAATCCGTGACGTGTTTTTCGTTTCGAAGGTATAAGGTCCTACGTAAGCCAGATATTGGCCTACCGAATCTTTCACCACCAGGTTATAGCTGCTAAAATCTTTCTGAAAGAAGAAAGTGACTTTGTTGAATGAGTTATTTAAACTATCCAATGATTTCGTTTGTAAGAGGATGGAGGCTTCTGTGGCCTTCGTTTGCAGTGTCATGGCACCAATGCCAATGGGTAAGGGTTGATTGGTATAGATTATTCGTTTTGATTCCCATTCGGCCGATGACGAAGAGCGAATAGTTTGTGGTTCGTTGGTTCTTGCCACCCGACCCGGAAACACAAGGCCTCGGCCGGCATTTCCAAATTCGTGTTGCATGAGTGCTCTTATGGCTTGTGTTAAATAGTCGGCCTGTATGTGCGAGTCGCCAATATGTAAAATGCTGACTACGGTTTGTTGTTCCTTTTTTAATCTGTATAACTTATCATAAAAGGGAGCCAACGCTACTGAGTTACTAATACTATTAGAATCTGATTTAATAAAATCATAGGTTGGTATAATTTGAAAGGCAACCGTATCCTGAGCCATTAGCCCAGGGCTTAAAAAAAGCAATTGCCATACGATCAGATATCTAGTCATACCGATTCTCTTCATAAAGCAATGCGTCTGCTAATTTTTTTGCCAGCTTGCGGCCACCGCGAAAATTCAAGTGGGTATAATCTTTAGCAGCCAGCGGGGGCATAGCTGACGTAAACTTAACGATACTATTTTCGCCACCCATAGCACTATATAAATCCCAAAAGGCAATGTTAGTTTTTCGTGCAATCTCCCATTGCGCATCGCGCATACGCGGAATAGCGGGAAGTGTTTTGATTTCTCCGTCAACATTTCCACCCCGGTCACTAATACCAATCAATACAATGCTGGCCTTGGGAAAGATTCCTTTCAGGCGATTAACAACTTTAATCATCCGGGTCTGGTAGGCACGGTAATTCATGGAATCGTTTTCGGTTACCAGATTTAATCCATATTGTAATAAGATTAATTTGTAATCCTGGTACTGATTAAACTGTTGCAAAAGTTCTTCTGAAATTGAAGATAGTCCCATGCCTGAATTTCCACGCATAGAAAAATTATCTACATAAACTCCAGGGCCATTTTCAAAACTTACGCCATATACCAGCAAACTATCGGGATTCTGAAATTGTAGTTTTATCGATTTAAAATATTTTCCTTCTATTACCTCCTGCTGAAGCGTTTCAGATTGAATCAAGTCTGTGTTGGATAGTATTGTATCGTTCAACGTCAGCGCAAGCGAAGACGCTTTTCTGTTTATATAAAATAGTCGAATGATTTCGAATTTGTTGGTGAGTTGTTTACGGCCGGGTTTGTATTCTAATTCGTTTTGCTCGAGTGGTACAAACGAATGCCCCGAGATTCCTAATGGTGCATTTGGACTTTGTTTTCCAACCATGGAATAGGTTAGCCAGTTTGAAAAGGAATGTTGGATAGTTGTTCGGAACTGCGTTACCTCAGAGGTAATTGGAACAAACCCTACACCGCGTCCTCCATAAAGATTTTGTAAGGTGTCGCGAAAGCTTCCGCAAAGAACATCGCCTTCTATGAAGGAGTCACCAAAGAAGGCTATTCGAACGGGGTTTCTATTTACTTTTTTAAGTGCCTGAAAAAACACCTTCATTACATCTTTGTTCTTGCTGAAATCCTCCAGGCAGGTTTTGCCATTAGGACAAGGACTCTCATTTGAAGGAGCCTCGACAATTGGCTTTGGGGTCGGTTCTGTTATAACTGTATCGGACACGGGCAAGGAATCTTGTGCTACGATCGCTAATGTTGAATCGTGAATGATTTCTTTTCTTTGGATATCAGAAAGCAGATTTACTTTTTTAAACGAAAAAAATTCTCTGTTACCAGAGGGGAGGAGCGAAGTCGCAAGCAGGACGACAATGATCACCAGCATTAACCAAAGCGATTGTGTCAACTGGTTTTTTTGCATGCGTTATTTTTCGACTCTCAAGTATAGGCATGTTAATTGGGATTTGAAAGCTAATTAGATCGTAAGGGCACTGCGCCCAACGCTAAAATATGTGGTGTGTACTACCCTAATAATTCTTTTGCATACCAACCTCGAACCGCTAATATATTTTCTGTATGTTTCTAACAGGCTACTCCATAAATTGGCCTACTTGAAACCTCATCAAATCACGATTTAAATACCATAAGTATGTCTAACCCAACTAAAATCATTGGTCTGTTAATCATCCTCTTTTTGTTCTCAGGATTTAATGGTGTAGCCCAATCGGGAAATGAGCTTGCACAAGCAGCTAAAGGATTGAAATTGAGAAGCATTGGACCTGCCTTGATGGGCGGCCGGATTGCTGACATTGCTGTAAATCCTAAAGACAGAAGTAACTGGTACATCGCGGTGGGTTCTGGAGGCGTGTGGAAAACAAACAACAGTGGTATTACCTGGACACCCGTATTCGATGATCAGTCTTCGTATTCAATAGGCACTGTATCAATCGATCCGAATAACACCGATGTAGTTTGGGTGGGAACGGGAGAAAATGTAAGTGGCCGACATGTGGGTTGGGGAGATGGGATTTACAAAAGCCTCGATGCAGGAGCAACCTGGCAGCGGATGGGCTTAAACAAATCGGAACACATTGGGAAGATCCTTATTGATCCAAGGAACAGCAACGTAGTTTTTGTGGCAGCCGAAGGACCACTTTGGGCGCCCGGTGGTGAGCGGGGATTATATAGGACAACCGATGGCGGAAAAACGTGGCAAGCCGTACTTCAAATTGATGCAAACACAGGAGTGACAGATATTGAATTTGATCCGTCTAACCCTGATGTGCTTTACGCAGCCGCTTATCAGCGCAGAAGACAAACCTGGTCACTTCTGGCTGGAGGTCCACAATCCGGTATTTATAAGTCATTGGACAATGGTGCAACATGGAAGAAATTAACAACGGGCTTGCCCAAAGCAGATCTCGGAAAAATTGGACTGGCCGTTACCCCAGCCAATCCGCAGTTAGTCTATGCTACTATCGAATCAGATGATAAAAATAAAGGCTTTTACCGTTCTACGAACAAAGGGGAGAGCTGGGAGAAGCGCAGCAATTATATTTCCGGTGGAACCGGACCCCATTATTATCAGGAAATTGAAGCCTCACCACAGCATCCAGATCTCATCTATCAAATGGATGTGTTTTTCCAGGTGACACGAGATGGTGGAAAGAGTTTTGATAATTTAGGAACGGGACGTGAAAAACACAGCGACAATCATGCGTTGTGGATTGATCCAGACAATGGCAAGCATCTCCTTGCAGGGACAGATGCCGGTTTGTATGAGACGTTTGATGAAGGCACCACCTGGAGGCATTTCCCGAACCTACCGGTTTCTCAGTTTTACAAAATTTCTTTAGACAATGCCGTACCCTTTTATAACATCGTAGCAGGCGCACAAGATTTGGGTACGTTGATTGGACCTTCACGAACTCGAAATGTGGAAGGTGTACGCAATCAAGATTGGTATGTCCCGTTGGGTGCAGATGGCTATGATGCCGCTTTCGATCCAAAAGATCCGAACACGGTCTATATGGAAATACAGGGAGGATCGTTACATCGGCTCAACCGACAAACGGAAGAGGTGATGAACATTCAACCACAACCCTCAGCCGAAGAAGCACCGGAACGATGGAATTGGGATAGCCCCATATTGGTAAGTCCTCACAATAGTAATCGGCTGTATTTTGGATCGCAGCGTGTGTGGCGAAGTGAAAATCAAGGTAATGCATGGACACCCATCAGTGGAGATTTGACTACCAATGTCAATCGCTACGAACTTCAAATGATGGACAGGGTTCAAAGTGTAGACGCACTTTATGATAATGGCGCGATGTCACATTACGCTACGCTTACTTCTATTTCTGAATCACCGATTACAGCAGGTTTGTTGTACACCGGGTCAGATGATGGATTGATTCATGTGAGTGAGGATGGAGGTGCCAACTGGAGAAAAAGTCAACCCTTATTAAAGGTTCCGGCAAGATCTTTTATCAACGACATTGAAGCTTCACAGCATGATGCGAATATTGTGTTTGCCATTGCCGATGCGCACAAGTTCGGGGATTTCAATCCTTATGTTTTTATGAGTTCCGATAAGGGAAGATCCTGGAAATCCATTGCCGGAGATTTACCATTAGGAACCATCGTGTGGGTAATCAAACAAGATCATAAAGATAAAAACCTATTGTTTTTAGGAACCGAGTACGGCATTTATTTCACGGTAAATAATGGAGTAAACTGGACAAAACTAAATGGGGGAGTGCCTACCATTTCCTTTCGTGATTTGGAATTGCATCAGCGTGACGATGATCTGGTGGGCGCGACCTTCGGTAGAGGATTATACATTTTAGATGATTATGCCCCGCTACGGGAAATTAGCCAGGCGGTAAATGGAAAGGCAAACAAACTATTTACGGTTAGGGATGCCTGGTGGTATAATCCAAATCTTCCTATGCAGGCCAAAGGGATGCCTACGTTAGGCTCGACATTTTATGTTGCTGATAATCCTCCGTTTGGTGCTGTGTTTACCTACTACATCCATGAGTTACCAAAAACTTCAAAAGAAAATCGTCAAACGAAAGAGAAATCATTAAACGAACAGAAGGCAAGCGTTCCGTTTCCGGGATGGGAAATCTTAAGAAACGAAGTGAAGGAAGCAGAGGCTGGTGTTTTACTGTTGGTGCGAAATGAAAGCGGAGCACCCATACGTTGGATCGAAGGCGCAACCAGTAAAGGAACAAACCGTGTCAACTGGGATTTACGTTTATCGCCCCCAGACCCGATCAATTTATCCAAGCCAACATTTCAGCCACCGTGGGCTGGCTCACCTCAAGGACCATTAGCAGCGCCCGGAACATACAGCGTAGAACTCTTTGTACTTAACAATGGCAAATTACAATCTCAGGGAAGACCTCAACAATTTAAGGTGAAGCCTCTGTATGAAATCCCACCAGCAGACTTGAAAGCGATTGCATCGTTTCAGGAAAAAACAAGTGGGCTTTATAGACAAATTTCTGGAGCTAACAGGAAGCTGAGTGAGGCAAGCGAAAAATTGCGCTACATGAAAGCAGCATTAAAGCAAACTGCCAAAGCTTCACCCGAACTGTTTGAAACATTGAATACTTTAAATAAAAGTTTGGCAGATCTACGCGTACAATTGACGGGAGATCCTATTCTTGAAAAGATGAATGAACCCATAACTCCCTCCATCATGTCGCGGGTGGGTCATGTTGTAAATGGACATTGGGATACTACGCAACTACCAACGGAAACGCAGAAAAAGAACATTGAAATTGCCGAAGCTGGTTTCAAAACTTTCCAAACAAGTTTCGATGTGTTTTTTAAAGCTCTGGCTAGTTACGAAAAGGCACTTGAAAATGCGGGAGCGCCCTGGACACCAAATAGGGGTGAAGAGTGAGAGATCAATGAATTGATCAATAGCGTGAGGCCTAATGAAGTGTTTTGCGGCAAACACTACCAACGTTTGAGTTTATCCACTACTGCGCAAACTTTTTGTTGACGGTTCGTGCCGTTTAGTAAGCCTGAATTAATACATCAGTCGGGATGTTTAACTTTTCGTGAAGTTGTCGAATCATGTCCAACGATAGCTTTCTCTTCTTATTCAAAATTTCACTCGCTCTACTCTTTAGTCCAACGACTTTTGCTAAGTCCGTCTGTGTATACCCAAGTTGTTCCATTCTAAATTTGATCGCTTCTATTGGGTCGGGCAAGTCAATGGGGAAGTGCTCATTTTCGTATTGCTCAATTAATATTCCTAATATTTCAAGTTCGTCCCCTTCTTTGGTCTCTTTTTTGGCGTCAAAAATTAATTCAAGTCTGTCAAGCGCTTGTTGATAGTCCTTTTTGGTCTTTATTAGTTTTAAGTTCATAGTTGTCAAATTTTGTTTGCGTCAATTCTGTCGTATTCTTTGTGGGTCCCAATGAACCGTATCCAGATCATTTGATACTGGAAATTAATCTTAACAATTAGTCGGTAGTTATTTCCTTTTATATTGAATACGACTCTGTTGCTCCCAAGAATACTAGCCGAAAGGTACTCTTTCTTGATTTCGTTGGTATTTTTCCACTCACTCTGTTCAGCTTCTCGATACCAGGATTTAAGTTGTTGTTCACAGTCCGAATGCTTTGTCCAAAACTCTCGGAGTACCTTCTTAGCAATTACTCTCAAGGATTAATCTTTTGTCAAAGGTAGCCTAAAGTTCCCGTATTGGGAAATTTTATTTGAGATATTTTCTTTGATTTTGACCGTCCTGAGGTATGACCGCCAACCTTTAGATTTGTTTCATCATAGATACGTGAGTGTATAAAACGTTGCGAGGTTTAGGAGGACTTAGCAATGAAGCGAAGCGGAATACTAAGGCCGACCTGCCGAGTCTTGTCCCATGTGACCGAACGAAATTAAGAAACGAAAACTACAATGCAACCCAGAACCCCCGCAATGTTTTATACACACAGTGTTGTGCGTAGTTTTTTTTACCATGTTCTTCTTATCTCGTCAACTTTATCAATAAGTACTTTCAAGGTTTTGTTAGTTTTCCAGTCCCTATAATTCTTTGTCATCTCATTCACTAAATCATTGTACGCCTTCTTGTCATCGTCTGCCATCATTATCTCAGTCCCCACATATGATGAAAATCTTTCTAATTCTGTGCAACATTCCTGTGTCGTTGAACAGCACTTAAATCTGTCGGCCAACTCTTTGGGGTACTTCTTTGCATAACTTAACGCGTGAGAACCAACTACCTCGGCTAATGCACCGTCCGCTTTGTCAACGATCTTGATGAATATAGGGAAGTAGTAGTCCCGAGTCTTCTTTTGCTTTGAAGTCAGGCTGTCCATACACTTAAAAGTTATGTAGTTGTCAGAGGGTGCAATACTATCTTTAAGAATCCACTGTCCAACAGTCCTTAAGTCAAGGTCGGCCAAGTAGTAATAATGATATTTGCTCCTTAAGGTATCAGTCCGTTGACCGCTACAAAGTCCACTGCTAATTGAGGTTAAGGTCACTATTAATATTACTACTCTCATTTTTTCGAAAAAAATTACGCACAACATCCGAATATACGTATTACGCATAGATTCTTTATATAAGTAAGAAAAGGTACTTCTAGCCAGCTATATAGGCGATAAAATATGCCTCATCAATTATCTTCCATAGTAATCAGGTCTTTCAGACCTGGCTGATCTTATTTATTTCAGATAAAACCACTTAGTTTATAGGCTAGCATGCCTACCCATTCGCGAATCATTGTATGCCAGATTTGTAGCGAATCTACGCGTGGAATGAATAGGACGTCTGGGGTAAACTTCCTTTCATGAATTAGAAAATCCGTACTGAAGGTATCACAAGGCCAATCAATTTTTGCAAAACAAGCGCGTGATCTGCGCATGTGAAAGGCGGAGGTGATCAGTAAACAATCACGTGAAGAAACAGAATCTTTCAGCATCTCTTTTATGGCTACTGCCGATTCATTTGTGTTGCGCGATTCGTTTTCTATTATGAGATCCTGATCAGGAACTCCCATTAGTATTAATGCATCCGCAATTTCATCGGCCTCCTGCGTTCGTCTTTCTGTTAAACTTCCACTGCCACCCGAAATAAGA
>Ga0154020_10004559_pt1 | contig 16502 bp, 16 predicted proteins | sample Klosneuvirus_201_FD_109709 | JGI IMG/M metagenome (GOLD analysis project Ga0154020, IMG submission 109709) | Active sludge microbial communities from wastewater, Klosterneuburg, Austria - Klosneuvirus_20160825_MG | ecosystem: Engineered > WWTP > Aerobic digester > Activated sludge | place...
CGAGGTCTACCGCGAACACTGGAACTGGTTCATGCAGCGCAGTGAACGGCCGTACATCGTGCCGATGACGTCGGGCTGGGACAGGCGGCCCTGGGGCGGCAGCGAAGACCCCGGGCGCGACGGCTCGGTGTCGACGGTGGCGCAGTTCAGGCAGCACCTGCAGGCCGGCCACGACACGATCCGCCGTCATCCCGACAAGACGCTGGGCCTGGGCGTGCTGTGCTGCTGGAACGAGTTCGGTGAAGGGTCCTACATCGAGCCGACCCGCGCGCTGGGTCTGCAGTACCTGCAGGCCGTGAAGGCCGTCTTCGGCGGCCGGCCATGACGGACGGCCGCGTTCGTGTCGGGCCCGCGGCCGCAGCGCCCCCCTGCCGCATCTGCGGCAGCATGCAGGTGGCCGCGCGCCACACGGCGCTGGAGATGATGAACGGCACACGCGAAGCCCATGCCTACGCGCAGTGCGCCGCGTGCGGCTGCCTGCAGATCGAACGGATTCCCGACGACCTGTCGCGCCACTACGCCGGCGGCTACTACTCGTACACGGCGCCGCAGCGCCCGGCCAACCCGCTCAGGCGCTGGGCCGCGCACGCGCGCCACCGCTGGGCGCTGCACGGCCGCGACCCCCTGGGCTGGCTGATGTACCGCCGTGCCGCGGCCCCTGCCATGCGGGCGCTGCGGCCGCTGCGGCTGCGGCCCGGGTCGCGGGTGCTCGACGTCGGCTGCGGCGCCGGCCTGCTGATCTTCGAACTGGCCGAACTGGGCGCGCGCGCCGTGCTCGGCATCGACCCCTACATCGAGGCCGACCGTGCCTACGACAACGGCGCGCGTGTGCTCAAGCGCGATCTCGACGCGGCACCCGGCCGCTGGGACGTGGTGATGTTCCACCACGCCTTCGAGCACGTGCCCGACCCCGTGGCGACGCTGCGGCGCACGCATGCGCTGCTCGACGCCGGCGGTCACTGCCTGCTGCGCGTGCCGACGGTGTCGTCCTGGGCCTGGCGGCATTACGGCGTCGACTGGGTGCAGCTCGACGCGCCGCGTCACCTGTACCTCTTCGCGCGCGAGAGCATCACCCACCTGGCCGCGGCCACCGGCTTCGAACTGGTCGACGTGCGCGACGACTCGGACGCCTTCCAGTTCTGGGGCAGCGAGCAGTACCGCCGCGGCATACCGCTGCGCGACGCCCGCTCGCACGCCGTGAACCCCGCCGGCGGGCTCTTCAGCCGCCGCGAGCTGGCCGACTGGTCGCGCCGTGCCGACGAACTCAACCGCCAGGGGCAGGGCGACCAGGCCGCCTTCCTGCTGCGCCGGCGCCCATGAAGGCCACGGAAGCCGTCAAGGGCATCGTCTTCCGCAGCGCCCGGCTCACGGGCGCGATGCGCCGCCTGCGCGTGCTGCTGCACTGGCTGCGCGGCAGGCCGCACGAGGCCGACTTCGACTTCCTGCGCCACCCCGCTTTCGCGTCGGGCCTGCTGCTCGACCTGGGCGCCAACATCGGGCAGTCGGCGCTGTCGGTGGCGGCCGTGCAGCCGGGGCTGCAGATCCACTCGATCGAGGCCAACCCGGCCTGCGAGCCGGGGCTGAAGACGGCGGCGGCGCTGCTGGGCCGGCGTTTCCGCTACCGCGTCGTGGGCGTCGGTGCGCGGGCCGGCCGGCTCGATTTCCACGTGCCGGTGCGCGCTTCGCGCATGCTGCTCGAAGAGGGCACCTTCGACGCGGCGACGCTGGTGTCCGACAGCTCGATCGCGCGCATCGGCCGGCAGGGCCGCGACTACACACTGCAGGTGATCTCGGTGCCGCTGGTCACCGTCGACGCGCTGCAGCTCCACCCCCGTGTCGTGAAGATGGACCTGCAGGGCCTGGAGCTGGCGGCGCTCGCGGGCATGGTGCAGACCATCGAGAGCGCGCACCCGGTCTTCATGATCGAGATCGGCGAGCACCATGCGCAGATCGTCGAGTTCCTCGCGGCCCGCGGCTACTCGCGCTGGTGCTGGGATGGCCGGTGCCTGCAGGCGGGCGTGCGGCCCGACACGCTGAACGCCATCTTCATCGCGCGCGGCGACCCGGCGCTGCCGGTGGCCTGAGGTGCGGGCCGTGCAAGCGTCGATGACCCGGACCCTGCGCATCCTCGGCAGCCGCGGCGTGCCGGCAGCCCACGGGGGCTTCGAGTCCTTCGCCGAGATGCTGGCGCTGCATCTGGTGGCGCAGGGCTGGCGTGTCGTCGTGTACTGCCAGCTGCAAGGCAGCGGGCCACCGCGCGTATCGCTGTGGCAGGGCGTCGAGCGGGTCGAGATTCCCGTGCGCAGCGACAGCGCCGCCGGCACCATGGTCTTCGACTGGCTGTGCATCACGCACGCCGCGCGCCATCGCGACCTGTGCCTGACGCTGGGCTACAACACGGCCGCCTTCGGCGCCCGGCTGCGTCTGGCGGGGGTGCGCAACATCGTCAACATGGACGGCATCGAGTGGCGCCGCGCCAAGTGGGGGCCGGCGGCGCGCGCCTGGTTCTGGCTGAACGAGCGTGCCGGCTGCTGGCTGGGGGACCACCTCATCGCCGACCACCCGGAGATCGCCCGCCACCTCGCCACGCGCACGGCTGCGCGGCGCATCAGCACCATTCCCTACGCGGCCGAGGCCGTGCGGCCGCTGCCGACGGCCGACCTGGCGCGATGGGGGCTGAGCAGCGGACGCTACCTGACGCTGGTGGCCCGCGCCGAGCCCGAAAATTCGATCCTCGAGATCGTGCGGGCCTACGCCGCGCGCCCACGCGGAATGCCGCTGGTCGTGCTCGGCAGCTACCGGCCCGAGGACGCGTACCACGCACGCGTGCAGGCCAGCGCGGGGCCGGAAGTGCGCTTCATCGGGCCGATCTACGACAAGCCTGCCCTGCAGCAGCTGCGCGCGCACGCACTGGGCTACCTGCACGGGCACCGCGTCGGCGGCACCAACCCGTCGCTGGTCGAGGCGCTGGGTGCGGGCAATGCGGTGTTTGCACACGACAACGTGTTCAACCGCTGGGTCGCGGGCACGGGTGCCGCCTACTTCAGCGATGTCGACAGCCTCGACCGGGCCTTGACCGCGGCGCTGGCCTCGCCGGCCACGCTGCAGTCGATGCGCAGTGCCAGCCTGCGGCGGCATGCCGAGGCCTTCACGGTGGCTGCCGTGATGGGGCAGTACACCGCCCTGCTCGGGCGCTGGGCCGACGGGTCGGGCTGAACGGGCCCGTTCCCGGGCCGGGCCGCCCCATGCCCGGCTCGCACCGCACCCGGCCGGCCGGCATGCAGCCCGCTTTGCGGTTACATTAGCAGGGTAGATTTGAGCAAGACAGTTTTTGAGACAGTGTTCGGTGTGCCCCGTGTTGCCCCTAGCGGGCGGGCGGGTGTCGGCGGATTTCTTGATCGGTGATTCTTCTTGGCCCGCATCTGCACTGCGACAGCATGTGCTGCGCAGCAACCGTGAAAGGAATTCAACATGACTACGCAAACCGGCATCGTGAAGTGGTTCGACGACGGCAAGGGCTTCGGCTTCATCACCCCCGACGGTGGTGGCAAGGACCTCTTCGCCCACTTCAGCGAAATCCAGTCCACCGGCGGCTTCCGCAGCCTGGCCGAAGGCCAGAAGGTGGAGTTCGAGGTGAAGCAGGGCCAGAAGGGCCCGCAAGCCGCGGGCATCAAGTCGATCTGACCGGCCCCCGTGTGCACCGGGGCTTTCCGCCCCTGTGCATGCAAGACGAACCGCAGCTCCGGCTGCGGTTTTTTTACGTCTGCGCGGGCCGCAGGGTGTCGGCCAGCAGCGGTGCCGCGGCGTCCTTGGCGGCCAGCCTCGGCCGCGTGAGGCCGGCGGGCATGGGCCACACGATGCCTATCGTCGGGTCGTCCCAGCGGAGGCTGCCTTCGCAGTCCTTGGCGTAGACGTCGGTGGTCTTGTAGAGGAAGTGCGTGTCGTCCTGCAGCGCGACGAAGCCGTGCGCAAAACCCTCCGGAATCCACAGCTGGCGCCGGTTCTCGGCGCTCAGTTCGACACCCGTCCAGCGCCCGAAGGTCGGCGAAGCGGGGCGGATGTCGACCGCCACGTCCCAGGCCGCGCCCTGCACCACGCGCACCAGCTTGCCCTGCGCATGCGGCCGGCGCTGGAAGTGCAGGCCGCGCAGCACACCGGCCTGGCTGCACGAATGGTTGTCCTGCACGAAGGCGCGGGGCACGGGCAGGCCGAGTGCGGCCAAGGCGGCGTGGAAGCGCGGTTCGTTGTAGCTCTCGTAGAACCAGCCCCGCTCGTCGGTGAACACCGCGGGTTCGACGATGACGACGCCGGGCAGGTCGGTCGGCACGAGCTTCATCGTCAGAAGGCCCTTTCGCGCAGCACCTGCATCAGGTACTGGCCGTAGCTGTTCTTCAGCATCGGCGCGGCCAGCGCCTCGAGCTGCGCGGCATCGATCCAGCCGGCGCGGAAGGCGATCTCTTCCGGGCAGGCCACCTTCAGGCCCTGGCGCTTTTCGAGCGTGGCGATGAACTGGCCGGCTTCCATCAGGCTGTCGTGGGTGCCCGTGTCGAGCCACGCGTAGCCGCGGCCCATGATCTCGACATCGAGCCGGCCCTGGTTCAGGTAGTGCGCGTTGACGGTGGTGATCTCGAGTTCGCCGCGTGCGCTGGGCTTGATCGACGCCGCGATGTCGCAGACCTGCTCGTCGTAGAAGTACAGGCCCGTCACCGCGTAATTGCTCTTCGGCACCTTGGGCTTTTCCTCGATGCTCAGCGCGCGCTTGTTCGCGTCGAACTCGACCACGCCGTAGCGCTCGGGGTCGTTGACGTGGTAGGCGAAGACCGTCGCACCTGCCGTGCGCTGGTCGGCACGCGACAGCAGCTGCGCGAAGTCGTGGCCGAAGAAGATGTTGTCGCCCAGCACCAGGGCGCTGGGCCCGCCGGCGACGAAGTCACGGCCCAGGATGAAGGCCTGCGCCAGGCCGTCGGGGCTGGGCTGCACGCAGTAGCTCAGGCGCATGCCCCACTTGCCGCCGTCGCCCAGCAGCGCCTGGAAACGCGGCGTGTCCTGCGGCGTGCTGATGATCAGCACCTCGCGCATGCCGGCCAGCATCAGCGTGGACAGCGGGTAGTAGACCATCGGCTTGTCGTAGACCGGCAGCAGCTGCTTGCTGATGGCCAGCGTGGCCGGGTGCAGGCGTGTGCCCGATCCGCCGGCCAGGATGATGCCTTTGCGTTGCATGGGGGTCCTTGTCTTCAGCGCCCGTGGATCTCGGTGAGCATGCGCTCGACGCCCGTCTGCCAGTGCGGCAGGCGCAGGCCGAAGTGGGCCTGCAGCTTCGATGTCGACAGGCGCGAATTCAACGGCCTTTGCGCCGGCGTCGGGTAGGCGCTGGTGGGGATGGCGTGGATGGCGTCGGGTGCCACCTTGACGGCCTGCCCATGCGCGCGGGCCCATTCGATGACGTGGCGTGCGTAGCCGTGCCAGTTCGTCTCGCCGCCGGCCACGCAGTGGTAGGTGCCGGCGAGTTCGGGCTGCGCGCGCACACAACGCAGCGCATGCGCCGTCACGTCGGCCAGCAGTTCGGCACCGGTGGGCGCGCCGAACTGGTCGGCGATGACGTTCAGCGTCTCGCGTTCGGCCGCCAGTTTCAGCATCGTGCGGGCGAAATTGCCGCCGCGCGCGGCATAGACCCAGCTCGTGCGCAGGATCAGGTGGTGGCAGCCGCTGGCGCGGATGAGCTGCTCACCTTCGAGCTTGGTGCGGCCGTAGACGCTCAGCGGGCCGGTGGGCGCGTCTTCGTCGCGCGCATCGGTGCCGCTGCCGTCGAAGACGTAGTCGGTGCTGTAGTGCACGAGCAGTGCGCCGCGTGCAACCGCTTCCTCGGCCATCACGCCGGGTGCCGTGGCATTGAGCGCGCGGGCGAAATCGGGTTCGCTCTCGGCCTTGTCGACCGCGGTGTGGGCGGCCGCGTTGACGATGACGTCGGGGGCCATGGTGCGGATCAGCGCGCGCAGCGATTCCGGCTGCGAGAAGTCGGCCTTCAGCGCGCCGGGACTGTCGAAGTCGCAGCCGACCAGTTCACCCAGCGGCGCCAGCGCGCGCTGCAGTTCCCAGCCGACCTGGCCGTTCTGGCCCAGCAGCAGGATCTTCATCGGGCAGCGTAGTTGGTGGCCACCCAGTCGCGGTAGCCGCCGCTCTGCACGCTGGCCACCCAGTCGGCGTGATCGAGGTACCAGCGCACCGTCTTGCGGATGCCGGTGTCGAAGGTCTCGGCCGGGCGCCAGCCCAGTTCACGTTCGATCTTGCGCGCGTCGATGGCGTAGCGGCGGTCGTGGCCCGGGCGGTCCTTCACGCGGGTGATCAGCCGTGCGTAGGGGCCGTCGGCGCTGGGTCGAAGTTCGTCGAGCAGCGCGCAGACCGTCAGCACGATCTCCTGGTTGGTCTTCTCGTTCCAGCCGCCGATGTTGTAGGTCTCGCCGAGGCGGCCGCGTGCCAGCACCTCGCGGATGGCGCTGCAGTGGTCGCCGACGTAGAGCCAGTCGCGCACCTGCAGCCCGTCGCCGTAGATCGGCAGCGGCTTGCCCGCCAGCGCGTTGACGATCATCAGCGGGATCAGCTTCTCGGGGAAATGGAAGGGCCCGTAGTTGTTGCTGCAGTTGGTGGTGAGCACCGGCAGGCCGTAGGTGTGGTGCCAGGCGCGCACGAGGTGGTCGCTGGCGGCCTTGCTGGCGCTGTAGGGGCTGTTGGGCTCGTAGGGGTGGGTCTCGGTGAAGGCCGGCGCGTCGGGGGACAGGCTGCCGTAGACCTCGTCGGTGCTGACGTGGTGGAAACGGAAGGCCGCCTTGGCGTCACCGTCCAGCGCGCCCCAGTAGGCGCGCGCGGCCTCCAGCAGCGTGAAGCTGCCGTCGACGTTGGTCTTCATGAAGGCGCCGGGGCCGTGGATGCTGCGGTCGACGTGGCTTTCGGCGGCGAAGTGCAGCACCGCGCGCGGCCGGTGTTCGGCCAGCAGGCGGTCGAGCAGGGCGCGGTCGCAGATGTCGCCGTGCACGAAGACGTGGCGGGCATCGCCCTGCAGCGACGCCAGGTTCTGCAGGTTGCCGGCGTAGGTGAGCGCGTCGAGGTTGACGACGGGTTCGTCGCTGCCGCGCAGCCAGTCGAGCACGAAGTTGCTGCCGATGAAGCCGGCGCCACCGGTGACGAGAATCGTCATCGCTGTTGCTCCTTGACGAGAATCGTCATTTCGCCACCCTGCCGTAGGTGTCCTCGAAGCGCACGATGTCGTCTTCGCCCAGGTAGCTGCCCGACTGCACCTCGATGATCTCCAGCGGCAGCTTGCCCGGGTTGGCCAGGCGGTGGGTCTGGCCGAGAGGGATGTAGGTGCTCTGGTTCTCGGTCAGCATGATCACCTTGTCGCCGTTGGTCACCTCGGCGGTGCCGCTGACGACGATCCAGTGTTCGGCGCGGTGGTGGTGCATCTGCAGGCTGAGGCTGGCCCCCGGCTTGACCATGATGCGCTTGACCTGGTGGCGCGGCCCGCTGTCGATGCTGTCGTACCAGCCCCAGGGTCGATGCACCTTGCGGTGCAGCACCTGTTCGCCGCGCTGCTCGCGGCCCAGGCGGTTGACGATGGCCTTCACGTCCTGGCTCTTCTCGCGGCTGGCCACCAGCACGGCGTCGGGGGTTTCCACCACCACCACGTCGTCCAGGCCCACCACGCCGACCAGCCGGCTCGTGGCGTGCACCAGCGTGTTGCGGCTGTCGGTGACGATGGCGTCGCCGACGCTGGCATTGCCCGCTGCGTCCTTCTGCGCCACCTGCCACACGGCGTCCCAGGCGCCCAGGTCGTTCCAGCCCGCGGCCAGCGGCTGCATGCGGATGTCGAGCACGCCCGGGCATTTCTCCATCACCGCGTAGTCGACCGATTCACCGGGCACGGCGGCGAACTCGGCCTTGCCCGGGCGCACGAACCTGGCGTCGCTCTTGCGTGCGGCCCAGGCGCTGCGGCAGGCGGCGGCGATGTCGGGGCGGAAGCGCTCCAGCGCCGCCATCCACACCGAGGCCTTCAGCACGAACATGCCGGCGTTCCAGTAGTAGCCGCCGGCGGCCAGGTAGGTTTCGGCGGTGGCGAGGTCGGGCTTCTCGACGAACTGCGCCACGCGCGCGCCGTCGGCGCGGATGTAGCCGTAGCCGGTCTCGGGCCGGTCGGGCGTGATGCCCAGCACCGTCAGCGCGCCTTCGGCAGCCATGGCCACGGCACCCCGCAGCGCCTGCGTGAAGGCCGCGGTGTCGGTGACGGTCTGGTCGGCCGAGGTGACGACCAGCACCGGGTCGCCGCCACCTTCCAGCGCCTGCAGCGCGGCCAGCGTGAGCGCCGGTGCGGTGTTGCGGCCCTCGGGCTCCAGCAGCACCGCGGCGGGCTCGGCCTGCATGTCGCGCAGCTGGTCCAGCACCAGGAAGCGGTGTTCCTCGTTGCCCACCACCACCGGCGCGGCCACGTCCAGCTGCGCGTCGCCCAGGCCCTGCAGTCGGGCCGCCGCCTGCTGGAAGAGGCTGGTGTGGCCCGACAGCACGAGGAACTGCTTGGGGAAGCCGGCGCGCGACAGCGGCCACAGCCGCGTGCCGGAACCGCCGGCCATGATCACGGGTTGAACGGCGATCGTCTTCATGCGGTGTAGCCCTCGGGGTTCATGGCCTGCCAGCGCCAGCTGTCGGCGCACATGCGGTCCAGGTCGTGGCGGGCCTGCCAGCCCAGCAGGCGCTGCGCCCGTGCCGGGTCGGCGTAGCAGGCTGCCACGTCGCCGGGGCGCCGCGCCACCACCTCGTAAGGCACGGCACGGCCGCTGGCGGCGGCGTAGGCCCGCACGACCTCGAGCACGCTGCAGCCGCGGCCCGTGCCCAGGTTGACGGTGAAGGATCCTGGCGCGTCGAAGAGCCGCCGCAGCGCCGCGACATGGCCTTCGGCGAGGTCGACGACGTGGATGTAGTCGCGCACGCCGGTGCCGTCGGGCGTGGCGTAGTCGTCGCCGAAGACCTGCAGCCGGGCCCGCCGGCCCACCGCCACCTGGGCGACGTAGGGCATCAGGTTGTTCGGCGTGCCGCGCGGGTCTTCGCCGATGCGGCCGCTGTCGTGCGCGCCCACCGGGTTGAAATAGCGCAGGCAGGCGGTCTGCCACGTGCCGTCGGACGCACCCAGGTCGCGCAGGATCTGCTCGCCCATCAGCTTGGTCTGGCCGTAGGGGTTGGTGGCCGACAGCGGTGCGTCTTCGGTGATCGGCAGCGTGGCCGGATCGCCGTAGACGGTGGCACTGGAACTGAAGACGAAGCGCCCGATGCCGCGCTGCTGCATCGCGCGGCACACGGTGAGCAGGCCGCCCAGGTTGTTCGCGTAGTAGGCGAGCGGCCGGGCCGTCGACTCGCCCACCGCCTTGAAGGCGGCGAAGTGCACCGTGGCGTGAATGCGGTGGCGGTCGAACAGCGCGGCCATCGCGGCGGCGTCGTTGACGTCGGCGCGCTCGAACACCGGCTCGCGGCCCGACAGTTCGCGCAGCCGGTTCAGCACCTCGGGCGAGCTGTTGCTGAAGTCGTCGACGCCGACGACGTCGAAGCCGCCGGCCTGCAGCGCCAGCCAGGTGTGCGATGCGATGTAGCCGGTGGCCCCGGTGAGCAGGATGGTCGGCTTCATTGCAGCGTGGCTTGCGCAAAGCAGGAAAACGAGGTCGCGCTCAGGTCGGCGGTGATCTCGCCGCTGGTGCTGCGGCGTTCGCGGCTCCAGTCGCAGCCCAGCAGCGCATAACGCAGCGGCGTCCAGCGCGCGCCCAGCGAGAGGATGGGTGTGCGTTCCTTGCCGCTGGCGTCCAGCGGGAAGAAGGGGTTGGGCGTGGTGCGCACGACCGTGCGCCGGTACACGTCGAGCGCGGCGTTGAACTGCAGCTTGGCGGTGGCGTCGTGGATGAGCTGCGTGCGCAGGCTGTTCGTGATGCGGCTGTAGTCGGTGGTGGCCGGCACGTTGAACACCGCCGTGGCGTAGGAGTCCTGCCCCGTCTCGCGCGTGAAGACGGTGTTCAGGCGCAGCTTGCCGGTGGGCTGCCAGCGCCAGGCCACGCTGCCCGTCAGGCCGTCGAAGTCGCGCTGCTGGTTCAGGTCGTAACGCGTGCGCCCGTTGCTCAGCCGGGCCTCGAAGACGCTGGCGCCGGTGGGCTGCAGCGTGCCGCGCAGTTCGATGTCCTGGCGCTTGAAGCGGTCGGCGTCGTAGCTGCCGTCGGCGAGCTGGCGGAACTTCGGGTAGCGCCCCTGCGCGGCCGACAGGCCGATGCCGAGGATGGCCGCCGAACTGGGCCGCCAGCGCAGGCCCAGCGAGGCGTTGTCCTGCGTGAACTCGCGTGCCTGCACGGCCGGGTCCTGCAGCGAGTTGCGCACCTGGCGCCGGCCCGCCGTGGCTTCCAGCGTGTACTGCGTCACCAGGCCCAGCGACACGGTGGCGTTCACGGTGCTCACGCGCTCCAGGTTGCGCAGCCGCTGGAAACCGAACTCGCCGCTGTCGAAACGCTGCAGGTTGCGGAAGGCGCTGGTCGACAGCGTGCCCGACAGCCGCTGCAGCGTCTGCCAGTCCAGCCCCGCCGCGGCGCTGTAGCTGGTGTTGTCGAAGACCGGGTTGCGGCTGTAGCGGTTGTTGCGCACCGAGACGTTGGCATAGGCGCGCTGCCGACCCAGCCGCTGGTCCAGGCCGCCCAGCAGCGAGGTGCTGCTGACGCTGTCGGCCTGGCTGTAGCCGTCGGGCACGGGCTGGTTCACGCTCAGGCGCAGCAGGTTGGATTCGTGGCCGAAGCTCTGCGCCAGGCCCAGGTACCAGGGGCTGCTCTGCGCGCCCGCCACGGCCGCGCCGCAGGCGCAGGCCACGCCCGTGACGAGCCGTGCCGCGCCGCGCAGCGAAGGGCGGGTGGGCATCGGGGTCGTGCGCGGGTCAGCGGGTTTCATCAGTAGGCGTTGCGGTCGAAGAAGACCAGCTTGATGGTGCGCGCGATGATCTGCAGGTCGAGCCCCAGCGTCCAGTTGCGCAGGTATTCCAGATCGTATTCGACGCGTGCCTGCATCTTCTCTATGGTGTCGGTCTCGCCGCGGTGGCCGTGGATCTGCGCCCAGCCGGTGATGCCGGGCTTGACCTTGTGGCGCACCATGTAGGCCTTGATGAGCTGGCGGTACTGCTCGTTGTGCGCCACCGCGTGCGGGCGTGGCCCGACGATGCTCATGCGCCCCTGCAGCACGTTGATGAACTGCGGCAGCTCGTCGAGCGAACTGCGGCGCAGGAAGGCGCCGAAAGGCGTGATGCGCGGGTCGTCCTTGGTCGCCTGGTGCACCACGGCGCCGTCGTCCTGCGTGCGCATCGAGCGGAACTTGTAGACGACGATCTCCTCGCCGTCCAGGCCGTTGCGGCGCTGCTTGAAGACCACCGGCCCGGGCGAGCTGAGCTTCACGCCGATGGCGATGACCGCCAGCAGCGGCGCGATCAGCAGCAGGATCAGCGTCGCCAGCACGAGGTCGGACACGCGCTTGACGAGCCGGTTGGTGCCCGTGAAGGGTGTTTCGCACAAGCCCACCACGGGCACGCCGTTCATGTCCTGCAGCCGGCCCTGGATGATGCTGATGCCGAACACGTCGGGCACGAAGAAGACGCTGGCCGTCGTGCCCTGCACCTCTTCCAGCAGCGCCACGATGCGCGGCTGGCTGCCCAGCGGCAGCGTGATGTAGACCTCGTGCACGCCGCGTTCGCGCACGTAGGGCGCCACCTGCTTGAGGTTGCCCAGGCGCTGGCCGGCGGCGTCGGCGTCGACGCGGTCGTCGGCGCGGTCGTCGAAGTAGCCCATGAAGAGCAGGCCGATGTCGCCGCGCGCCTGGAAGGCGCGCGAGACCTTCACGCCCAGCGCGCCGGCGCCCACCACCACCGCCATGCGCCGGTTCTCGGGCCGGCTGGCGGCGCTGCGCAGCATGCGGCGGCCGGTGAAACAGGCCAGCCACTGCAGCACCGGCGTGACCAGCCCCCACCACAGCAGCACCCGCGGCTCGAAGAGCTGCAGGCTGCGCGTGGCGTAGCCGCACAGCGCCAGGATGACGAGCAGGCTGACCCACGAGGTGCCGATGTCGACGGCGGTGTTCAGCGGCCGGTCCCAGAAGCGGTTGCGGCCGGGAAAGGTCAGCGCGAAGACCAGCAGGCACAGCGTGAGGTCCGAGCGCCCGATGGGCACGTCGAAAGCGGCCGACACCCCCAGGAAGACCAGCACCGTCAGCGAGGGCTCCAGGAAGGCCGCGATCAGCGATGTCACCGACTGCGGCGCGCTGTAGAAGGTTCGCTTGTAGCCTCGGTCTTCGAACATCGGGGGCGGAAGGGAAGGCCGCAAGGCGGCTGGGGTGCGGCTGCCGCCACACGCCGGCGTGACGGCCCACCGCTGGCCTGCGACGGCCGGTGGCCGGGATGGCCGCGGATTCTCGCCCAGTTCGCCCCCTGCACCCGGCGGCCGGCCGCCGCGGGCGGCCCCTCATCGGCAGGGGGCCTGCCTACAATCGGGCAATGCTTCACAGTCTTCAAGCCCTGCTGGCCCCGGCCCTGGCCGAGCGCCTGACGCTCGTCATCAACCACGTCCTCAGCGGCGAGGCGGTCGCCACCGAACGCCTGCGCCCGCACGCCGGCCGCACGCTGTCGCTGGCGCTGAACGACTGGCCGCGCCTGCTGCCGGCGCCGCCGGCGCTGGCCTGGCGCGTCACGCCGGCCGGGCTGCTGGAATGGTGCGGGCTGGAAGGCGCCCCCGAGCCCGACCTGGCCGTGCAGCTGGACGCCGGCAACCCGGCGCTGCTGCTGGCCCGCGCCCTGGGCGGCACGCCGCCGCCGGTGCAGATCGACGGTGATGCCCAGCTCGCCGGCGACGTCAACTGGCTGCTGCTGAACCTGCGCTGGGACGTCGAGGCCGACCTCGAGCGCCTCTTCGGCCCCGTCGTGGCGCACCAGCTGCACAAGGTGGGCTCGGCCCTGGCGGCCGCGCTGCGCATGGCGCTGAAGACCGCCGCGCAGCTGGGCGAGCGGCTGCGCTCGCGCGCACCGTGACCCGACGCGCCCGGCGCCGCCAGGGGCGCTGATGAAGCACTACGGTCGACTGGTGACCATCGTGGTCACCGTCCTGCGTTTCGGCCTCGACGAGGTGGCGCTGTCGGCCTTCCGCCAGGGCTGGGTGCGCGCGCTGGTGCGCATCGCCACCGTCGGCCGCCGCCTGGACGCGCCGCGCGGCGAGCGCCTGCGCCAGGGCCTGGAACGGCTGGGGCCGATCTTCGTCAAGTTCGGGCAGATGATGTCGACACGGCGCGACGTCATCCCGCGCGACGTCGCCGACGAACTGGCGCGCCTGCAGGACAAGGTGCCGCCCTTTCCGGCCGCGGTGTCGCTTGCGCTCGTCGAGAAGGCCTTCGGCCGGCGCATCGGCGAGGTCTTCCAGAGCTTCGAGGCCGAACCGGTGGCCAGCGCGTCGATCGCCCAGGTGCATTTCGCGGTGCTCAAGGACGGACGCGAGGTCGCGGTCAAGGTGCTGCGCCCGCGCATGCTCGACGTCATCGACCACGACCTGACCCTGCTGCACCTGCTGGCGCGCTGGGTCGAGCGGCTGTCGGCCGATGCGCGCCGCCTGCGGCTGCGCGAGGTGGTGACCGAGTTCGACGGTTACCTGCACGACGAACTCGACCTCGTGCGCGAGGCGGCCAACGCCTCGCAGCTGAAGACCAACATGGCCAGCCTGGGCCTCGTGCTGGTGCCCGAGATGGTGTGGGAACTGTGCACCGCCGGCGTGATGGTGATGGAACGCATGAAGGGCGTGCCGATCAGCCAGATCGAGAAGATCCGCGCCGCCGGGGTCGACATCGGCAAGCTGGCCCGCGACGGCGTCACGATCTTCTTCACGCAGGTCTTCCGCGACGGCTTCTTCCACGCCGACATGCACCCGGGCAACATCCAGGTCAGCCTGGACCCGAAGACCTTCGGCCGCTACATCGCGCTGGACTTCGGCATCGTCGGCACGCTCACCGACACCGACAAGGAATACCTGGCCTACAACCTGCTGGCCTTCCTGCGCCGCGACTACCGGCGCGTGGCCGAGCTGCACATGGAAGTGGGCTGGGTGCCGGCAGGCACGCGGGTCGACGCCTTCGAGGCCGCCATCCGCACCGTCTGCGAGCCGATGTTCGACCGCCCGCTGCGCGAGATCTCGCTCGGCCAGGTGCTGCTGCGCCTGTTCCAGACCTCGCGCCGCTTCAACGTGCGGATCCAGCCGCAGCTGGTGCTGCTGCAGAAGACGCTGCTCAACGTCGAGGGCCTGGGCCGCGACCTCGACCCCGACCTCGACCTGTGGACGACGGCCAAACCCTTCCTCGAACGCTGGATGAACGAGCAGATCGGCTGGCGCGGCCTGCTGCACCGCCTGGAGCGCGAGGCGCCGGCCTATTCGAAGATGCTGCCGCAGCTGCCGCGCCTGGTGCACCGCGCGCTGCAGCGCCAGGGCGAGCCGGGCGAGAGCGCGGCCTTGCTGGCGCTGCTGGCCGAACAGCGGCGCACGAACCGGCTGCTGCAGGGGCTGCTGTGGGCGCTGGTCGGCTTCGTCGCCGGCATGCTGCTGACCCGCTTCTTCTTCGGCTGGGCGGGCTGAAGCGGCGGTGCCGGCCGCCGGGCCGGCGCCGGCGGGCCACGTCCGCCACCCCGGCCGACTACAATTCCACCTTTCCAATCAATGGTTTAGCTCGGCCCCGACCGGGGTACGGCCGACACCTCACCGCAATTTCGCTGAAAGCCATGCCCATCTACGCCTACCGCTGCACCGACTGCGGCCACGCGCAGGACGTGCTGCAGAAGATCTCGGACCCGGTGCTCACCGTGTGCCCGGCCTGCGGCGCGGCCAGCTATGCCAAGCAGGTCACGGCCGCGGGTTTCCAGCTCAAGGGCTCGGGCTGGTACGTCACCGATTTCCGCGGCGGCAAGAAGGCCGAAGGCGACGCCGACAAGGCGGCCGCCAAGACCGGCGAGCCTGCAGGCGCCAAGCCGGCCGGCGTGGCCGCGCCGGCCGCACCCGCCGCCGACACGAAACCGGCCGCCGCGCCTGCGCCCGCCACGGCGGCCCCGTCGCCGGGACCGGGCTCGAGCACGAGCTCGAGCTGAAGCGGCGCCGCCCCTCCACCCCTTTCCGACGCGCCCCGGCACGCCCGCTGCTCCCGTGAAGAAATACCTCGTCGCCGGCCTGCTGGTCTGGCTGCCCCTGGCCATCACGATCTGGGTGCTGTCGTGGCTGCTCGGCGCCATGGACGGTGTCTTCGCGTCGCTGCTGTCGGCCACGCAGGCCGTGCTGCCCGAATCCACGCGCGAGGGCCTCGACCGCCTGCGCCACGTGCCCGGGCTGGGCGTGGTGGTGATGGTCGTGGGCCTGCTGCTCACCGGCGTGTTCGCGGCCAACATCGTCGGCCAGTGGTGGCTGCGCCAGTGGCACCGGCTGCTGGGCAAGATCCCCATCGTCAAGAGCATCTACAACTCGGTCAAGCAGGTCTCGGACACGCTGTTCTCGACCAACGGCAATGCCTTCCGCGAAGCCGTGCTGGTGCAGTACCCGCGCCAGGGTTCGTGGACCATCGCCTTCGTCACCGGCCGGCCCGGCGGCGAGGTCGCCGAGCGCCTGCCGGGCGACTACGTCAGCGTCTACGTGCCGACGACGCCCAACCCGACCTCGGGCTTCTTCCTGATGATGCCGCGGGCCGACATCCTCGAGCTGAAGATGAGCGTCGACGAGGCGCTGAAGTACGTCATCTCGATGGGCGTCGTCGGCCCGGGCGCGGCGCCGGCACCGTTGCTGGCCGCGCCGGCCGGTGCGCCCCGAAATTGACCGGGCTGGCCCGGCACGGCAGCCGGCCAGCCCTGACGGGCCGCACCTGCAAGCCGGGTGCTGCCGCCCGCGCGAGCGCCACCCCCCGAACACCTTTCAGCCATCTCCCCCTGGAGTGAAACGATGAGAACCACCTACTGTGGCCTGGTCAGCGAGACGCTGATGGACCAGACCGTCACCCTCATGGGCTGGGCCCAGCGCCGCCGCGACCACGGCGGCGTCATCTTCATCGACCTGCGCGACCGCGAAGGCCTGGTGCAGGTCGTCTGCGACCCCGACCGCGCCGAGATGTTCAAGACCGCCGAAGGCGTGCGCAACGAGTTCTGCCTGCAGGTCGTCGGCAAGGTGCGGGCGCGCCCGGCCGGCACCGAGAACGCCAACCTCACCAGCGGCAAGGTCGAGGTGCTGTGCCACGAGCTGACGGTGCTGAACGCCAGCGTCACGCCGCCCTTCCCGCTGGACGACGAGAACCTCAGCGAGACCGTGCGCCTGACGCACCGCGTGCTCGACCTGCGCCGCCCCGAGATGCAGAAGAACTTGCGCCTGCGCTACCGCGTGGCCATCGAGGTGCGCAAGTTCCTCGACGAGCAGGGTTTCATCGACATCGAGACGCCGATGCTC